>ULQR01034904.1_pt1 | contig 26736 bp, 27 predicted proteins | sample 1954711 | NCBI WGS metagenome assembly ULQR01 (sample SAMEA4835661, study PRJEB28245) | human gut metagenome | biome: gut microbiome; material: fecal sample | place: Denmark | collected 2008
GTGCGTCTAGCGGTGATTCAGGGACAGAAGAAAGCGACTATTATTACGATAACAGCAGCAATGATAGCAGTAGTGGCTCCGGATCCAGCAGTAATTCTAATGGAGATGACTGGAGTGCAGGAATGTATCATAGCTGGTACGTAGATGAAAATGGAAATAAAATTGAGGGAAGCGGCGATTACTTTGATCGAAGCACAGGTGAACTGTATGATGAAGATGGAAATGATTTAGGAAATCTGGGAGAGTGGCTTTGGGATTAAGTAAATTATCGGCAAAAAAGTGTGAAAAAACAATGGAAAGAGTATCTCAAGATAGAAATAAAGAATAAAAAAATGAAAGAAGGTTATTATGTTTTTCTATTAGCAGGAGTTGATGCAAGATTATGAAATTGGACAGATTAGAAATCGACAAGAACCATTGCCAAAGCAAATAAAACCAGCTAAAATAGAGATCAGAACATAAGCACAGTCGCAGGTGTCAAAAGCCGCAAAAGTTGGAAAGGAAGGTTTCAAGATGAGAAAACCAAAACTCCCGACCGGGATTGACAACTTTAAAAAGATTCGCAATGGAAATTACTATTATGTAGATAAAACTTCCCTTGTAGAACAGATTTTAAATAACGGAAGTGAGGTCACGCTTTTTACGCGCCCACGCCGTTTTGGAAAATCCCTGAATATGAGTATGATTCAGCATTTCTTTGAAATTGGAACGGATCCAGCACTTTTTGACGGCTTGAAGATTTCTAAGAATACAGAGATTTGTGAACAATATATGGGAAAATATCCCGTTATTTCCATCAGCTTAAAAGGAATTGATGCCGATTCCTATGAAAAAGCCCGTGCGCAGCTCATAAAAACAATCAATCGTGAGGCAAGAAGATTTCAATTTCTTCTGGAAAGCGACAAATTGAGCCGGGTTGATAAAGCACTTTTTTCAGAACTTCTGACAAGAAATATGGAAGAAGACACCATTACCAGCAGTCTTCAGGAACTGACAGAACTGTTGGAAGTTCACTATGAACAGCAAGTGGTTGTCCTGATTGACGAATACGATGTTCCGATGGCAAAAGCCCATGAAAATGGATATTATGATGAAATGGTATTGCTGCTTCGAAATATGTTCGGAAATGTTCTAAAGACAAATAGCAGTCTTGCCTTTGCTGTTTTGACGGGCTGCCTGCGAATTGCAAAAGAAAGCATCTTTACCGGACTGAATAATTTCAAAGTATATTCGATTACAAATACAGAATTTGATGAAACCTTCGGCTTTACAGATGAAGAAGTAAAGACCATGCTGCATGACTATGAAATGGATGACCGATATGACGAGGTAAAAGAATGGTATGACGGATACCGATTCGGAAAAGCAGATGTGTACTGTCCATGGGATGTTGTGAATTACTGCAATGATCATATCCATAATCCAGAGGCCGAGCCGGAAAATTACTGGATGAATACAAGCGGGAACAGTGTGATTCATCATTTTATCGACAGTATCAATGAACCGGATATGCTCACAAAAACAGAACTGGAATGGCTGGTAAATGGAAAAACAGTGATCAAACCAATCGATGAAATGGTTACCTACAATGACCTGTATTCGACCATGGATCACCTGTGGAGTACACTTTTCATGACAGGATACCTGACGCAGCGCGGAAGAGAAAGCGATGGCCGCTATTGCCTTGCAATTCCAAACCGGGAAATTCGAAATATCATAACAGAACGGATTCTTACACTGTTTCAGCAGGAAGTGAAAAAAGACGGCAAAATGGCAGAACAGTTCTGCCAGGCACTGCTTGGGGGAAAATCAGCAGAGGTGGAAAGCCTTTTGAATTTGTATTTGCAGAAGACAGTTAGCGTACGCGATACCTTTGTGCGGAAATCACTGAAAGAAAATTTCTATCATGGAATTCTGCTTGGAATCTTAAGCTATAAAAATGACTGGCGTGTATCTTCCAATCGAGAATCGGGAGAAGGATTCAGCGATATTGTGATTGAAATGGGAAATGCAGAAACAGGAATTGTGATAGAAGTGAAGTATACAGATGAGAAAAAAGATCTGGAGAGAGATTGCCGGAAGGCATTGGAGCAGATTCGGGATAAAGATTATACGCAGACACTGTGGCGGGAGGGCTATAAAAAAATGGTGCAGTATGGGATTGCATTTCATTTAAAACAGTGTTGTGTGATGGAAGAAGAGATGCAGCGTAAGCGGAATCGGGATGGGGCTCTGAATAGTTACAATTTGTTATAAAATTCAGGGCAGAGATATTGCCCTGAATTTTATATACGGACAAGTTTCTGTCAACATTTTCCGTTCGATATGAGATAAAATGGCAATATTCAAAAGAAAAAGCCTACCATGAGGAGAAAAAAGATGGAAGAAAAGACAGCAAACATGGCAGAGAATATTCGCGTTACATTCACCGGGTTCCACTACATAAAGGATGGCGATTATCCAAATGACTTCGAGGTATGCTTATTGATCCTGAAAGACAACAGCTTATCAGCAGGCTGCTGGGATACAGGATTATATGCCACGGAAGGCGGCAAGCAGCCAGGTGCATTTCGACAGGCAAGGGGCTGCTTTATCGATGCGGACTATGTAAAAGCCTGAACGAAGTTGGAGGATAAGGTGTATAATTTTCAGCAGAACAGCATTGTGTGACTGGGATACGAGAGGAGAATTGCAATGGATAGAAGAAGTAATAATATCGCGATCTTTCAGGACTCCATGGATTTGATAAAAGCAAACCAGAAGCTCCAGCAGGCAGTTCAGTTTTCGATTCAGAACCAAAAGCTGTATGTTCCATCGCAGGCAATTGCACTTCCAGAACCTGGAAAATCATCTTGCAAAACGATTGTTTCATCTAAAAGAAGCTTCGAAGCCGCCTCTGCATACGCAAAAGCCGGAAAGCGAGTCTGCGTCCTGAATTTTGCATCTGCAACTAATCCCGGCGGCGGTGTAACACGGGGAAGTACGGCACAGGAAGAATGCCTTTGCCGATGCAGCACACTTTATCCATGCCTGGATACAAAAACGATGTGGCATCAGTTCTATCAACCGCATCGGAAAGCAGGCGATCCACTTTATAATGATGATCTGCTGTATACACCGGGAGTCGTCATATTTAAGACCGACACCTCTGTGCCGGAACGAATGGAAGAAAAAGACTGGTATCAGGTAGACATCATTACCTGTGCAGCTCCGAATCTCCGAAAGAAGCCAAGCAATGCCATGAATCCGTCCGCAGGAAATGCGCCGGTTAAGATTAATGAGAAAGCACTGTACGAACTTCAGATGCAAAGACTGGAACGTGTTTTTCAGGCGGCAGCATCGAACGGAGCGGAAGTTCTGATTTTAGGCGCGTTTGGCTGTGGCGCTTTCTGTAACCCGCCGAGAATTGTAGCACGTGCATTTCAGAGTGTACAGGAAAAATCTGCATCCTATTTTGAAACGATAGAATATGCGGTGTTCTGCGGCAGAAATGATACGTTGAATTATGATACATTCAATCAGGTGTTTGGAGGTAGAAAATAGAATCTATAGCAATCCCGAAAGAATGCAAAAAATTCAGTACCACAGAGTGTGAATTATTGTGTCACAGATTTTCGTCGTACCCTGGTACGCTTTAAAATTTGTTCCTTGCGATTCGCATTTTGCAGCATTGTCTTTTTTTCATTATTTTCGGGCTTTTCTATAAGCTGGGCTCTGAAAGAACGTAAAAGCGAACAAAAAATATGACTTCATGAAAGGCAGACAAGATTAATTTTTTAAGAATAAAAAGCGTTATACAAATATCGCCTGTAATAAGTAGAATAGGCTATGACAAACAGGAGAGGGGAAGAGGATAAATGAAGGTTCTGAACTTTGAAGACAGCGTTTACAAAGCAAATGCAATCCGCAAGGTATTGAACCAATGCGGCGTGGCTAAAGTTGAACTGGTGTCAAATGTCGAGGATGGTCTGCAGATGCTGAAGAATGCAGAAGACACTGGGGATCCGTTCGATTTGATTATCACAGATATGCATTATCCCATGAAGCAGGGAGCTGTCAGTGATACGGAGGCGGGAGAAAAGCTGGTTCAGCTCCTGCAGGAGCAGTGAAAACAGACAAAGGTTATCGTATGCTCATCCAGAAATATGAAGCTTCCCGGAGTGTATGGTTGTATCTGGTATTCGGAAATCAGTGACTGGGAAGAAGAGCTGTGCGATCTGGTAAGAGAAATGGAGAAGAATCGATGATTTACGCGATGAGCGATATTCATGGACAGTATGAGCAGTTTCTGACGCTGTTGGAGCAGATTGGTATTCGGAAAGAAGATACTCTTTATATCTTAGACGATGTAGTCGATCGTGGACCAGAGCCAATGAAAATCCTGAAATACATGATGGCACATTCCAATATCATTCCGATCATAGGAAATCATGAAGTTATGGCGCTGCCGAATCTCAAACTTCTGGTGCCGGAAGTTTCGAGAAATTTTCTGGATAAACTGCCGCCGAAGGTGTATCGGGATTTTGACAACTGGACGCAGAACGGCAGTACCAGTACAATCCAGGATTTTCGCAAACTGCCGCAGGAAGAACGGCACCAGGTAGTAGAATACATGAAATCATTCCGCCCATACGGAAAGGAAATTGTTAATGGGCAGGAATATTGGCTGGTGCATGCCGGACTGGATCATTTTTCGGAAACAAAACGTCTGGAAGAATATTCGGTAGAGGATCTGGTATGGACGCGGATTGATTACGAGATTCCGTATTTCGATGATATCATTGTAGTCAGCGGTCATACACCGACACAGAATATCCTTGGGAACAACCGCCCAGGGTATATTTTTAAAGCAAACCATCACATTGCGATCGACTGTGGAGCAGGGAAAATCAATGGAAGACTGGCGGCAATCTGTCTGGATACAGGGAAAGAATATTATGCGAGGTAAATGCTGCAAAGAGCAAAAGAATGCGAACTGGAACAGCTGATCCATGATGTTTTTTGTTATGATGTGACGGGAAAAATTCTTGGGGTAGAAGATGGAAAGCAAGAATATAAATCATACTTTTCAAGTGCATGGTCGCGGATAGAGTGAATTATCAGATAAAAGATGAATAAACGAGAAAAAAACAAATTTATATTAAAATAATGAAAAAAAGAATGGCAAAAGAAAGCGGGCTGCGTTATAATAAAAAATAATTAAAGTGTGTAATGAAAAATTAATGAAATGAGTCTGGGAGAAAACAGAAAAGTAATGGAAAATGACATTTATATCGCCAAAAAGAGAATCAGTACAGAAAATTTTTTGTTGAAACTGAATCGACAGGCACATCAGCTTGAAGTTTATAAAAAAGCAGATGGGCAGGCTCTGCGGAAGAACTACAGCATCCGAAAGGATTTTGTCCCGTGTGAATATACGATTTATGAAAAAATCAAGGAAATGCCATGCCTGTTCGGCCGCGAAGATTCCCCAACTCCTTATGGTGTGTTTGATATTGTAAAAAAATCAAAGGTAAAAGAAGAATATATCAGCGGCTATCATAAAAAGTATGAACGGATAAAATTTTTTGGCTATCTGGTGATTTTCGAAGACTACTTTATTCACAGTGATCTTTATATGGACAGAGTGACATCTGAAACATTTGAGCAGTCAGAGCCAATCAGCAACGGAGATACCGGCACGGCAGGCTGCATTCGGGTCAGCCAGAAAAATGTAGAGTGGTTGCTGGAAAATATAGAAGTAGGAACTACGGTAATCCTTTGAGGGGATGGAAAAAAAGATGGTATTTGCAATTATATTATTTGTTTTACTCCTTGGGTATTATGGAATTGTAAAAGGTGAGGAGGATTCCTTAAAAGCTTTTTTCATCATTATCGGCATTGTGGTTGTACTATGGGGAATTGGGACGTTGTTTAAAGATAATAATGGCTTAGATGATGAAGATTATGAGAAAATCAGAATATATGAAGAAAATCATAAAGATGATTGGAAAGGATACAAGGGAACAAGGCGAAATTCTATGGCAGAAGATGAAAAATTGAGGTCAGATGGAATAGACCCTGATGAATATAGAGAACGACATAATTATTAAAATGTGCGAAAAATTAGGAGAATTTCTTTGAGTGGATAGGTGAGAAATGGAAAAATATTGGGAAGGTGTTAAAAATACAGAAGAAATAGACAGAGGGCTCTATATTATACTTCCTCTGCGGTACCAGGGAGATTTTCAGAAAATACCGTTTAGTGCGAAAAAAACAAATACAGACCAGAATAATAAATCAGATGAAGAAAAGGAGCGTTCAGGATTTGATTCCGATGATTTTCTGGAAATTCTATCCATAAAATGCCGTTCTGGCGAATTTGTCAAAAGGTGTATGCTGGAGGAGAAGGCTGCAACGGTGCAGAAAAAATGGAAAGAAGCAGTAAAGATCTCCTTTCCGTATGATCTGACGCAATTGCAGGTATTTTCTTTCAACAATGGAATTGCCTTTTTAACCGTGTATCTGGCATATAAAAATAAAGACGTCCAGGAAATTTATCAGTTAATCAATCCGGGATACATAGATGATAAAAAACAGGAAATTCAGGACAGCCTGTTAGCAATTTTAGAACAGGAAGTATTTGAATCATGGCATAAGGAATATGGCGTTCAGTTAAAATGGTTCGGCCAAAGCGAAAAAACAAAAATCTACATGATGAAAGAAGCTTACCGACTGAATGTGGCGGCACTTCCGAAACGTTTTGAAGAACGGAAGATTGCGGAGAAAATTGCCTATAATGAACATCGGCTGATTGATGTAACGAAGGAGTTTTCCGATTTATCGGAGAAAGACGTTGAGTATGCATCTGGGGCAAGGGATGTAAATGACAGCCATTATGGATGGGCATGTGCAATTACATCACAGGAGATTGCCTATGCGTATGGTCCAAAACCGGGGAAAACAGTTCCAATTACAGCAGAAGCATTGCCAGAACGAGCAGAAGACGATCTGGCACTAACGATGATTGTAATGTATCAAAAATATACTTGTATGCTGTTGAATGAAAAAATCCATGAGAGATTTCAGGGGATTTCAGCTCAGAGTATTCGAGGACTGAAAAAAGAAGCATTGGAATTCATCGCATACGGAACACTGACACCATCCCAGGTGTCAAAATGGAATAATGTCTGTGAGACATATCGAGTGCTGCAGAAAGAAAATGGCGTGAATGAAGCACTGGATGAGATCAAAGAAAAAATCGAACTTTTAAACGAAGAACAGGATCACATCGACAGCAAGCGGGAATCACGAGTGAGTATGATTATTGCGGTATTTGGATTCGTTTCCATTATCGCGGCGGCGTTACAGATATTAGATTATTTGAGTTCAGGGAGAGGGGTGATGATTGAAGGATTTGTTGGGACTGTGAGTGGTATTTTATGTATTAGCTTAGTATTGTACTTTGAGCAAAAAAAATAAAAAGTAAATATTGTTGCAGAAAAATTTAGAGAGTTTTCTAATATCTGAGGTAAATGAAATGGATCAGTCGGAATATCAAAGAGAAGCAATGCGCAAATATATGGAAGAACTTAGTACACATACAACTAAATTTGTGGAAAAACCGCCACAGACAGAATTTGATAAGCCGTTGAGTAGAGAGTTACAGAAAGAAATAAGATCAAAGAAAAGATCGAAAAATTTAAGGAGAAATCATGCAGGAATACTGCATATTCAGTCTAACACTGAAAAAATGAGCAAAAAAGAAAGAAAGGCTCAACGAAAATTAAAAAATGAAAGCCATAGAAGTGATAAAAAACAAGAGTGGCTATGCATTGAATGTGGAACAAATCCTAGATGGCTTGATTATTCAGTTTGTTACACTTGTTATTGTAAAAAAGAAAAAGAGCAAAAAGAAAAAAAGCATTGGATGGGAGGATACAATTTTCCTTGGTGATTTAAATACTATTAAGGTACAAGTTTTAGAAGTAGAGGAGTAGATTCAATGAGACTTTACATCAACTAGGAAATAAAAGCTAAAAAGGAAAGGCTAAAAATTATGAAAGAGATAGACGTAGACGTGTTAGATATGTTAGACGAACAGATTAAAAACTCAAGAAACCTTATTAAAGAAGGTTTATCAAAAGCAAGTGGAGCTAGAGAATACAAGATATCTAACTTTGATGTAACAGATAAAAAAAATGGTGACTGGAGGCATCATACAGGAGTCAATATTGTTTCTAAAAATCAAAAAGATTATTTTATTGGATTTTCAGGATTAAATATTGACGCATCTAGCGGAAATATACATTCTTCAATAGGGAGAATTCAATTATTTATTGGAAATGGAAGTCCAAATCAAAGGCATGTAGTTGATAAAGAGGTATGGTTTAAAATAAATTATCCATGTACTACAGATCCTAAGTTAGAGATAGGAAGATATGATGATAGAAAAGTATTAAATACGGGATATAGAATTTTTGGAAATCGAAAAAGTGGAGACATATTATTGGATAAAAATAATATAGAAAAATTTTGCGAGCTAATAGTAAATTTCATAGAAGAATATGAGAAGAATATGGTGATTACAAAAAATAATGATTAAAGAATGATCTAGCAAAGCAAATTTCCTCAATCCTCACCCTGTAAACCGACAACTTCTACCGTAACATTCGTACTTATGGCAATTTTCTCCACAACACAAACGACGCAATGTGGTGGGTGATGTAGGAATGAAGTAATCGCAGATCAAGTACAGGCAGAATATCTTGAGATGCAGCGAAAAGCAGCCAGGGCAGCGTATGTGAGGGCATGTTTTGATCCAGTTAATGGAGATGAGAATAAAGAAGCGTTAAGAGAATATGACCGTGCCGAACAGGAATTTGTGAAAGTCTTGTATTGCCATCTAAAGTTGCCATCAACAGTTGGCAGAAGCTGTCATGAAAAGAAAGGAATGCACGGTGATTTACGATTTTCTGTCGGAATCCGGCACGCTGACCAATAACAGAATTTCTATGCTGGCATTTCTTGCGGCGATTGAAAAAACAAAAATCTGGTAATGGAAAGAAACTGCCCAAAGAAGAACAACAGAAAAAGCGATCTGATGATGCTGTACATGCTGCCCAGATAATGAATGGGCAGCATGATTTTTTTAAAATGTATAAGGCGTTATACAAATGACGCTTATAACTGCTAGAATGACATCAACAAAGAAAAAGATCGAAAATAAAATATAGTCAGGGAAAAATCTCAAAACTGGATACTCAGATTAAGTGGAGGAATACAAACAATGGGCTTAAAGAATGATATAAAATTTAAAATTTTACAGGAGCTAATGCAAGAGACAAATATAGAAAGACCAATATCCATTTGGAAACTGCGCGATGCTGTTTATGGGGAAATTTCCGTAGAGGGAGACAAAGAGAAGAAAAAGAACAAACGCGATAACCAGATCAGAACTGTAAAAAAGGATGTCTTTGAACTGGAAGCGGAAGGCATCGTTACGATCACCGAGATGGATGAGGATGGAAAGATAGATAATAAAAAGAATATTATCTATTATAATCATCCACTGAGCCAGGAAAAACTACCTTTTCTGATTGAGCATACTTTTACCATGACAGCAACGATGGAGGAAAAGCAGGAAATTATTCAGGATCTGATTACCTGTGCCGGAGCAGGAAATATTAAGAAATATCACTGCTATCTGGAAAGGTTTTCCCCGGAATATTTGTTAGATGATGTGGGAAAAGCGAAGGTTTCAAAAGAACGGAAATATCCGAAAATACCGCAGATGGAAGGCGAAGAGGTCGTCCGCCGGGCAGAACCGTGCCACTATACAAATCTGCATGAGAATATGAGCAGAATCTTTGAAGCACTGAGCAATCAGACAGGACAGTTTTTTCGAAAAATCTCATTTAAACTCATACAGTATACGAAATCAGGGGAGCGTGCTTATGTCGATGGTGGAAAGGTCTATGTCATTTCACCTTATTTCATCAGCAGTTCAAATGGGAAGCTGTGGCTGGTCGGAAACCATGAGCCGTATCAGGGTATGTCCAATTATCCGATTGAACGCATGGACGAGATTCAGGTGCTCGAGCCGGGCGAGGGAAGATACCGTCCAATGTCTGAACTGGAAGACGAAAACAGGAAGCTGGATAAGTATCGTTATGTAGCGGAACACCAGGGCGGCAGCTATGGCAGTGTGGAACCCATTATTTTACGGGTGCGGAAAACGCCAAATGCTTATACCGTCATGTACCACACGTTTGATGACGAATTCTATTTCCTGAAAGGCGGAACCGAGGAATATGATCGGGTGCTGGTATATCGAACTGCATATTTCATTGCAAACTGGGCGATGATGAATTCACGGGATGTCATCGTGGAGACACCGGCGGTACAGGAACTGATCCGGAATAAAATGAAAGAACTGGAAGGGCTTTATCAAACAAATGAGTAAACCAGAAGTTCAATGAAAAATTCCGGGAAGTGTGTAAAAATAGGAAAACATAAAAACTTTTGCGGGTGTGTAAGGAGGCGTTTTCTACGATGACAGAACAAGGTAAGGTTTATTATCTACTGGTGCGTGGCTATGAGGAATTTTATGATGAAGATGAGTGGCTTGGAATTTATTCCAGTTGGGAAAATGTAATTGCTGCATATGAGAGAGAACATGCTGCTCTGGAAAGAGAAAAGGCGAGAGATCTGGAAATCTTTGGTGAATGGGCTATGCGGCTTGCCATGCGTGAAGAAATCCAGATTCACAGTTTTGAGGAAACGACGGGGAGATGGCAATACCATCTCCAGTCGAAAGAAAATCTGCAGAAATGCAAGACGGAATCGTAGGATGAATTATTTTTTTGTTCCACAATAGGCGTTACACAAACAACGCTTATTGCAGATAGAATAAGCACATAACAAAAAAGCTGTTTCAGATCCAAGGTCAGGGAGGAAAGATACATGTGTAAAAAACATAAACATTTTGTGATATTTCTGGATGTTGACGGAGTGCTGAATACCACAACCACAGTCCAGAAAACCCCGGATGGATATACGGGGATTGATGATGCACGAGTGGAAGTCCTGGCAAAGACAATCGAAAAAATTGGAGGAGCAGATCTTGTTTTATCTTCCGACTGGAAAGAAATGAAACCGACAGATGATGATTATGTGTATCTCATTTCTAAACTTGCTTTGTGCGGGCTGTCGATCGATGGGCAGACACAGGATCAGATGTACAAAAGGGGAGAAGGGATTTTGAAATACCTGAAAGCACATCCGGAGATTGAAGAGTATATAGTTCTGGATGACTGCAGATTTGACTTTCAAAAGGACCGAAAACTCTGGGAACATCTGCTGCTCACCAATGGAATCGAAAACGCACAATTTGCATCGGAAACCCCGGCGGTGGAGGCAATCGTGTTTAGGGATTATCTGAAGCTGTTTTGAAACAGGAGCACTCAAATGAGAAAGAGAATCAGCAGAATGATAGGAAATATATTGTAAAGTGACAAAAAAGTTTTTCTGCGCCAGATACTGAAGGAGGAGCAAAATGAAAAATCAAATTACAAAAGAAACCGTCTATCGTATCCCAGCTGATGTGAAGAGAGAAAGTGCTGTGACCCTGCAGGAAAAGCATCTGCTTCAGAAATTCACCAATATTCTCCGCGAGGATGGGAAAAATTACTGGTTCAATGCGGAGAGATTTCTGCGGACAGCGGAAGAATACAACTTTACAGTTTCAAGCATGATGAGAGACATCGAATTATCAGAGTATGTGGAGGAAGAAGAGATTCCAAGTCTTAAGACGCTTCGCAGATTACTCAATTATTGTGAATATCCAGATGAGAAGCTTGTGGTCGGAATTCAGGCGATTAAACGGATTGGAAAAGCGCTGTACGGGAATCAAAATGCGTTCCTTGAAATTATCGATGAAGAGAGTCTTAGCTGCATGGCAGAGCAGTATCTGAAGATTCGGGAACAGTGAAAGTAAAATCCTGTGAAACAGAAAAGTGGCCAAAAGAGTGTCCACATGCAGGAACGGTTCCATGATAAGATAAGGCATACCCGGAAAGTAAACCACAAGTTCAATGCAAACGACGGAGAGACGTGGAATAATAGGAGTACATAAGAGCTCCGGCGGATGCATCAGAATACAGGACAGATCAGGAGGAACAACTCGATATGACGTTGAACGAACTTTTCGCAATTCAGGAAGCAGACGTAACAGGAGAATTATTACTGAAAGCCGGCTAGAGTGAGATCGCAGAAGAACCGGTGGAGATATTCCGGCGGAGCAGGCTGGTTCCTGACGGGGTGGAATCACATAAGGAATACAAAAGTTAAAAGAGAAATATGAGTGAGGTAGCTCAGCCATGGTAGAGCAGAGAAACCAAGCCGATCATGGGTGTGGTCGGTACAGCAAAAGATCTATTGTCGCTGGTTCGATTCCAGCCCTCACTCCTGAAACATGAAAACTCACAGTCAACGTACAAAAGAATGGAGACGAGATCACAAATGAACACAGGATCTGCAATCGAAACTGAAAGATTATTCCTTCTCCCAAGCCGGACGGACAGAGACTCCGAGGCATTTTTACAAATGCTGCGGGATGATGGCGACTTCTACATATTCTGCGGAGTCAGCCCATCCGAAAAACATGTGATGGAGTTTGCCAACTACTTTGAGAGAACCGATCATGAGCTTTGCACCTATTCCATTTTTCCCAAACAGCAGAAAGACAAGTTTATTGGCTACGTAGGCGTACATAGAGAAATGGAAGACGAATACGAAATTGAATTTTATATCGCCAGAGAATACCGAAGAAACGGCTACTGTGAAGAAGCCAGCCGAGAGCTGATTAATCAGCTCTTTGGTGATGGGGTTTCTGCAAACGGAAAGAATCTTTTCGTCGATAAGCTGTATGTGACAACCCAGACAGAAAATGAATCAACGATCAGCCTGCTGCGGAAGCTGGGGTTCAGAGAAGTAGAGGACGGCCCGGTCATGGTTGTGTTGGGTAACATTTTCGAAAAAGAAGATAATTTTTTCGCAAATCCGGTAGTAAAACTGGTACTGACCAAGGAGGATTTTTCTTATGGCAATTAAATTTGAAGAATTGAGAAAATATATTGCACGCAACGTCCGTCTATCTATCTGTTTCGAGGATGGCTATTACCACGATTATCTGATGATGTCAGATATTCCGGAACAGAAATATGCCGGCTTTTTCACCTATGGTGTCGGAATGGTAGATGTGGAATTTTCCAGAGATGTTTATGCGGCCCTGCCGGAACCGGAAGGAGAATGCTGGTGCAGGAAAGATGATACAATGAAACCTGCGATGGAACTTATGATTTCGGAAGAACCGCGGGATATCAAACGGAGTGTGGAACAGAAGCTTTTGTTCCGTGACCTAAAACCGTATCTGCAGATCGGCAGACATTTTTCTATCGTAAATCGAAATGACTGGTCATCTGAATACTATGAATATCGGAATGAGATACCGGAGAAATACGATGATATGTATGTGTACGGCATCGGAATGGAAGAGTGTCCACATGTTGAGAAAATGTGGATGGATGTTCAGTATGAAACGGTTCGCAGAAAGCAGATGGTGATTGTGCTTTCCAATCAGCAGAGAGAAGATCTGAGAACAGAATAAAAGAGAACTTTTTATGCAACGGAAAAAGGAAAGGAAGAGAGCCAGAGATATGGATAGAGATCACACGTTTGATTTACCAGATTTAACAGAAGACTTCTGGAAAACCGTTGTGTTTGCACAGGAGGATCCCCCTTCTGGAATGGGCGGCCCGGGATGTGTATGTCTGCTCAGCAAAGAGGGAAAAGAGTATATTTTCGGATTTGAAGAGACACCATTTTACAAAAGTCCCGAGCTTTTCCCGATCTTTGAGACGACCGATGAAAGAATTGGTTATCGTCATAAATATAAAGCAGAAGATCACGGCTGGAAATATCTGGAGAAAGAAAATGCACTGATCCGGGAAGATATTCTGGATGCTTACAGCAAAGCGGCTGCGGAGGCGAAACGGGAAAAGGAAAATTTCTGGCATTTTTATGCCATCGATCTGGCCGGCCGGGCGATTGGCGTGGAGCATCTGGAACGATATGATTACATCGGAAGCGTTCTGTACAGGGAAAGAATGGAGCGGGAAATGGCGGAACGCCGGAAAAAACGCGAGAAGGAGAAACTGACGGAGAACGAATTTAACTGGAAGCCGATGCATGTGAACAATATTCCGGACAATTCTGAGATGGGCGTTTATGCACTGCTGATGAGAAGGAATGACGGAAAAATCAAGGGTGTAAAATACTCGATTCTGTATCAGTACGAGGAGCACAGCCCGATGCTGATATACAGTGATGCAAAGGTGGAAGCCTATATTCTTTTCTACGCGGATTACGATGATATCATCGGTCCGTGGGATTATCATTCTGTCAGCAGACAGGAATGTGCAGAGCTTTACGGAAAAGAAAATCATTTTCCGCCGGAATTGGCATATTATGACTGGATTACGTTTTCAGATGGTGATATTCATAACTTCGGCAGATTTCTCCGTACATTCCAAAGTCTGGAAGAAGCTAAAGCATATGCGATGTATTATGCGAATGTGAACAGCGGCGGAATCAACAAGGAAACAATTCTGAAACAAGAAGAGGAATCCCGAATCGAAGATCATGTGAACCGTATTGCACATTACGAAGCATATCAGATGTATCGAAAATATTATAAAAAAATTCTGGATGCCATCAGCGAAGAAAACTGTTTCCCGGATTCCTGCAGCGGAGGCGGTGTGTATCTCCGAGAGGCTATTTTAAAGAAAGTACCGGAAATCACAGAAGAACAGCTCAGAATGATCTGGAGAGAACTTCCATTTGTACTCGAGAAGAGAACACAGGACTGGATCGAACGGGAAAGGCAGTTCAGCGAGAAGTATATCCGGGAGCAAAGGAAAGAGACAGAAGGAGTTTTTTAAGACAAGAACCTGTCCACATACGGGATACGGCAGGTGGTAAGATAGCAGATAGAAAGAGACAACAGCAGGATTACCGGTAGAGCTCACAAGGGAGGTATCATCGAATGATTCTTTACAAATACACGGCAGACTGTTCAAAACTGAATCCGGAACAGGAAGATGCAACGAAGGAAGGACATGAGAGTCTTTATTCTCGGCGAAGTGACATTGCGGAATGGAACAGTAAATTTTACACAGCCTACCGTACAGAAAAGAAGTTTTTCATTATGATCAGTGGTATTCGGAAGGATAAGATGACGATTGTAGCTGAACTTGAAATGGAAGTGGATCCTCGGGAATGTGTGGATTATATTCGGAAGATACTGCCAGAAATGGAGCTGCTTGCATGTGAGGAAATCACAAGTGATGAGTTTTACAAAGAAATGGTCCGGACAGAACGGAATAACTGGACGGAGTGCTATATCCGGTCAATGAAAGAGGACTTAAAGCTTGCTACGGAACCGGAGCACAGCTATTATGAACCTGTTGCGTATCAGGTAAGTGAACGGATTTACACGTCCCAAGATATGAACAGACAAAAGCAGTCAGAACAGATGCAGGAAATTATGGCATCGGAGAGTTTCTATGAAGAGATGGAGCGGATTTATGCTCTGGAAAATGAAAAACGTTTTGTTGGGCATCCCGTGCATTATCTGATCACAGCCGGGGACAAAGCGGCTGCGGATGATATGATTGATATTCTGATTCCAGCCCTTCTGGAGAATCAGAGACTGCTGAGTGGCAGGGCTTATGATGTACAGAAGATGACACATAAAGCAGAACAGGAAGGAAATTTTGAAAATATTTTCTCCGGTGCCAAAGGTGGTACGGTGATCTTAAGTCTGGAAGGTGAAAAGAGTACCGGAATGTATGCCACCGGCAATTATGATCTGGCGAAAGCACTTGGGAATAAGCTGAATGAGTATGGAAATTCTACCTTATTTATCTTTGTAGATATTTCCGGAAACCGCAGTGTATCGGATGATACGATAGCGGAAATTCTTTCCAATGCGGATCTGATTCAAATTCAGGAAGGCCAGGGAGATCTGAAGCGGGCGTCTGCTTATCTGAAACGTCTGGCGGAGAAAACGGAGTATCACGATTACACGATAGACGAGCTGACGCAGTATCTCCCGAAAGAGAAGAAGCTGTATTCGGTTTCGGATATTTATAACGCTTACAACCGCTGGTATGGCCGCGGATTGAAAACCCATATCTACAAGGCCTATAAGGAAAAAGACCTGATCAAAATTGAGCTGAAAAAGAAGACAGATAAGCCTTACCTGGAGCTGCAGAAAATGGTAGGCCTGTCGGAGGTAAAGAAAGTGACAGACGAGATTCTGGCGGCGGCCAAGATGCAGAAAATGCGGAAACAGATGGGTCTTCCGGGGGTTCAGTCATCCATGCATATGCTGTTTTCCGGAAATCCAGGGACAGCAAAGACAACCGTGGCGCGTCTGCTATCCCAGGTCTTGAAGGAAGAGGAAGTGCTGAAATATGGCCACATTGTAGAGTGCGGCAGGCAGGATCTGGTCGGAAAGTACGTCGGCTGGACAGCACAGATTGTTGAGAGTAAATTTCAGGCGGCGCGTGGCGGCATTCTGTTTATCGATGAGGCGTATTCTCTTGTAGAAGACAACCGCACGTATGGCGCCGAGGCAATCAATACCATTGTGCAGGAGATGGAGAATTACCGGGATGAGGTCATTGTCATTTTTGCAGGATATCCGGAGAAGATGAAGGAGTTTCTGGAGCAGAATGAAGGTCTTGCAAGCCGCATTGCCTTTCACCTGAATTTCCCGGATTACTCGCCGGAAGAACTGACGCAGATTCTGGATCTGATGCTGGAAAAATCGGAATACCGGATGGACGAAAGAACAAGGGAAAAATGCTTTTCCATCTGCGCCGATGCATGCCGGGAAGAAAATTACGGCAATGGACGGTTTGTCAGAAACCTGCTGGACCACGCTATCATGCGCCAGGCAGACCGCCTCATTCGGGAACATCAGAATGGTATGTTGGGAAAAGAGGAGGCCTGTCTTCTGACGGCGGACGATTTCGAGATAATCGGCCTGAAAAAGAAACCGCAGAGCCGGCAGATCGGATTTTGTGCCGGGTGAACAGCATAAAAAATCAGCAAAAAAAATTAAACCAGCGGTTAAGTGCAGAAAACGAAAGCATGTGATACAGTATATACATGAAGATTGCGGGAGTGCAAAGCACGTAGCAATCTGGTATCAAAGGGGTCAAAAAACCTTTTGCCCCCAACATCTATACATAACAAAACACGGATATTTACAAAAAGACCAGAAAGGGGGAATGAACACATGAAGTTAAGCGAGCTGTTGAATGTGTTGAAAACAGCAGAAACTGCGGAAGAGATGGATATGAGACGAGAAGAAATCGCAGCGCTGATTCCGGCCGTACGAACCATGTTTGGCTATGATCAGAAGAACAGTGCACATCAGTATGACTTATGGATGCATTCCCTCCATGTGGTCTGCAATCTTCCGCAGAGGATGGAAAATGACATGGTCTATCTGGCGGCGCTGCTGCACGATATCGGAAAGCCAGAAGCGCAGTGCAGGGGAAAACGCGAGGGTGATCCGGACATGCATTACTACGGTCATCCCGAAAAAAGCATGGAAATCGTGCGCGACATCGTGATCCCGGAGCTGGACCGGCAGGGGTATGTGATTTCGTGTTTCGATGTACAGGAGCTCCTGTATTATGTGAAGTATCATGATGACCACGTCAGTGTGAAATTAAAGCACGTCAGACGCCATACGAAAATGGCCAGCTTTGCGATGTTTCAAAACCTGATGCTGCTACAGATGGCAGATGCCAAAGCACATATCCAGATCCCTGTTATCGCCGAACGGGCAGAAATCTGCGGACGGCTTGCCGGGGAGGAAGGCAGACTTCTCTATCAGAAAATTCTGGATGGGGAGTAGGCTGATGAGCCGAAGCTGTAAAAAAACGCCCGTCAGCAAAGGCCGATGCAAAAATTTCCGTTGGGCAAAGCGCGCGGCAAATAAGAGGGTTCGACGGGCGAAAACACTGTGGGGAAAATCAAAAGCATTTCGAAAAATTTCTGAGACATGGGATATCTGCGATTGGAAATTTTACGGTGAGAGACCATGAAATCCGAATCGGGAAGAAAAAAATCACTGGGAAAAATGCTATTACAGAAAATGATCTGGAAAAGATGCATGAAACCATGGATGAATTATGAATCAAGATCCCGAAAGGAAATCCTGAGCTGGGGACAGAAGACAGAAACACTAAAATAACAGAATAAGGCGGTAGTTTAACGGGCAAAACCTGTGCAGAAAAAAAGGTTTCATGTTTGTGGAACACACAGCAACTTTTTGAGGAGAATAGGGAGGCACAGAATGCAGGTTCAAGTCCTGCCCGCCTTACGCGAGTGAGGTAGCTTAAAAGAAAGAGCGCGAAAAAACGGTCATGTGCGTGACCGTAACGGCAAACTTTTTTCCAATGGTAATGGCGAAGATGCCGGTTCAAATCCGGCCCTCACTCAGAAAAAAACAGAAGAGCAAACGAGAAAGAATGGAGTCCATAGATCCAGAAAAGGATGTCTGGAGAAAACAGTGGAACGAAGGAAAGGAGCGGCAGCGATGGATTTTGCAGAATGGATACGGGAGCAGGCGACAAAAACTTATACAGAAAATGGAGCAGCAGCACGGAACACAACCGGCGATGCGCGGCTGGATCTGTTTGCGACAATTGGATCCCTGCGCAGAGCGGATCCGGAAAGAATTGAGCTTCTGTTTGCGGAAGCATATCAGGCAGACCCGCTGTTCGCATTGAAAATCCTGTTTTATGCGCGTGATATCCGGGAAGGTCTCGGCGAGAGACGTGTCTTTCGGATTCTACTACAGTATCTTGCCGAGTACCATCCGCAGGCAGTTATTGCCAACCTTGATCTGATTGGTGTTTTCGGCCGTTTTGACGACTGGTACTGCCTGATCGGAACTGGCGTTGAGGACGAGATGTGGAGTGCCATGAAGCAGCAGCTGGAAGCAGATCTGAAAAACTTTCAGGAGGGAAAAAGCGTTTCCCTGCTTGCTAAATGGATCAAAACGGCAGACTCTAAAAATACGGAGACGAGAAAACTCGGCATTCTGACGGCGCAGAAACTCGGCTATCCTGTTTACAACTTCAAAAGAATCGTCCGTTCTCTGCGGAAATATATCGGTGTGCTGGAAGTGAAAATGTCAGAAAGAAAGTGGGAGGAGATCGTTTACCCGGAGGTCTCCGGAAGAGCCATGATGATTTACAGGAGCGCATTTCGAAAACATGATGAAAAGCGTTTTAACCAGTATCTGTCGAAGGCACTGGATGGAAAAGAAAAGATTCATGCGGAGACGCTGTACCCGTACGATCTCGTGGAAAAAGTTCTGTATGAACGTCAATGGAATCAGGTATTGGAGGCGCAGTGGAGGCAGCTGCCGGATTATGTGGCGCAGGAAACGAATGCAATTGTCATTGCAGATGTTTCCGGTTCCATGAGTGGAAGACCCTTGGCGACATCCATTGGTCTTGCTATTTACTTTGCAGAGCGGAACCGGGGCGCTTACCACAATCTTTTCATGACGTTCAGCCAGAAGCCGGAATTTGTTTCTCTGAGAGGGGAAACCCTGCTGCAGAAAATCAAATACGTCGAGCGTACGGAATGGGGGATGAATACTAATCTTCAGGCTGCATTTGAGCGGGTTCTGGAAACAGCACTGGATCACGATGTACTGCCGGAAGAAATGCCGAAAGCGCTGATCGTTGTGTCTGATATGGAGATCGACAGATGCGGAGACCGCAATTGGATGTTTTATGATCATATGAAAGAAAAGTACGAGTATTGCGGCTACCAATTGCCGAATATTATTTTCTGGAATGTAGACAGCCGAAACGATATCTTCCATGCCGACAGTCGGAGAAAAGGTGTCCAGCTATACAGCGGCCAGTCGGTTACGACATTCCAGAATCTCCTGAACAATATTGACAGCACGCCGGTTAAATCGATGGAAAAAGTGATTGAGAGCGAGCGGTACGCATGCGTCAGAATTGGAAATGCGGCATAAAAATGTTAAAGTTAGCAGTATGGATAGAAAGCTTTCAAAAGATGTAAAGCTGATATTGAAAAATAGAATGCAGAAGAATAAAGGAAAAGAGGACACTATGGCATCAAGCATGATTCACTTGGCAATTGTACAGGAGATGAGAAAGAAAGTCTCGTTTCGAGATATCAACCGCCTGTTCCTTGGGGTGATTCTGCCGGATGGGGCGGTGGCGGGAAATAGCCATTTAAAGAAGAAAATCTGCGAAAATACCAGATACACATACGATCTCGAATTTTTCCGCGACAGATACGGGAAATACATGGAGAAGGATGATTTATATCTCGGCTATTATCTTCATCTGATCCAGGATATGCTATATCGGAGATTTATGTATGAGGAGCATGGCTGGAATTCGAGCGCTCCTGGAAATGTAGAAAAACTGCATCGGGACTACGAGATATTAAATGAATATGTTTCGAAAAAATATGGCCTTTCCCAGGAAATGATCCAGGAGCTGGATCTTACAGAAGAGCCATTGGCACAGCTTGCTGAATTCGATGTGAAAGGTCTTATAAAAGAAGTCCGCGGGGAATTCGTCCAGAGAAAAGAAGAGAAATTGTCCATCCTTACCAGACAAATGGCCAACGAGTACATCGTACGCGCGACGGAATTCTGCGTGGAAGAGCTAAAGGCACTGTCCAAAGGGAAATCAGGTCTGGACAGTACTGTGTGGAGCTGGGAAAAACCAGAAACCATATCACATGAAAAATTAAACCAGAAGTTAAATGCAAAAATCGAAAATATGTAATATAGTATATACAGAACAAAGCACGGACATTCACAAAAAGAACAGAGACGTGCAGAAAGCAGGAATGCAGCAGACACATTTATGAGTGCAGACCGCAGGCATACAATGTGGGATGTATGAAGCCATGGATGAATTATGAACCAAGGTCTCTGAAGGAAATCCTGAGCTTTAGAGAGAAGGCTGAGGCAGGAAAATAGCATCTCCACCGATGATATAAAGCAAGTCAGAGTGGAACAGCATTTGATACACATCAGTATCCACAAAAAATGTGGCTGAAAATAAGGCGGTAGTTTAACGGGCAAAACCTGTGCAGAAAAATGTTTCATGTTTGTGGAACGTACAGCAAATTTTTCGTAGAGGATAAGGCACAGAATGCAGGTTCAAGTCCTGCCCGCCTTATGCGATTGAGATAGCTCAAAAGAAAGGAGCGGCAGCGATGGAACAGATCATCGAAAGCGAGCGGTATGCGTGTGTCAGAACAGGGATGTGGAAGAAAAGATGTAAAGTTGTGATTGGAAAACAGGATGTAGGAGAATAAAAGAAAAACGGACGCTGCGTTTCAAAGATGAAGCAGTGTCTGTTTTTTACTATATGTAAGATACCGGGGTCAAAGGGGTCAAAAAGCCTTTTGACCCCAACATCTATTTAAGAAAAGTTGACCGTTGAAAAATTATCCAAAATACTCTCCTGCCAGTTCCTTAAATGCCGGCAGTGCCCGCGCAATCTGTGCGGTGGTAACGCAATAAGCAATCCGCACGAATCCCGGTGCACCGAAGTCATCGCCGGGTACAAGAAGAAGTTCGTGTTTTTTCGCTTTCTCACAGAATGCATACGCGTCCGGTTCCGGAGTTTTCATGAAGAGATAGAAAGCGCCGTCCGGGTGAACGCAGGTGAAGCCGTAGGCGGTTAATGAATCATACAGCAGATCGCGGTTTTTCTTGTAGACCGAAAGATCAGAAACCTGTCCTGCGCATTTGGCGATGACGTGTTGGATCAGGCTTGGTGCGCAGACGAAGCCGAGGGCGCGTCCGGCGCCGCAGACGGCTGCGTAGATGGTTCTTGCATCATCGACCTCATCCGGAACGAGAACGTAGCCGATACGCTCGCCCGGCAGGGAGAGGGATTTGCTGTAGGAGTAGCAGACCAGCGTGTTTTTGTAATATTTTGTCAGATACGGAACTTCCACGTCTCCGTAGACAAGCTCGCGGTACGGTTCATCAACGATCAGATAAATCGGATGGCCGTATTCGGCAGATTTTGCTTCCAGAAAAGCAGCGAGCTTCTGAATGCTTTCTTCTGTGTAGACAACGCCGGACGGATTGTTCGGAGAATTGACGAAAACGCCTTTGGTGTGCGCTGTGACAGCGGCCGAGAGGCGGTCAAAGTCGATCTGGAACGTGGAAGAATCAGCCGGCGTTTCGATCATGGCTGCGCCTGCAGATTCGATGAAAACACGGTATTCCGGAAAGTACGGGGTAAATACGATATACTCGTCGCCCGGAACGGTTAAAGCGCCAAGGACGATGCGGAGCGAAGCGGCTGCACCGCAGGTCATATAGAAGTTGTCAGCGTGGAACGTGGTACCAAAGCGTTTGTTCAGGTCGGCTGCAACGGCGGCGCGGGTATCGGCATCGCCCTGCGCGGAGGTGTAGCCGAAGAGATAGTAATCGTCTTTGGAATCGAGCAGCTCCTTGATGGTCTCATGAACGGAGGCCGGAGCCGGCACGTTTGGGTTTCCGATACTGAAATCAAAGACGTTTTCTGAGCCGATCTCGGCAGCGCGTTTTTTACTGTATTCGAAAATTTCGCGGATTACCGATTTTTTTGTGCCGAGAGTTACCATTTTTTCTGAAATCATGTGTCAATCCTCCTGAAGTAAATTGTTTGCCGCTGTTTTAAATGAACTGTAAATATTATTCTTTTTTCTGCTTTTTCCTTATTTTAGCAGACAAAGACTGAATTGTAAATGCAGCATTTTCGGTCTCATGCTCCCGCAGGCTGAAAAGATGGCGGAAGCACACCACGAGTGATACCAGCAGACTACCGAGCCGCACGGACGGAAGAAATCGGGAAATTTGTGCGGCGACGGCAAACCCGGAGAACGAGACAATTGAGCGCAGATTGTGTGGCTGGATAATGAGAATCAACGAAAACGTCAGATAAAACGCCGCAAGAAGAAGCGCCGGCCGCAGATCCGGCAGGAGGCCGAGCAGCACGCCGAACGAGACAGAGATCGCCTTTCCGCCTTTCGCAGGCTGCAGAAACGGCCATGCGTGTCCGGCCACCGGGGCGAGCAGAATCAGGGCGAAAATCCAGGAACCCATCGAAACAGCGGAACTGTGCGCCGCCAGAAACACCGGCAGAAATCCCTTCCCGATATCGCACAGGACGCAGAGCAGTCCAATCCGCGGTCCGGCCACTGAAAAGGCGTTGAAGGCACCGGGATTCTGATCTTCATTCACAGTTCGGACATCCACGTGGCAGAAGTATTTTGGAATCAGGTACGAATACAGTACGCTGCCCGAGAGGTACCCGAAAAAACTATAAAACAGATAAGCAGTAAGCATCATAAGCAGTTACTCCGAAACTAATTTTTCCAAAAGGTGTGTAATTGCCGTTCCCGCCTGCGGATGGCTGTTTTGATGCTGGGCATCGCGCATCGCAATCTGACGTGCATCATCGCGGGCGAGCGAAATACCGGCCTCTGCCAGCTCTTTCTGATGTGCACTGGTCACGGACATTCCGCGGGAGACAAAAAAAGCACGGTTTTTTGTTTCGCAACCCGGAATCGGATCAGTGTGGACGAGCGGAACGCGCCGCACAGCGGCCTCGGTACTGCTTAAGCCCCCGGGCTTTGTAAACAGCACATCGGCAGCGGCCATATATTCCGCAACGTGGCGTGTAAAACCGATGATATGTACATTTGGGTTCTTATGGAACTGCAGCCGGAGCGAACGCATCCGTTTTTTATTATTTCCGCAGATGATCACAGCCTGTTCGCCGTTTTCCAGCCGGGAAACGAGTTCATGTGTGAGCAGATGCACTTTGCCGAATCCCATACTGCCGCTCATGACGAGAAACAGCGGAGCATTCTCGGGAAGACCGAGATGGCGGCGCACATCCTCTTTGGATGCAGGGCGCGCAAATGCGGGCCGCACCGGAATACCGAGAGGAAGCAGTTTTTCTTCCGGGATGCCGCAGGATGCAAACTCCGGGATCAGATCCTTGTGCGGAACCACATAGTAATCGCAGTTCGTCTCTTCCCAGAACGGAATGCACGCGTAATCGGTGGCAACGGCAACGCAGGGAATCGTCAGCCGTCCTTTCTGTTTCATCCAGGTCAGTGTTTCCGCCGGATAAAGATGTGTGGTGACAACGGCATCAAAATGGTTTTGAACAATATAATCTGCAAGCGCATTTCCAAGCCGCGCATTTGCATAGTAAACGGGGGATTTCCAGGGAAATTTCCGTACCAGCTCACCAAGCTGATAGAGTGCGCCGAAGCCGGCCGGAAAAACGGAGACGAGCTTCACATAAGCTCCGCCGACCAGTGCGGAGGTATGCTTTCGCCCGAGGCTCATCAGATCCAGAACCTCGGCTTCGTGGTGATAAAAATTCAGACTTTCTTTTAATGCAGAGGCCGCAGCATTGTGGCCACCGCCAGTATTGCAGGATAAAATCAGTACCTTCATAAGAAAACTCCATTCTTTTGTTGTATCCCGAAGAGAACCTGAAAAAGGGGATGCCGATGATTTGTTTTCAGACACGCTTTAGTATAGAACGCTGTTATTTTTCGGACAATCCACAAAATGAGAAAAGTGTCTGATATAACAGAAAAGCGACAAGCTGCAGAAACACCGGGGAGACGCAGGGGGAGCATCCACCTGCGGATCAAGATATTGAGAGAAAGGAAAGAAACAACGGATGCCTGAAAAATTGGCAAAATAGAATAAAATCAAAAGAAAAAGAAACGAAAAACAGGATAAAATGCTGAAAAATCAATTGACATCCACTCCAAAACTTCGTATCATAAAGACAGAATGGGGCGCGTTCGGAAAGCGATCTGCGCACCGGAAAATACAGGAGGTAAGCTTAAAATGGGTAAATGGCAGAGAAGTCTTTACCAGCCGGTTCTGCCGCTGGGAAAAGACGGAAAAAGGGTAACAGGAAGCGCTGAACATATCGCACTTTCCAGAAAAGCAGCAGGCGAGGGTATGGTTCTGGTAAAAAACGAGAACGACACACTGCCGCTCGCAAAAGGCACAAAGGTAGCCTTATTCGGAAAAGGAACGATTGATTACGTAAAAGGCGGCGGCGGAAGCGGTGACGTTACGGTCGAGTATATCCGCAACTTCTACGAAGGCATGAAGATCAAAGAAGCTAAAGGGGAGGTTTCTCTGTTCCATGAGCTGCCGGAATTCTATGAGAAAAATGTAAAAGAGCAGTATGCTGCAGGCGCTGTACCGGGCATGACAAGAGAGCCGGAAGTACCGGACGAGCTGGTAACAAAAGCGAAAGCATATACCGATACCGCAATCATCACCATCTGCCGTTTCTCCGGCGAGGGCTGGGACCGCAAATGCCAGATCAACGATGAAGGCTATGAGCTGTTTGAGGATGAGAAAAAACAGATCGAGCTGAGCGCCAGCATCTTCGAAAACGGCGACTTCTACCTGACAAACGGCGAAGCAGCCATGGTAGAAAAAGTAAAAGCAAACTTTAAAAATGTCATCGTTGTCATGAACGTCGGCGGTATGGTTGATACCAGCTGGTTCAAAGACTGCAAAGAGATTCCGGCGGTGCTGATGGCATGGCAGGGCGGCATGGAAGGCGGCCTTGCGGCAGCGGATGTTGTAACAGGCGACGTCAACCCATCCGGTAAACTGGTTGATACCTACGCAGCAACCCTCGAGGATTATCCATCCACCGAGAACTTCCATAAATCCGTTTATTACGTGGATTACAACGAGGATATCTACGTTGGCTACCGTTATTTCGAGACGATTCCTGGCGCAGCGGAGAAGGTCAATTATCCGTTCGGCTTCGGCCTTTCCTACACCAGCTTTGAGACAGAAGTTCTGGGTGCAGAAGAGAAGGATGGAAAGATTGTTGTAAAAGCATCTGTTACCAACACCGGAAAACGTGCCGGAAAAGAAGTTGTACAGCTCTACTATGGCGCACCGCAGGGCAAGCTTGGCAAACCGGCCAAAGAGCTCGGCGCTTACCGGAAAACAAGACTGCTGCAGCCAGGCGAGACACAGAGAGTCGTTCTTTCCTTTACAGTGGAAGATATGGCATCTTTTGATGACCTTGGAAAGGTTGCAAAATCTGCCTATGTTCTTGAGGCAGGAAGCTACGTCTTCTACGTTGGAAACAATGTAAGAGATGCGAAGAAACTGGACTTCACCTACGATCTGGCAGAGACAAAAGTGACTGCACAGTACACCAGCCTTGCCGCTCCGCATAAGCTGGAAAAACGTCTCCTTGCGGATGGAACCTACGAAGCGCTTCCGACCGATAACGGCCCTGTTGAGGAAGAAGGACTGGAGCGTCAGGATAAGCTGACTCTGGAAGGATTCCTCCCGGCAGTCAAAGCACAGGAGCGAAAGAGCTTTGGCGAGCTTATGGAGGCAGCAAAGACGAATCCGAACCTGATGAATGTGGTCGAAGGAAAAGAAACGCTCGACGAGTTTGTAGATAAGCTTCCGACAGAAGCACTCATTCATCTGCTCGGCGGTCAGCCGAACACAGGAGTTGCCAACACGTTTGGCATGGGAAATCTGCCTGAGTACGGCATCCCGAATATCATGACCGCAGATGGACCGGCAGG
>ULQR01002070.1_pt1 | contig 25952 bp, 19 predicted proteins | sample 1954711 | NCBI WGS metagenome assembly ULQR01 (sample SAMEA4835661, study PRJEB28245) | human gut metagenome | biome: gut microbiome; material: fecal sample | place: Denmark | collected 2008
GAAAATCTATGCGTAATACACAGGGTTTTCCCCCTGACCCGTGAATGCCGCAGCGCAAAACCTGTCGTCAGATAAAAGAGTATCTCCATGGCTCGGTCTGTCTCATGGCGTTAAACTATTGGAAACGGAAGATGATCTAAATAAGTATCTTTGTGCTTATGGTGAGATGCATAAGGAGAAAATTAATCTCGCTCTTGAATCTATCACTGATCCTTCGGAATTTGTCAATAAAGAAATTACAATTATTGACTGGGGATGTGGGCAGGGGCTTGCAACGGTTTGTTTCTTTGATTACATGCATGGACTTGGCTTGCGTCCGAATGTGAAAAAAATCATATTGATTGAGCCGTCCCGTGCTGCAATAGAACGGGCAGTTTTTCATGTCAGCAAATACACTGATGCTTCAACCCTCGTAGCAAAAAATGAATTTGCAAACGATATTAGCAACGAAGATGTGGCTGTCAGTGATGGCCTTGTAATTAATTTCTTTTCGAACATACTTGATATAGATTCTGTTGATCTGAATCATTTGTCAACTACAATAATGGATGCTATCCCGGCAGAACAACTTCACTTCTGCGTAGGACCACAAAATATAGGTGCTTCACGTATATCTCAGTTTGCTGGATTGTTCAACATTACCGAAGAGGAACTTATCAACGCGTGCGCTGGCCGACTCTCTGAGCGAGGAACCGTAAGCCTTCTCGTTTTTAGAGTGAAGACTCGTGTTGCTGAAATCGTAAAAGTTGAATATCAGCATAGAAGAAGCACAAATATTGAAAATAGCATCACTCTTCAGAGAATATTACGCGATATCGCTCCTTCATCATCTCAGAGTATTAATGCTTTGCAGTTTTATAAGCTGGCAATAGAACTTGAGCGTTTTAAGTCTGCGAAAGTCACCGATGACTATAATCTTCCGATGCATTTTGACGAAGAGAATAGTCCCGGTAAATTGAATATTGATATTCAGGAGAATTCCGAATTCGAGACAGTTTTCCTTAAGAATGCAAATCCAGCATACACTAAATGGCCGAAGCATTTGAATGTCGGCATTGGAGTGCGTGTAGGTGATAAAATCTATAGATTATTACAATTCATTTATCCTTTTGAGGATATCAAGAACATTGACATTTCGTCTCAGTATGTTTCCGTTTCGCTAAATGACTTCCTCGTAGATCCAAATGTGGCAGATGCTCTGGAGATGTCAGAAGACATGCAGAAATCAATTGAATTGATGATAAAAGATCAGGCTGTATCCAAAGATAGTCTTCAAACAATTATCAAAGAGGCTATCAGTAACGATGCAGAGATAGATGATTTACTTCATGTCGCACTCACAAGTGAGGCTCCGGCACTTAGCCAGGTTAATTCTGAGCTAAGAAGCCTTATTGCGGGTTCGTCAAGTTTAAGCCCCCTTTTGGAGTCTTTCCTCAAAGGATATTTAAGTGATAACCATATAGAAGATATCAATCCGGACACTCTGATTCAAGTTGTCAGCATGGACGAAAGTCAGCGCAAAGCAATTCAATCTGCGCTTGAAAGCCGAGTTTCAGTTATTACTGGCCCTCCGGGCACTGGCAAAACCCAGATGATTCTCAACCTAATTGTAAATCTGATGATGAAGGATAAATCCGTATTGATTGCAAGTAAGGTTAATAAGGCGGTTGACAACATAAAGGAAAGATATGACTCTGTTGACGAAAATCATTATCTTATTCGCTTCGGTTCAAAAGAGACCGTAAGGGATCAAGTTCTTCCCTATCTTGAGGTAATGCTTGGTAAGATACAGGCACTTGAGTTTAATGATAGAGAACTTAACAAGCTTCTCTCAAAGTACCGAACGGCATGTGAGCTTGTCTCTCAAGGTCGTAAACTCTTACTTGAACTAGCCACTCTGCGCGAAGAGTATCCTTCATTTGAGATAGAAAAGGAACGGTTGTCTAAACAAATGCTGGATTTATCTCATTCTTTCGATAATAATCAAAGAGATCTTGACGGCAAATACAATGATGTAATTAATCTTGCCCATTCTTCAACGGATTGGCAAGCTCAGCTTGTATTTACCCGACAATAGATAAATACAATTCAGCGCAAGAATAGCGGTATTGGAAAATTGTTCTTCAGCAAAAAGAAATACGGAGAAATTCTTCTTAACCATCTTTTGTCGTTACCAAATATTTTCGCGTCAACTATAGAACGCGAAACCGGCATTCATAGTGTAAATGACATAAAGAAAGGAGATGATTTACTAAGGATTTGCGATAAATCCCTTAGCATCATAGAAAGAATTCTTTCATACGATGCTGCTCGTAATCAATTAGTCAACACTTATGAGCAGTCTAAGAAGCAATTAGAATCAAGTATGGAAAGAGCCACTGAACAGCAAACACTTTGTTATAGTAGGATGACCGCATTGTCAAACAACCAAGCAGAGATTGAAAAAAAACTGGACTTTGGCAGAAACGCAATTTCATCATTGGGGCAGGATATTCTTAAAAACATGGTTCTTCAGCGAATGTCAGCTCCAGGTGCAGCCCGTGCTATTACACGATTCAGATCATACTTGCCGGATAGAATCCCTTGGAGATCTGATGAAATGGCAGGTTATAGACGAGATGCTGCAGAATTTCTAAAGATATTCAGGCTAAACGCAGTGACCAATCTGTCTGTCAAGAATGCTTATCCTCTTGACAAGGAACTGGTAGATGTTGTGATTATTGATGAAGCATCTCAATGTGATATGGCATCTGCCCTACCTCTTATTCAAAGAGCGAGGCAAATTGTTATCATCGGCGACCCTCTTCAACTTCATCATATTAGCAGCATAAACTTGGATGAAGAGCAGGCTATTAAGGAGAAGCTCAATCTTACAGAGAATACTATACTAGGGTACTCGAATATGTCATTATACGACTATTGTCAGTCACTTATAGTAACGGCGCAAACTAATAATCGAAGAGTTGTTCTTGAAGGGCATTATCGTTGTCACCCTGAAATTATCGGTTATTCCAATGATTTCTTTTATGAGCGTAGACTTGGAACGAGGTTGCAGGTGTATACAAAGGAAGTAAATCCTCAATTAGCAAAGAAAGGCATTATTTGGGAAGATGTAAAGGGAGAACAGAAATCTGATACCATTAATGTTAATGAAGCGGAGGTTACACGAAGCATAAAGATTGCCGAGGGGCTTCTTAAAACAGATCCCAATATCAATATCGGTATCATATCCCCTTTCAAGCATCAAGCTCAAGAACTTAATGCCAAAATAGGTCCGTTAGTACAACAGTTTGGAGATCGCATAGTTGCGGACACTGTATACAAATTCCAAGGCGCTGAACGAGATGTAATCATATATAGTCTTGTTGTTACAAATAACTCACCTGAATCAAAGATTCGCTGGATTGACTACAATTGCCCTAATCTTGTGAATGTAGCTGTGACAAGAGCGAGAACAGCACTTTATATTGTTGGAAATAGAGAGTATATACGCAACAGTTCAAGCATAAACCGTCCTTTGGGTTACCTTGTTGATTATACGGAGAGAAAAGCTGCCATCAACACTGACAATGACACCGTAACGTATGTAATAGACACAAACGTCTTTATAAATTGTCCGGACATTCTTGATAGAATACCTCCAAAAGACCGGATTGTTGTTCCTACAAAAGTTGTTGACGAACTTGATAAGCTCAAGGTAACTTTAAGTCCGGCAGATAAGCCAAAAGCAGAACATGCTCTTCGCATTCTCAATACGAGTTTTGACACAAATCGTATAAGAATGGAAAATGCGGACACTCAATATCTTCCTGTGGATTTGAGACGCAACAACCCGGATAATTTGATTTTATCCGTTGCTATGAAATTTAAGAATCACAATGTGACACTACTCACTTCAGATAATGGTTTACAATTAAAGGCAAGAGGACTTGGACTGCGTGCACAATCCCTTAGAGACTATTTGAATTAACATATGACAATTAGAGAATATATCGAACAGGCTATCGCTGAAAATCGCGCTATCGAGATTGAATATGTAAAATACGATGGAACTGGTTCAAAAAGACAAGTAAGCGATCTTTCGTACTCTGACGAATATGGTGACGATTATATTGTTGGCTTTTGTCATCTTCGAAACGAGTATAGAACATTCAAGATCAGCAGAATCAGGAAGATTGATGGTAAGTCATTCCATACAATCTCAAACAATCTTTCTGCTGGAAAGACTGCGTATTCGGGTAAAACTGCCTATATCGCACAACCATCGTCAACTTCCTCGGCGGCGATGAAGCCAACACCTACTTATACATCAAATGTAAGAACTCCGTCATCGGCTAATAAACCAACTACTAATTACCCTTCAAAGTCATATACGTCTGCTCCGAAAAAAGAAGGATGCTATATTGCAACAATGGCATATGGTTCATATGATCACCCTCAAGTGAAAATCCTACGCAATTTTAGGGATGAACAACTTATTCCTACTGCCATTGGACGCGCTTTCGTTAAATTCTATTATTGGATCTCACCGAAAATGGTTGTTGCCCTTTCTGGACATGAAAACATTAACGGGGCGATTCGCAGAATCCTGGATCGCTTTATTGTCGCTATCTCAAAAAATAAATAATTGACGGCAACCGTATTATGGCTTGGGATAAAGATAAGATAGTCCGTGAAAACGGAGATATTGCGGAAGCACAAGCTCCCGTAATCATTTCTGCGAGCAGAAGTACTGATATTCCTGCTTTTTATGCAGATTGGTTCTTCCACAGACTGGAAAAAGGATATTCAGCATGGACGAATCCATTCAATGGCGTCAAAAGCTTTGTTTCATACAAAAACACACGTTTCATCGTATTCTGGTCAAAAAATCCAAAACCACTTATCCCTTACCTGAAAGCGCTTCGCGAAAAAGGCATCAGGTGCTACATTCAGTACACGCTTAATGACTATGAGCAAGAAGGGTTAGAAACAGGCGTACCATCTCTTGAGGATAGAATACGAACATTCAAGTCTCTTGTAGCTATTTTAGGTAAAGGAGCAGTCATTTGGCGTTTTGACCCTCTTCTTCTCACCGACCGAATAACAATTGATGACCTTATATCAAAAATCAACGCAATTGGGCGTCAGCTTGCTGATTACACAGAAAAACTGGTTTTCAGTTTCGCAGACATTGTTTCGTATAGAAAAGTCAAAACCAATCTTGAAGCGAACGGAATCAATTATTTAGATTGGTCCGAATGCCAAATGAAGGAGTTTGTTCAAAAATTAGCAGAGGTAAACCGTCGGAATGGCTGGAACTTTGACCTATGCACATGCGGAGAAAAGCCAATCTTTAAAGAGTTCGGAGTTCAGCCGAATCATTGCGTAGATGATAATCTTATGATTCGTTTATCGTATGACGATAAAAAGCTTATGGATTTTCTTGGGGTGACGGTGTGTGATTCCCATGATAGTCTTTTCGGTCCAATTGAGATACCTTCAGATGCAATCGTCCTTCCTAACGGACAATATGCCATCAAGAGCAAGAATAACAAGGATAAAGGTCAAAGGACACTCTGCGGCTGCATGGTCAGTAAAGATATAGGTGAGTACAATACCTGTGCCCACCTATGTGAATATTGTTATGCAAATACAAGCAAGTCAATAGCTTGTGCTAACCTGAAGCGTCATAAGGACAATCCGCTTTCAGAAACCATTACAGGACTTTGAGTTTATGTTCATTCCATAAAAATCATAAATCCTAACTGCGCCGTGAGCTTTCGGTGTTCCATGCCTTTTCCGCGTAATTGTCCCGGAGTATCTTTGTAAGCATCCGGTGAACTACGTATATTTATTTCGGAGACTTTGACGTCTCTACGAGGATTTTCGGAGATTTCCGAAAGATGTTGGAGACTCTCTGAAGATTATCGGAGGTTCTCCGATGTCTTTAAAAGTACGTTTTCCGGACAATACCCGTTCAGTGTTCCGTTGATACCCGTTAACTTTGGAGGTGATTTCAGATATTATTTTGCGAGGGCATTTTATTTCCTCATCCCGAAGTCACCGAGGTGTCACTTTCAATGTTTTTCAGCATATTCCTGTATTATTTTGAATGGCGAATGCGTTGTGTTTTTTTTTCGTTTTTACGTATCAGATATGGCGACTCGGGAAGTTCCGGTAGAAGGTTGTCCATGTTATTGATCTGACCTATGGCTTTCATCAGGAGAATGAAAGTCGACAGTGTCAGATTGTTCGCCGCTCCGCTCTCGAATTTGTGGATGGTGGTCAATCCGATGCCAGACTGTTCCGATACGTCTTTTTGTGTAAGCCCGCAGCGCATCCTGTAATCCTTGAAACGCGTGCCCATCAATCGGACAATTTCCGGTGTCGAATATTCCTATAAATCAGTCATTGTTCGTTCTTTATTTAACTATCAATATGTTGATAGTTATGTTGTTATTTAGCCTATTATCTTCACTTAAGTGATAGTTGTAACTGTAAAAGTATGAATTAAACCAAGAAAACAAACCATATCGCTAAAGGTCAATGTTTACCTTTCTGGTTTTTTGACATTGATATATACGAGGTACCTATTGACTGATTGGTAAATAAATGCAGATATCTCAGAACTGCATGTGAGACCCTTTTTACTAAAAACGATTTTAAATGAACTAAATATGAACTTGATGATTAGTGGAATTCTTTTCATTTTTATTTATATTTGTGTGAGTGAGTCGTCTTTCAACCTTGTTAGGGGTTCTAATAATTGACAAATTTTATGTATACCTATAGATAGTAGTTATGAGTTGGTTTAGAAAAGTGGCCGAGTGGTTTCTTCGAGATTCAAGTGAAAGAAGAAAGTTCCTCATGTGGTTTAACGACAACGCCAAAAAATGTTTCGTGAACTTATCTGTAGATTCGCTTCTTGAGGCGTCTTCCGGGAGTGGGAAAATTGAATATCGTCACGAATTGTCGGCGCCATCTTTTGCTAGTGGTCTAATCATTGACGTGAAGGCAGGTAAGTCTATACCTGTTGACGATATTATTATAATCGGCACATTTATTCTTGCATCAACAGATATTGTACGTAAAATTTATGTTCTTCACTGGGACACTCTGATAATTAGAGATAGTTTTACGGGAAAATCTGTTGATTGGGCGATTAAAGAGTTTATAAATATGGGAGGGCTTTTGGACCAGATAAGAAATGAAAGGATAGGAGTGTAGTATATGTGGAATCCTTTTAAGAAAAAAGAAAAGTCAGATGCAGAAAAGCTCACTCAGCATATTAAGGAAATACCATTGGAAGAGTTGACAGGCTTGTTTGATGGACTTAATGAACTCAGTGAAATATACAATTTATACTCTGAACTCTCAAGATTGATACATCCGGATAGATTTCCTAATGACGAAGTTAAAAGACATGAAGCAGAAAGTCTCTTTAAGGAGGTGCAATCAAATAGAACAGATAAATCTAAACTTATTGAACTAAAAAAGGAAGCGGAACAGCTAATAAACTCATGAAAGTATGATTTGCAAAATTTGCGGCAGAGAATTTGGGAATGGAGCATATTGTCAGAATTGCAATACGGATAGAATCAAGGCTCTAGGAAATTATAACGGATTTAACGTAAGTTCGAATGATATGATTTCAAAACAGTCAGTTGATAAAATATTTGACAAAGGTACTGGAGTGGAATATGACAATGAGCATTATCAAAATAACGCCATATGCGATTTTTGTGGAGAGGTGATTCCCGCGTATTCTCTTTTTTGTCCAGCGTGTGGAAAGAAAAGGCAGGTCGAGTGTCCATGTTGCCATAAAATGTTTTCCGCAAAATGGAAATTTTGTCCTTATTGCGGAACCAATGTTGAGACTTATTCTGATAGTTCGAGAAAAGAAAAAATAGAACAAAGCAAAGAAAGCAAAGAAAGCAAAGAAAGCGAAGAAAGCGAAGAAAGCGAAGAAAGCGAAAACAGAGAATACTATGATTATAATGACTTCATATTTGATAAGGAAAAATATAGAGGGCAGAAGATCATAACAATTCCTCAATCCGTTAAACATATTCATTGCTCTACCTTTGAGGGCTGTGATTGGATAACGCAAATAAATCTTCCAAATGAATTGGAGTCTATCCCTCATAATTGTTTTAAGAATTGTTCTAATTTGGAGTCAATATCTATTCCTAAAGGCGTAAATAAGATAGCTGATACTGCATTCGAAGGTTGTAAAAAACTGAAGTGTTTTAAAGGAGAAATGTCTGCAGATTTAGGTAGAGTGTTAATAAAGGATGGAGAATTGCTGGCTGTTGCTCCTGCCGCTGAAATTGGTGCTTTATATGTTATTCCGAATACGGTGACTAAAATTTCAGCCTCTTTTGGAGGGTGTAATAAGCTTGAGGTTGTACGTATTCCAGAGTCTGTTGTTGATGTGGATTTGTGCGTATTTGAGGACTGTAAAAAGTTGAAAAGATTCGAGGGTAAGTATTCGGCTGATGATGGTCGAGCATTGGTAAAGGATGGAGAATTGATTGCTATTGCTTCTGCTGGAATAAATGCTTCGTATACTATTCCAGATACTGTTACTAAGATTTCGGCTTGGTTTAAGGATTGCGATAATCTTGAGATTATTCATATTCCAGATTCGGTTATCGAAATTACTGAAAATGCCTTTATCTTCTGCGTTTCTCTCCATAAGATTGTAGTATCCACCAAAGAACGAGTGAAGTGCTTATACAAACAATTAGATGGATTCTCAAGGGAAGTGTTATTTTCAGAAGAAGAGTAATTTTGTGTTCAAGCTTTTCCGGATGATACCCATTCAGTGATTCTTTGTACAAGTAAAGCACATTTCTACGTAATTGCAAATTATTTATCTCCGAAACAAATAAGAAGCCACCATACTCTTTTAAGATATTCATCAGGCATCAATGTCAGCGATGATTGTCTTGAACTTGCCCTCAAACGCAGTATGATGTCTATAGGCATAACCGCGGCCGATAGGGACTCTAAGACAGATCCCTTTTGTGTATTTGGATAATGTCTGTAATAAGTATTCTATCCTTTCTAGAGACAGGTCGGGCTCTTTCTCTTGGGTTGCGATGGTTATTGATTGCAGGCTAGTGCAGTGACCAAATGCCGCAAATTCAATCTCCGTTACACTATCATGGATTACAATAGATTGTAGACTAGTGCAGCTCCTAAATGCCATAAGTCCAATCTTTGTTACACTGTTAGGGATTACAATTGATTGTAAACTGCTACAGTCCCCAAATGCTAATTTTTCAATCTTTGTTACACTATCAGGGATCACAATAGATTCTAGACCAGTGCAATGACTAAATGTCGCACAACCAATTTCCATTACACTATTAGGAATTACAATTGATTGTAGACTAGTGCAGCTCCTAAATGCTTTACTTTCAATCTTTGTTACACTATCAGGGATTACAATAGATTCTAGACTGGTGCAGCCGCTAAATGCCGACTCTCCAATTTCCATTATACTATTAGGAATCTCTATTGATTGTAGATTAGAGCAGCCACTAAATGCTTGACTTCCAATCTTTTTTGTTGCACTTTTAGGGGCTGAAAAAGCTGAGCGTAGACTAGTCAAGGCATTCCTAAATGCCAAACTTTCAATCGTTGTTACACTATTTGGAATTTCAATAGGTTGTGGTTGTAGACTGGTGCAGTCACTAAATGCAGACTCTCCAACCTCCGTTACATTATCAGAGATTTCAATTGATTGTAGACTAGAGCAGCCATGAAATGCCGACTCTCCAAACTCAGTTACACTATTAGGAATTACAATAGATTGTAGACTAGAGCAGTCGCTAAATGCCCCCCTTTCAATTTTCGTTACACTATTAGGGATAATAATAGATTGTATACTGGTACAGCCTTTAAATGCATTCATTTCAATCTCGGTTACACCATCAGGGATTTCTATTGATTGTAGACTGGTGCAGCCGTAAAATGTCTCATTTCCAATCTTCGTTACACTATCAGGGAGTTCAATAGATCCCAGACTGTGGCAGCCCATAAATGACGTATTTCCAATCTTTGATACACCAACAGGAATGTTATGATTCTGACAAAAGATGAGTGTTTTACCATCTTTGGTTAAGATACAATTATTGGTGGATTTATATCTGGAATTGTTTTTTGACACAATTATCGAAGTAAGATTATCGCAATCAGAAAAAGCAGAGCCGGTGATCATAGTAACACTATCAGGGATAATAACAGATTGTAGACTAGTGCAGCCACTAAATGCATAGTATCCAAACTCAGTTATACTATCAGGGATTTCTATTGATTGTAGACTAGAGCAGCCGCTAAATGCACCCATTTCAATTTTCGTTACACTATCAGGGATAATAACAGATTGTAGACTAGTGCAGCCACTAAATGCATAGTATCCAATCTCAGTTACACTATCAGGGATTTCTATTGATTGCAGACTAGAGCAGCTGCTAAATGCCCCCCATGCAATTTTCGTTACACTATCAGGGATAATAATAGATTGTAGACTGGTACAGCCTTCAAATGCTGACTTTCCAATCGTTGTAACACTATCAGGAATGATTATTGATTGCAGATAGGTGCAGCCTTTAAAAGCCGACTCACCAATCTCCTTTGTTCCGTCAGGAATTATTCCTTTCCCGTCTATTACTTCGTATCCCATAAGCTGCTATATTATTCATCAATACAAATATAAGAAAATGTGCCTAACCATGTCCAAGTTAAGCACCTTTCTATGTAATTGCAAATCATTTTTGACCGAATGTAAGCAGTAACTTTGTCTCAGCAGATTTCTGAAAACTGCTGATTGAACGGGACTTCCTTCTTACCTGATGACGCGGCAAAAGATGGCATGAGTACGGATGAGCCGTCGGCATACAATTACAGGAACTCACCATTGGCTTCTGAAGATTCCTGCTCAAGAGCATATCGGGATTTGCTGTCGTAGATTACTATGTCCGAGGATAATACGGGAGATACTTACGGCCTCAAAAAAGAAATAACGTCTGGCCGCCTTAAAGTCTCGTTGGGAAAGAATGGTCTTTATGGCTTTGTGACTGAGCATGATTTCTCTGCTTATGTTCCATCATATTTGCTCCGCAAAAATGGAATCACCTCTGACACTTGTGGATTTTTTGATGTCTCAGCTGTCGCTGTCTTGTCTGGTTTTCCATCCAAGTGGACGGTCATCGCCTTTCGCACTCCTATTCAACATTAAAACTAAAGAATTTGGCAAAACGACACATGAAACATCCAAAACTCACAACTTGAAATACTTGCAAGCCATCATATCCAGTTGTTCGTCGGTAATGTTTGAGACGCCTGCTTTCTTTATCAGAGAGAACTCCTCTTTGTTCTTGCTGATGACAAACTTGCGCTCGCATCCGTCAATTACGGCATACAAATGATAGTTGCCTTTTTAGGTCTCTTCCAGTCGAATGTCCTTGAGCTCATGCCCGTTGATTATGACGGGAGCGCGCTTCTCATCTTCCTCCCACTCTCCCCATGCTCTCAAATGCTCAACAATCGTACTCTCGACACGACCGATCCATTCTTCCGCTACGCCATTTTTCAATGCTACGGTTCGGAAGTCCTTCAGTGAAGATGCTACATCGCGAATGACGGCATCGGGCCTGCGGATGCCGTTGTCGCGGGCGAAATCAATGATGTCTCCACGGGTGAAACCGCTAAGTTTCGCGCGTATAAACATACAATGCTCCTCATTCGGCAGATATCCGCCCCTGTTTATGACGTATGTGATGTCGTATGCCGGAGATAATCTCCACGAGCCGTCTTCAGTCATTGTGAATGAGAAATTCTTGTTGTGGTCGTCAGTGTTGTTCGCAAGGACATTGAACACCATTCTGCGGAAAACCTCTTGGCAATCGGCCTCAGGAAGGTGTAGCTTGCGACAAGTCGCTATCAGCTGCTCGTAGCTGTCGGCGTCGGGGTTTATCGCTGCCAATGTTTGTGTGTGTACCTTCTTGCTCCCGTCGCGATCGAAGCGTTCGGTCAGGAAATGATTGTTTCCCTCGGCAGAATACAACTCCGAAGGCATCATGCGGATGCCGGCCATTCCGGCCAATTCATAATAAGTCATTTCCAATTCCGCTGAACTGTACTCGGAATTTCCGAACTTCAACAGGTAATAGCCGAAATCCTCCATTCCGGAAATCTGTCCGCTGCGGATTTCTCCTGTCTTCCGGTTGATGGCAATGATTGCCTTCGGCTGTCGCCCTCCTGCGGAAGTCCCTACTGTCAATAAGGACTGCATGGTGATGGATTCTTCCGGAAGGATTCTGGCGTTCTCCCTTTCCGCAAAGATGCGCTCGGCTAAGTCGGCCAATGATTTTATGTCAATCTTGTCTGATTTCCGCTCAAGAGGCACTTCCGGCAGGAATTCCAGTGCTCCCATTCCGCGTCTGCCGATAAATGCCAGTTTGTCAAGCGGATTGATCTCAGCACTTGAAAGCCGGTTCTGCTGGCGCCATAGCTCAAATAACTGATTGCCCCAGGCATCGGGTAAGGAATCTGCGACAAAGGCCGGAAGCTTCTGATAGGTCTTTTCGCTTTCGCCCCATATCGGTGTCAATGCCCCAGCGCTGTCAATAGGCGCTGAAATCGGTGATATGTTCAGGCCTCTCTTGACGAATTCCGGGTTGTATGTAAAATATGCCAGGCGTCGCCGGTCGTCCCACGACAGCCTGCCTATTTCCTCATCCCAGAGTATCACTTTCAATGTTTTCAGCATATTCCTGTATTATTTTGAATGGCGGATGCGTTGTGCTTTTTTCTCGTTTTTACGTATCAGATATGGCGACTCCGGAAGTTCCGGCAGAAGGTTGTCCATGTTATTGATCTGACCTATGGCTTTCATCAGGAGGATGAAAGTCGACAGTGTCAGGTTGTCCGCCACTCCGCTCTCGAATTTGTGGATGGTGGTCAATCCGATGCCGGACTGCTCCGCCACATCTTTTTGTGTAAGCCCGCAGCGCATCCTGTAATCCTTGAAACGCGTGCCCATCAATCTGACGATTTCCGGTGTCGAATATTCATATAAATCAGCCATTGTCATTTCTTTATTTAACTATCATTATATTGATGGATATGTTGTTATTTAGCCTTTTATCTTCACGAAAGTGATAGTTATAACTGCAAAATTATGAATAAAAACCAATATAACAAACAGTACAATGAAATTGGACATCTTTTTCGCCAAGAAGGGCGCTTGGCATTGATGTGCTTAAGCGGAAAATTGCAATAGCGACAGGAATCCCCACTACGAAACAGGGGATTGAAAAGAAGATCGGCAAAACTGTCATTAAGGGAGTGAAGTCTATCTTTGATAAATGACCGGATAACCCACTTTGAATCAAACAAATTAACTTGATTCGGTAAAATCAAATAATTCAGATGGAAACTGCACGAGTATATGCATTACACGATACTGACTCCCGTGCCGCATTTCCGACTATACGACAAGGTTTATGGGAACGGCCGGCAGCCAGAGAAATTCAATTGGAAGAAAATGTTTTATCTCAATCCTGACGAATACCTGAGATGCAAATAACATTGGCAATCAAGGCTATTTCTTTGATTTGCAGAAATCAAAGACTGATATTTGATTTTTAATTTGATTGCTGTATAAGCTGGATACGTTCTATGACGGGAAACGCTGCGAGTTCACATTGTCGGCAATTGCGGACAAAACTCTTCAGTAGAGACGCCTATTTGACGATTCCTTCGCTGTCAATGAGGTATCCCTCAGTCGGGGCGTCTTTCAAGGTCTGGAAATTATGCGTTTCATCACGGAGGATGCCGCCCTTGCCGTTTCCTGACGTTCCGCTGTTGGTCTTGATGTAATCACCGCAGATGGCGAAGTCCCAATCAGTACGCTCTGCCCATGCCTTGTCCTCTTCCTCGGACAGGAAGGTGCTGGAGCCTACCGTTTCACCGTCCTTGATCGAGAAATATACCCATTTGCCTTCCTCAAGACCGTGGATGGTCACTTCTGTCGAGATGGCCGGCACTTTGCCTTCGCCCTGTTTACATGCGCAGCACAGACATGCCGCGAGTATTAACAATATTATAACTGTCTTTTTCATTTCTATTCAAGTTTAAGACTTCCGTCAGGAGCATAGACATATTTCAGCTTGATGGTGCCGTCCTGACGATTGTAGTCGGAGAATCTCATCTTCACATACTTGCCGTCGGCGGTCCTCAATACGAGTGGCGCTGCAGCCGGCTGGCCGGAAGAATTCAGCCATTTGACCTTCGAGTAAGAAGTGGTCTTCGCTGCTACAGTTTCAATGCTGAACATGTTTTCGCCGCTCTTGATCTCCTTGCCGGCGATGTCCTTGCAAACGTAAACCTTTGGAGATGAGGTATCTTCACGATAGTCATATACGGAGAATGCAAGCATCTTTCCGCTTCCCAGTTCTCTGCCCCGCTTGTTCCGGTTGACCGTCAGGAAGAACTTCGGCTCCTCGGAGTCATGGATATTGGCCACATAAGAACTGAAGTCGAAAGCGAACTCGATTTCTGAGCTGCCGCTGCTTCCCTGCATAGGATAGTCTCCGCCCTGGTAATTGGCTATCGGCACAAGATAATCATGGACAGGCATACTGTCAGAAGCCTTGTTGGAAACGCCGATTCTGAAGGAAAGGTCATTCCTGGACGTGTAGTTAAGTTTCACGCGGAACACTACCTTTGGTTCACGGTATTCCACATCAGTCCCGCACATGTCGCGGCTCAGTTCGCTGTTCGTCCTGTCGCTCTGCTCCCAGAAATAATACGGCAGGTAGTAGCGCCCGTGGTCGTGACCATAATGGTTCTCTCCCCAGGTGTTGCATACAATGAACGCACCCTTGGTAAGAGTTCCGTCAGGGGCCGTGAATTCCACGAGGTCATCGTAGCCCACGATCGTCATGGCATGTGCTCCGTCAGGTGCAAGCTGAGTAAGCAGCGCCTTGTACCCAGTGGCGGACGGTCCGGTATAGTTGGTGTTGATCTTCCATCCGCTTGAGCGTGAGGAGAATGTCACTATGCCGCCAGGCCTTCCCGGTTCTCCGCGATTCCACAGATAGCGGCGGACTTCATCGATTCCGGCACGGTCTATTACCTCGAACGTGCGGATTTTGCTCACCCTGTAATGAAGCGCTTTCAGATAACTTTCATATCCTGTGGTCCACTTGAACTGATAGCTCGAATATTGTGACGGGAAATCAGCTTCCGTGGCAATGCCGCCCTCAAATGCTATCTGGAGTCCTTCTGTGCCGAGAGAGCCCTCGTCCTGACCACCATTTATAAAGTTCCAGGTGTACAGATAGCTGAACTGGTTGTCCTTGCTGGCGGACGCATCCCTGTCCAGAAGACGGTTCATCTCATATGTGAACATGTACCCGATATAGGATGCCTGCGCGCATGAGCCACCGATCTGATTGATAAGCGGCGGGAAATATTTCAATTTCGAGTTGTCAATCCCGTCTGGCATGGTCTCCTGCGCCTGCAATCCCACTGCGGTGGCCCCGAAAAACAAGGTCACCGCTGCCATGATGAATTTCTTACGAATAGATGCTATTGCCATGATAATCTTTTGATTGTCTTCTTGATTTCTGCTTTGAGCTGCTGAGGTGTATCCGCGTCATTCTCAAGAATGCCGGAAAGGGATTCGATGATTTCACCACGGCGGACGGACTGCTCATACCATCCGAGCGTCTCACAGGCCACCGTACGCACATACAGGTCGTCAGAAGCGTCTTCGACAATGTGGAGAAGCGGCTCGACAGCATAAATGCTTCTGCCGTTTCTGAATGTCCTGATATCGTTCACTCTCTTCTTTGTCGGCTTCTCCTTGTCAGCCGCCCCTTCTGCGCTCTTGCCGTAATGTCCTGTGCCTGAGAGCAATGCTACTGCATCATCTGCTGCATATCCCGATGCCCTCACCATTTCAGGATGAGCCTTCTTGAAGGCCTTGACATCAGAAATAAGCGTGGTGTCTCCAAGTGCAGCAGCCATTTTTACGGAACTTCTGGCGACTACTTCATAGATATCGTCCAGACCCTTTATGACGTAGGTCGGGAAATCAGTGTCAGGATTGGTTGCCAATGTGTTGAAAGCATGGATGCGTACAGTCCATGACGGGTCGCCGAACATTTCCGCGGCGCGTTTGTGTGCTGCCTTGGCATCGATATAACCCAAATGGGTGATGCCGGCACATCTTAGCAGAGGATTTTCAGAATGTGTGTACTTTTCCCAGACAGAAGGCTTTGACTCATTGAAAATCAGGTCGTTGTGCAGCCTGTTACGCAGTTTCGCCTCGGCATTGTCATGAGGCGTGAATCTGAAAGTCGGGTCGCCGATAAGATGAGACTCCAGATACGGGACCTCTTTCTGCCACATTCCGACACGCTCCCCGACAGAAAGGTAGCCCATCAGCTTGTCTTCCCATTTGTCCTGAAGGACATTGACCGTATTCCCTTGTGCGACAATGCATTCGCCGTCTCCGAACACATGGCATCCTGCGACATATCCCTCCCTGTTGTGGAAGGAACCGTTGTAGCAGGCATTGAAGACAATCATCTTCGCATTGCTGTGTCCTTTCATTATATCATCCAGACTGATGTTGGCCAGAGCGAATTCCAGAGAATCAGCTGCCGCGTAGGCCGCCATGGCGGAGTCGGAAAAATCCTTGCGGGAAAGTTTGTATTCCTTCTCAATGGCTTCTTTCATGAAGCCCTCACCCTGGCCTTTTCCCTGATAATATCTGTATGCTTCAGCGAGTGAACGTCTCAGATAGTCCATATCCTCGTCCAGGTCATCAGCCACCTTGCTCTCATTGATGTACTGAGTATCAGGTGCTCCGTGCTCGCTGAAAACGAACAGGTCCACGTCCTTGCGGGCCACCTCGCTCAAGAGATTCCACTTCATTTGCCTGTCTTCACGGAAATTCAGGAAACGGTTATGGGAAGCCTGACTGAAGGCGTATGGAAAATACTCCCTGAATACGACTGGTTTCTGACGCCAGATCGTAAGGCAGTCCGAATTGTATCCGTGACCGGCGAAGAAAGTGAGGTCGTCCAGGACATTGTCCTGCCTGTGTGCATCCGCCACCTTGCGGAGGTACTTGCGCATGATCTCATATTTGTCACCCTTCATCACTGCCGGCACTTTCATTCTGGCAGAATAGATGTCCGGACGCAGATGCTGTGCCCCTTTTTCTGAAAGTCTGTAATAGAATACGTCGGTTTCCACGGTGTCACGGCAGATGAAGTCGAAACTCAGGTCGAAATCATCATAGAACCTGTCTGATGCCACAGATGATTCTTCCATCGGCCAGACTTCCTCGTTCATCTTGAATGCAGTGGTAAGATGCTGGCCCTGACGCACTTTGACGATCGGCACATCACCGGCAAGCACCACACCTTCGAGTCTCGGCTTCTTCCCCGCAAGCGAGAGAATCTCAGCTTTTACTTCTTCCGGACTTTTCCAGTCAGCACTGATTATATATGTCCCGAGGCCCTCATCCTCAAGAGCCTGCTTGTAGGCATGGAATTCTTCTGAGCACTTGGAAAGCGTCACGCTGTCGGTTATGATGGCGAATGCCGTAGGTGACTTCACACTGAATTTCTCGACATTGGCCTGTGCCGCTGCGGACAGCGAAATGCCGCAGAAAACGAACGCCCCTAAAAATTGTTTTATCAGATTATTTCTCATAATTCTATATCCCTCATTGAATTGCAGTTGCCAGGCAACCTATCTCAAATAATCTTCAAGACGGTTCCTGGTCTTGACAAGTTCATTCCTCAATGCTTCCGGCATTTCTTCGCCAGATTTCAGGTACGCCTCGATTCCGTCCACAATCTCTTTCCGGTTCCATGCCCTGATGTACCAGCCGAGGACCTCAGCGCATTGGACACGTGCCTTCTCGACTTCATTTGGATCGCGTACAATCGAAAGCAGGCTTTCAGCATACTGCGGATAAGGCTGGTTGCGCATGCCGCTGATGTAGAATTTACGGTATTTGTTGGTCTTGTCTGTGAGAGCCTTGCCAGTGGAGGCTTCTATGGAGAATGATTGTCTGAAGCAGTCCATGGCTTTCTTGTGGAAACGTTCACGGTCATAAATCCAGTCCGCCTCGGCAAATTTCTTTTCAAATTCCCTAAGGAAAAGACTGTCAGGGAAATGCGCGCAGACAAATCCCACGTTATGGGCCACGCGAAGCGAATTGTAATCGCGCATGTAGAGGTCTGCAAGAGCGTCAGCCATTTCCGGAGTGCCGACCTTTCCCATGAAATAGGTGGACTTGCGGCGGATAAACTCATAAGGATCATCGGCTCCCTCTTTCAGGACCTTCTCATAATTTCCGTCAATGTAATGTTCCAGAAGATGGAGGCATTGCAGGCGGAGCATATATTCGTCACTTTCCTTCCAAGTTTTCAGGAGAAGGGGAGACAAGTCATGGTAATTCAATGTATAGAGCTTGTGCAATGCAAGCCCTCTGATATCGCACGGATATTTAGCGGATGTGAATTTCAGCCAATACCGGCAGTCGGTGTTGTGCAAATCCGGGCGGACCGCTTTCACGGATGCGGTGAAATGGAAGGTCGGGTCGCCGAGAATGTGCGATTCCAGGATATTGACCTGCTGCATCCATTGACCTACGCTGTAACCCTCGGAGAGCATTCCCAGAAGGTCGGATGAAGACTTGTCCTGAAGGACATTGACCGAGTTTCCGATGCCGACAAGAGCATTGCCCCCGGACAGGATATAACGTGATGCGATGCAGTTGTCCTCCCGGAAATCTCCATTGTAGCAGGCGTCGAAAATGGTCACTCTCACGTTCGGTTCCGCTGCCGCAATGTCATCCAGCATAATGCCGGTGGCAGCATCATAAAGCGAATCCTCCGCCTCGTTTTTCGGATCATCCCAGTCTTCAACCCAATCGCGGCTGATGCCATATTTCTTGACAATGTCGTCTATCACGCTTTCTGCGTCCTTGCCCCTGCTGACTGCCGTCCTGATCCGCTGACGCATGCGGTATTTGGCATCGTAATAATATGAATCGGTCTCGTTCGGATGAGGCGTTTCTGTAACGTACTGTCTTTCTGGGACTCCGTGCTCATGGAAAAGAGCGAGGTCGAGGTCGTCACGTGAGATTTCACCAAGAAGTGTGTTCTTTATGTCAGGATACATTGCGAAGATCAGGAACTTCGCGCCGTCTGAGCCGTTTTCAAATGCGGCCGGCATCTGTTCCTTCAGGGTTATGGTCTCGTCTTTCCACGCTGCGAGACTGTTTGAGAATGAACCGCTTCCGCAATATGACATCAGGTGGTCAAGAGCGTTCTCCTGTGATTTTGCGGCAGCGGCTTTAAGCAGATAGCGTGAAATCTCACCATATTTGTCGCCTCTCTTTTCAGATGATTTTATGCGTCCGGTATAGATGTCACAGCAGATGTGTTGGGGTGACTCTGCCTTCAGATTGTAGTAGAAAAAGTTCTTCTCCACGCTGTCGCGCCCGAGAAAATCAAACTTCAGGTCGAAGTCGTCATAGAACCTGTCGGAAGGAACGGAAGAGTCTCTCATGGGCAATGATTCATCCATCTTGAAAGCGGATGTGAGATGCTGGGCACCTCGGATCATTGCAATCGGGACATCCCCGACAAAGACTGCCCCTTCCAGAGCCCTGGTCCTGTAATATAACATCAGACTGTCTTTCAGTTCGTCAGGATCTGTCCAGTTCCTGGATACCACGAACGCGTCAAGCCCATCTGTGCAGACTGCCGAGCGATATGTTTCTATCGCAGCATTGCAGCTGTCAAATGTCTGAGGGTCAGTGACAATCGCGAAAGAATGTGTCTGGGCGGCTGCTGATGCCGCTGTAAAGACGGCCAATGCCGCCAATATTGTTTTGTATGACATCTAAACCCTATAAAAAATGAATCCTATTGTTTGGTTATCAGTGATTTCGGAACATCCGTCTTCAGAACAGTATTCCGAATGTCGCCGAGCAGATGATTCTGTCCTTGTCCAGTTCAGAAGCACCTATGTATGAGGCTTTTCCGCCCAATACCCAGTTTACTCTCCTTCCTGAAGAAATAGTCCAGTCTATTCTGCCGCCGGCCTTTATGTAACTTGCATTGAGCCAGTCACTCTGGTCCTTCATCATTGCTGCAGGCGCAGGATAGACTTTGCCGCTCAGGCAGGTATATCCGTCACCCAACCCCAATGCGTAGCCGGCATGAAGCCCTACAAGCAGAGATGACTTCCTCATCTTGAAATGCCTGTCGGCCTGGACTCCGCCGTATATCCGCATGGCATCTGATGTGGATGCCGGCGAGAGATAGCTCTGGTTGAACATCTCGAGCCTGGCTTCTCCACCGACTCTCCAGCTGTAGCCCTCAGGATCGGAAGCCCCGAAAAGATGGTCGTATCCGACGGATGCGTTGATTCCTGTAAAAGTGGTCATCTCGTTTTCATTCAGGACCATCCATTCCTGCTGATAGGCTGTAGTGTTCAGTTTCTGAACATATTCAATGCCGTCAGTGGCGCTGTACAATATATTGAGAGCCAGCTTGTTGGATTTGTCTTTGCCGAATAGCCAGGCAGCGTCGAAAGTTATGTCATTCTCCTTTATGGAGCCGAGTCTCTTGGGCAGTTTCGGATTTTCCCTTCCAAGAGTGGTGCGGTGCCCGAATCCGGCCTCGATGAACAGAATCTCGCCCAAAGAATACTGAAGCGCTCCACCGTACCTGTTTGTGCGGTAGATATGTGTCTTCATGCCATCGTTTCCGCCCACCTTGTTCTGTGTGCTTTCTCCCAGGCCTCGGTGCTGCCATACCTTAGGATCTTCCCAAGGATTGTTGTTGGATACTGTTCCGCGCTCAAAACCATTGGTATATGTGCCGCTGAGGCCCAGCAGGCTTTGGCCGAGAAGTACAGCGACTGACGGTTTTACAGTTACGCTATACTTGTATGTCTCTCCTCGTGGGTCAAGCTGTTTGGCTCCGACCTTGGTCGTGTAGTCCACTTTTACGCCGAAAGAGACCCTGTCCCACAATACAGGTGATGACAATCCGGCGTTGAGCAGATATTCCTGTCTGTTCCATCCGCTGGATTTGTCATCGACCGGATAATATGGCATGTTGTCCTCCAGTTCGTACATAAGTACGTTGTAGAGGGCGTCGTGTTCGAAGATGTTTCTGAAAGAGAATCCGCCCGTTGCCAGGAACTTGCCTATGTAAGCGCCTCCTGACGTGCCCACGGAAATCTCCGATTTTTTTTCGCCTGAGCCGATTTTACGGTACTCGCCGAAGCCTCCGTCATAACTGAGGTCAAGCGTGCTGAACAACCGGTAAGGCTTGAATGAGAGGCCTGCCGCAGAAGAACTTCCGTACCACAGGGAATTCCTTATGGCAGTCTCCTTCAGGACTGTATTTCTGTGGATTTCCGAAGGCTCGGCAGCCCGGGCTGCAACTGCACCCAGACTGACGAGCATTACGGATATTGCTATAATTCTCTTCATTTCGAACTTGTCGATTTTACTTGTTTATCCAAGTGTTCCATGAAGGCACCTTGGCATCATATCTTCTGACCTGCGGGTCCTTCTTGACTTCGAAGTCATTTGTGGTGTTGTTGGAATCCTGATAAACTTTTGTTCCGTCAGGACGTGTTTCCTTGATCTTCCTCGCGATACTTTCACCGACATACTGTCCTGAGCACCAGATGGCTCCTGCATCAAGAACTTTAGGAAGACCGAGTACGTTCATACCTGTTTCATCACTTACAGTCTGCACCGCATCGATCACGTCGCTGATGAGAACCTCTCTTCCTACTCCGTTGAAGTCCGCATTGGTGGCAGTGATGAAATCCTCATTCTTGAGCGGTTTGGACGGCTTGAAGATTATATACTGAGAGCCTGATACAGAAGTAAGCCACTGAGGCATAGAATATCCGGCAAGGATTACCTTCTTCATGTTTATTGCAGGATTGTCTGTAAGAACCAATCCGCTAGGTGCCGTGGATTCTTTCTCTATAGCCTCAAATTCTGCACCTGTCAGATCTACAGGTGAAACGCCTTTGGAGAGGCTTTCTGCCTTATGGTTGGTAGCCCACTGGGAGATTACAAATGATTCGCCCGGTTTTATCGGGTAGCTGTGTCCGTCACCCTGAATCTGCCATACGACTTTCACGAATACGTATTTGTCGGCATTTTCGATAGGCCATTCATAGATGATGGATTTGTCAGCGGAAGCATAAACTGTTTCGGCGATGCAGAGGCTGTCGGCGTAAACTACTTCCGTGCTGTTGTTGTAGATTTCATAGAACTGGTCACGGAAATAGAAATCTTTCACTCCTGTGTAATAAATCTCTTTGAATACGAGAGCGGCCTCCTTGACGGCATCCACTTTTACTGTCACTTCATCTCCGTCGGCAAGCAGACTCGCATTGCTTTCAGAACCGGCAATGGTATATGTGAATCCGCCTTCATTCTGGGTAGCGCTTACCGTCACTGTATAGACGCCAGGAACAATGCCGGTCGCAGTGGCGAGGCCGTTTTCCGTCTTGGCTTCGATTGCCGTTCCGGTTGCGAAGTTTGAAATGGTGACATCGTAACTCTCAGGGGACTTGATGCCTGCTGCCGCGATATTAGTCTCATCGACCTTCACATTTATGCTGATCGGCTTGGTGGCGGTCTTCTGGCAACCTGCCGCCGCCAGGGCCGCAAGTACCATTAAGGTGATTACTGAATGTTTCATAACTCTAAAAAATTAAAAAATACTTTACTTGATTGATACCTTGAACTCGAATCCGAAAAAGATCGGTATCCCGAGTTCGCTGCGTTCGCCGGTCTGTTTTGACTTGTAGAGCGGACGGCTGTTGAACAGGTTGTTCACATAGAACGACGCTGTGAAGATGTCTCCTATTTCCTTGCTGACATTGAGGTTGAAAAGCATTGTCGGGAAATATCTTTCGGCTATGAACCTGTTGTCATTGCGGGGCGTGAACATGTAGGAGAATTCCGGATCGCTCTTCATGGACGGGTCGAAGTCATATACCTTTCCGTCCTTGCGGGAGATGTACTTGATGAACATGGTGTCATTGCGGTACTTAGTCCAATATTTGCTGTACCAGTTCATCTGTCCGGTGAGCGTGACGGCAAGTCCTACCTGCGGAATGTTGTGCGTGATCCTGAGCGTGGTGTTCAGCTGTTCAGCATAGCTGGTAGAGAGCTCCGGCTCGTATATTCCGATGTTCTTTTCCGCTGTCCCTACATTATCTCTTGTCCCGAAAGAATAACCCTTGTTCGTGTTCGAGCTGCGCATCCATGCACCGTTGATGTAGAACGAAGTGCGGATTGCATTGAACCTTCCCAGGTCGATTTCGTATTCTATTCCCCTGTTGGTGGACTTGATGTTGTTCAGAGGCTTATAGACTGTATAGAAGAGGTCGTACTCTGCTCCTTTCTTCAGTACGGGCCGCTGTCCTGCATCCTTGTGGTCCACGTCATAGGTCAATGAGTGATACCATTTGAAGGAACTGAGGTCAAGTCCATAATTGTAGCCGTTGTCCATCCTCTCGTCATAAGCGGTAACGCTGATGCGGTAATGTCCTCCGAACTTGAAGTCCAGACCGACTTCCGCCTTGCGGTTCACGACGATCTCCAGGTCCTTGTTCGTCGCATCGTAAACATTGGTCTGGGCAATGAGCAGCTGCTCGTTTTCAGGCATCCCGGCTATCATTCCGTTGTAGAGGATGTGGTCGTGGTATGACTTGTTAGGATAGAGGTAGTACGAGGTCGGGGCCTTCGATGTCAGTCCGTATCCTCCACGCAGCGTCATCCAAGGGAAGATGTCGATGGAAGCATTGATTCGCGGCGCTACGGAATTGTGCCCATTGACATTGTCATAGCGGACACCGGTCACGATATTCAATTCCCTTCCGGCGAATTTCCAGTTGAAGTAGTTCTCAGCATAGAGCCCCAGCTGGTTGATGAACGGGATGTCGTAGTAAGGCCTTGTACGATAGCCTGATTCAGCATTGCCGATATTCCTGTAAGGGGGAGTGTCGTCGTCATAGACTGAACCTTTGCCGAGGTTCCCGTCTGTCTTGAAGTCGGCTCCTATCAGCAGTCTCTCGTTTACGGCACCCCAAGTATGAGCAAAATCAGCATTCACTTTTACGAAGGCATTGACCTCCTTGCCGTAAATGTCATACATGTAGAAATAGCTGTACGGCAGCACGACGCCTTTTACCGGACTGTCAGCAGGGACATTGGTGATGAGGTCTCCGTCGGCATCCTTGATCTGTGCCCCGGCAATGTTGCTGTACACTTCGCCGTCAGTCATTGACTTGGAATAGAGGTTCAATGCGTTGGTGGCGGTGCTTTCATAGTGGGATTTCTTGTCGTTGAGGCTTCCCGATACCAGCCAGTTTATGCTCCGCAGCCAGTTGCCGTTGATGGAAGCGCGGCCGTTGGTGTTGAACGCCACACCCATGTCATTGGCATAGGACTGAGTCCTGGAATCCTTGTCGTCAGGATTGAGTCTGCTGCGGTCGCGGCCAAAACTCATTGAGAGAGAGGTGGTTTCATTGACGAGTTCTCCTATTCTCACTGTCCAGAGGGCCTTGGCGCTCGCGCGCTGGTAGAATGCATGGTTCTTGGTCAATGAATTCTTGCTGTATGCGTAGTCGCCGGAGATGTTGAGGTCTCCTGCTTTCTTTCCGAGTGAAAATCCCTTTCCGGCCGATGCCTGGTAGATGTTCGGATTGGTCTTGAACCTGATCATGAGCGGGGACTTTCCGGCTTTGGACTTTACCAGCACCGCACCTGACGTGAGGTCGCCATATTCCGCTGACGGGATACCTCTGATGACTTCTATGGATTCAATGTTGTCTGTCGAAAGTGATCTTACGTCCATGCCTCGTGCAGGTGTGCCGGAGCGGCTGTCATCTCCTGAACTGCCGCTGACTACCGGGCTGAGTGTCTGGAGGTTGGCATTGTTGGACATAGGGGCGCCATCGACAATGACGGCTGTTCCGAGGCTGTTCATTACTGATGCCGAGTTGGCTGTTTCGCCCGGGACGATAGGCCGTGCGGTGCGGATGGTGATGGACTGTGAACTGGACAGGTCCGGATTCGTTATCGCTACACCAGGGAGCAACGCCATGGCATCTGCCAATGAACTGGTCTGCATGTGGTCCATCGCCTGTCTTGAAATGTTGGAGGCGGTGCTGCTGCCGGCTTTGTTGCCGGTGGCTACGACCACGACGTCGCTCAGTCGGAAGGATGTTTCCTTCAGAGCTATTTTCAATTTTACGATTTCACCGGTCTTGGCTGTAAACGTGGTGTCTTTCTGTTCCATGCCGTAGAACTGCACGCTGACGGTGACTGTCCCCGCCGGCACGTCTTTCAAAGAGAACGCGCCCTTTGTGTCTGTCATTGTGTAAAGCTGTGACGGGGTCACCAGTACGGACGCGAAATCGACCGGCGAGCCGCTTGTTGCGGAAACCACCTCTCCCTGAACGGTAAATGTCTTCTTTGGAGAGGCAGCTTCAACAGAGAGGCTGAAGCAGGCAGCAAGGGCAAGAATTGCAATCGAAAATAACCTATGTCTATTCATTGTTCGTAATTGTATCAAGTGTGTTCTTCGCTCGAAAAAAGGCCCAAACGGCACGTTCCTCGACTCCACTTATTGCAAAAGTATCACAATAATTGAAAAAAACAAATAGCAAGAAATAATGATTTGATACGTGAAAATCAATGATTCTGCAGGATTTTCGGCAACTTTGGTTACAGATTTTCCGGCAGCGGGTGAACGCAGAAACGATTTTTAATCATTTGTGGTGATTTGGCTTTTTTCCGTATAGTTTAAAAAGCTACTTGTCCGTGGAACCCTACCTTTTTGCGGACAAGTTGTTGTTTTGATGTGCTTGTCCGT
>ULQR01014159.1_pt1 | contig 25322 bp, 18 predicted proteins | sample 1954711 | NCBI WGS metagenome assembly ULQR01 (sample SAMEA4835661, study PRJEB28245) | human gut metagenome | biome: gut microbiome; material: fecal sample | place: Denmark | collected 2008
TTTTTCGCCTACGATTGCGCCGTCGCCGAAAAGTACGGCGAAAGGTTCATTACCTACAAAAGACTTTGCTTTTAAAATAGCGTGGCCTAAACCCTTCATTTCTTTCTGACGAATGAAAGTGATATTTGCGAGATTTGAAATACCTCTTACTGTTTCAAGAAAATCAAGTTTGCCGCTTTTTTCAAGGATTGCCTCAAGTTCAGGGGATGCATCAAAATGGTCTTCGATAATGCCTTTACCTCTGTTTGTAACGATAAGAATATCTGTTATTCCGGCTGCAACTGCCTCTTCAACGATATACTGAATGGTCGGTTTGTCTACGATCGGGAGCATTTCCTTTGGCATTGATTTTGTCGCGGGAAGTACTCTTGTGCCGAGTCCTGCTGCAGGTATAACTGCTTTTGTAATTTTCATATTTTCCTCCGATATTTGTTTTTAAACGAACAGCGGCATATAAGCGATTGCTAAAAATACAAATGTTGCCACAACTGCTATAGCAAGGTTTACGCCACCCTTGTTTTCAATCTGCTCGTTAATTTTTGACTTTGTGGTTGCTGCTTCTTCGTCTGATTCTTTATCAAAACTCGAAGCGTAGTTTTTAATTGATGAAATTTTCTTTATGCAGTGTTTAAAATACATTCTGTTTGTTCTGAAACCGCAGATAAGCATAATGGCAAATCTGATTGCTCCGAGAATGTACGGAACAGCAAAGTACAAAAGATTTGTAGAGGACATACCGGCAAATAAATCGCCGACATTAGCACCGCTGTATCCGCTTTGAAGTATGGCAGAGTAATTATCTATATAAATGTTATATGCCTCTGTAAATTCAGGTGTGGTTTGTATAATAAGTGTGCCTGCAAGCAATCCTACCACGATTACCGATATAACAATGCCGATTGCGTACATTTTCCTGTAAAGCATATATGCACCGGGTAAAATAGCAGATACAAAGCTGAATCGTGATTTATTTGTTCTTAAGATTGAACCGAAAACACGCATAAAGTAGTTTGTATTTTTGCCGACAAATTTTGAAACCTCACCTGCGGTTACATTATCTGCCATTTTTTCGTCTGCCTTAAAACCTGCCATCGGATCAAACGCAATAAAAGGTATTCCGCCGTTTTGCGGATTTTGACCGAAAGGAAAACCGTTCATATCCGGCGGAACATTATTATTTCCGTTTACGGAATCATTCTCGGGTTGATTGTCTTTTAACAGAGGCGCTCCGCAATGTTCGCAGTAAAACAAAGTATTGTCGTTTGGATGACCGCAAATTTTGCAGATTACTTCATTGTCTGTGCCGCTCTCTTTATCAGCTTCAAAGTTATCGGAACTGTCCGGTTGATCATTTTCAAATGAAAAATTTTGTGAATGTTTATCCTGATAAAAGCAGTGTTCCTCCTGCTCGTAGCATTCTCTGTGGTGCGGCGTGCCGCATTCAGGGCAAACTACTATATCATCGCCCTCTTTAAACTGTTTGTTACAAACAGGGCATTTATATTTATAAAAATCCATATTTGCCTCCGGGTATTTTTATACAAACTAATTATAACAAATAATCTTATTAATTGCAACCATAATTTATTATAATATTTTAAATGTATATAATCTCTGAATTTTATTATTTAACCGCAAAAAGAATATATTTATTTACAAAATATTGTAATAAATTGGTAAATCTGATATAATGAAAATGTTAAAATTTTTGAGCAAGGAGGATTACTTGTGAATGATAAAGTGAGCGTACAAGTGGTAACCTTTGGAGCAATGAATTTTGCAATGCAGCAAAACTATGTTCCGCTTGTGCGCAGCGTAACGATAAAAAATAACAGCGATGTGGAAATTAAAGATATTATGTTAAAAATTTCCTTTGAACCTGAATTTGCAAAGCCGTTTACACATAGAATTGAGGTTTTACCTCCGCATACCGAAATTGAGGTAAGTCCTGTTAATATTATAGTATCTACGGAGTTTCTGTTTTCACTGACAGAGAGAATTGTTGCACAGATCAGCGTACAGCTTTTATGCTGCAAAGAAGAACTTGTAAATGCCGGTGAAAATATTGATTTGCTTGCCTATGATGAGTGGAGCGGCTGCTATATAATGCCTGAACTGATTGCGGCTTTTGTAACACCTAATCATCCCGCTGTCTCGGGCATCCTTAAAATTGCAACCGATTATTTAAGAAAATGGGGAAAAGACCCGAGCATAACAGGTTATCAGAGCCGCAATGCAGACGTTGTAAAACTGCAAATGGCTGCTGTTTATGCCGCTTTACAGTCAAAAAATATTGTGTATAATAATCCGACTGCAAGTTTTGAAAAAGCAGGTCAGCGTGTGCGACTTCCTTATTCTGTAATTGAGCAGAAACAAGGTACTTGCATTGACCTTGCGGTTACATATGCGTCTTGTCTTGAGGCGGCAGGACTTTTCCCTTTAATAATGATAAAAAAAGGTCACGCATACTGCGGCTGCCGCCTTGAAGAGGAAACTTTTGCCGATTGTGTAATTGATGATTTTTCGGCTATAGACAAACGAACGGTAAGCGGAAATGAAGATATTTTGCTTGTTGAATGTACGGATTTTACGGCGGGAGAAAAGATTGATTTTGACAGAGCGGTAAAGCACGGAAAAAATAATCTGTCAGATTCGGAAAATTTTATATGTGCTGTTGATGTTAGAAGAGCAAGAGCGGGAGGACTGAGACCGATTCCGCAAAAAATAGATAGCAACAGTATTTGCGGTTATGACGGGACGGTTGATTCGGTTTCTGATTATCAGGCAGCTGCACCTAAGAAACTTAACAGAAGCGGTACAGGTGTAATCGGATATGAGGAAAGTTCGCTTTCAAGAATACAGATATGGGAGAGAAAGCTGCTCGATTTCAGTTTGAGAAACTCACTTTTAAATTTCAGAATTACCAAAAACGCTTTGCCGATTTTAACTCATGATCTTGCCGCTCTTGAGGACAGTCTTGCAGACGGAGTATCTTTTTCAATACGGGAATTGCCGAGCGAATGGACGGCGTCGCTTAGAGATGCAAGGCTTTATGAGATAGAAAACGAAAATGACCTTGCAACAAATATTGCAAGCGAAGAGTTTAAAAGCAAAAGACTTTGTGCGGTTATGCACGACGAAGAACTTGAAAAAACTCTGAAAAATATTTACAGAACCACAAAGTCGAGCATAGAGGAAAACGGTTCAAACACACTTTTCTTAGCACTTGGATTTTTAAAGTGGTACGAAAGCGATATTTCGGAAAAGCCACGCTATGCACCGCTTATTATGATTCCTGTTGAGCTTGTAAAAAGTTCGCATAATAAAGGCTATTTATTGAGAAGCAGACAAGAGGAAACCCAGATTAATGTTACATTAATTGAGTATTTAAGGCAGATTTTCGAACTGAAAATACCGAGCCTTGACCCACTGCCCGAGGACGAGCACGGTACAGACATTCCGCTTGTTTTCAATACGGTTCGTAATTGTATTCTTGACAAAAAGCGTTGGAATGTTGTGGATACGGCTTGCTTGGGACAGTTTTCGTTCGGTCAGTTTGTAATGTGGAGTGACCTTAGAAACCGTGCCGACGAATTAATGCAAAATAAGGTTGTTGCAGGTCTTATTGATAAGAAAATTACTGTTGAGCAGGAAGAAAATCCGCTGACGGTGTCTGAACTTGATGAACGCATCGCACCTGATGACCTTGCAATACCGTTGAGCGCAGATTCTTCACAGATGCTTGCCATTGCAGAGGCGGCAAAGGGAAAAAGTTTTGTACTTCACGGACCTCCCGGAACAGGTAAGTCGCAGACAATTACAAATTTAATCGCAAATGCGCTTTATCACGGTAAATCTGTTCTTTTTGTCGCAGAAAAAATGGCGGCTCTTAATGTGGTTCAACACAGACTTGAAAATATCGGCCTTGCTCCGTTCTGCCTTGAACTTCACTCAAATAAGGCGAGCAAAAGCAGTGTGCTTTCTCAACTCGAAAAATCACTTGAAGTCGGCAGAATAAAGCATCCCGAAAAATACAAAGCAACAGCAGACAGGCTGAAAGCTATGCGTGTGAGTATGAATTCTGTAATTGACGGACTTCATAGAAAGCACGAGAGCGGAATTTCCGTGTATGACGCTATAGAACAATATGAAACCTGTGCCGAATTTAAGAATAAAATAACAATTCCGCAAGAAGTTATTAACACTGTTAATGATGACAGAATAGAACAGCTTTCATCTTTAATTTTAAGTTATAAAAATTCTGTTGACGGTGTAGGTGATATAGTTAATAACCCGCTTAAAAATATTTCTCTTACGGAATATTCTATACCGTTAAGAGAAAAGCTGTATTCGGATTGTGTAAATTTGCTTAATCTATATAATAATGCAAAATCGAGCGTTGAAAGAATTTTCGGTACATTTAATATCAATGCCGAATTAAGTGAAAAATCAATCAAAAACATTTTAAATCTTTGCAGAGCGTTGCTTATTCCTTCGGCTTTTTCACCATGCCTTATTCTTGAAAATAATTACAATGCGGTAAGTCAAAAGCTGAATAATTATTATGAAAGCATTTGTAACGAAAACAGAGAAAAACAAGAGATTGAAAAAGTGTTTACAAGCGGTATTTATGAGTATAACTGTATTCAGGCTCTTAATGAATGGAATGTCGCTCAATCAAGTTGGATACTTAGCAGACATTCAAAACAGAAAAAACTTTTGAAAGAAGTTGCAGCATTTTGTGTTATGCCAAATGCCGTTACCAAAGAAAATATTATCAATTGGTATCAGCGACTTATTAATTTTAATAAATTGCACAATGATAATATGACTTGCGGTAATGAGCTTAGGTATATACTTAATGAATTAGGTTCTGATTTTAAACAGGCAATTGATAAAACCGATTCCGTCTACAATGCGATAAGTGTGTATAACTATAATGAAATCAGAACAATATTGAATGCTTTTAAGAATATTAATCTTGCACAGCTTGGAAACGATGTTAATTGTGCAGAAAATTATATATTAAAATGGAATGAATTTTCCGACATTTTCAAAGTTAATATTGATAATGAGCAGAGCAACAATTGGCTTGACCGCACCGAAAATACTCTTAATAATATAAGTAAGAATATTGATAAATTGTATGCGGTTACGGAATATAACGCTAAGCGTGAACAGCTTGCAAATGAACAGCTTGAGTGTATTTGTAATGCGGTTGAAAGCGGTATTGTTAATAAGGAAAATGCAGTTGACGCTTTCAGATGCAATGTGTATTATGCGCTTGCACTCAAATATATTTCTGTTGACGAGAGCTTGAGCACATTCAGAAGCAACAGCTTTGAGCAAACTATAAAAGAATACCACGCATTAATTGATGAATATTCAAAACTTACTGTTCAGGAACTTGTGGCTAAACTTTCATCTCAAGTGCCTGTTTCGGGTTCGGCAGGTGCGTCGTCTTCCGAACTCGGTATTCTTAAAAGAGCAATAAAAAGCAACGGCAGAATGATGTCGATAAGAAAGTTGTTTAACGAAATCCCTGCATTATTACGCAGACTTTGCCCGTGTATGCTTATGAGCCCGATTTCTGTTGCGCAATACATTGACCCGTCATTCCCTAAATTTGACCTTGTGGTGTTTGATGAAGCATCACAGCTTCCGACAAGCGAAGCTGTCGGCACGATTGCAAGAGGTGAAAATGTTGTGGTAGTCGGTGACCCTAATCAGTTGCCGCCGACAAGTTTCTTTAAATCAAACAGAATTGATGAAGAAAATATAGAAAACGAAGATCTCGAAAGTTTGCTTGATGACTGCCTTTCAATTTCAATGCCGCAGATGTACTTAAAATGGCACTACCGTTCTCGCCACGAAAGTCTTATCGCATACAGCAATATGAAGTATTACGATAATAAACTTTATACATTCCCGTCGCCGAACGACAGAGTGTCGGCAGTTAAGCTTGTACACATTGACGGCTACTACGATAAGGGCGGTACAAAGCAGAATAAAGCCGAGGCAGAGGCTGTGGTAAATGAAATTATCCGCAGATTATCCGATGAACAACTGCGTACAAAGAGTATCGGCGTTGTAACTTTTAATATTATTCAACAGAATTTAATTGAAGATATGCTTGCCGATGAATTTTCTAAAAAACCCGAACTTGAAAAATACGACAGCGAATCCGCAGAACCCGTATTTGTTAAAAATCTTGAGAATGTACAGGGCGATGAGCGAGATGTAATTCTGTTTTCAGTCGGCTACGGTCCCGATAAGGACGGCAAAGTTTCTATGAACTTTGGCCCGCTTAACCGTGACGGCGGCTGGCGCAGACTTAATGTTGCAATTTCAAGAGCAAGACAGGAAATGATTGTGTATTCCACTCTTACTCCCGAGCAGATTGATTTGTCACGCACAAGATCACTCGGCGTTGAAGGGCTTAAAGGCTTTTTGAAATTTGCGGGACAGAACCGAAATATTGTTATACCCGACGGCAAAGTTTCTGTTCATAACGATAATAGAGTTATTGAAGAAATTGCCAAAGAGATAGAAAAACTCGGCTATAAGGTGAACTGCAATATCGGTTGTTCGGAATACAAGATTGATATTGGTATCGTTGACCCTGAAAATCCCGACAGTTATCTGCTCGGTATTCTTGCCGACGGTGAAAACTGCAAAAATTCCGCAACATCTAAAGATAGATTTGTATTACAGCCCGATGTGCTTGCAGGTCTTGGCTGGAAAATTATGCGTGTATGGACTCTTGATTGGCTCGATGATTCGGCTCGTGTAATTGAAAAGATTAAATCAGAAATTGAAAATGCGATTTCGGGCAAAAATACCAAGCAAAAAATTTCAGAGCAAAACAAAATTCAAAATTTAGAATTTGAAAAAATTGATACATCAACACAGATTGAACAGACAAGACAGCGAAAGTACGAAACAGTCGATTCTCAAATTCTCGGAAGTTCTGAAAGTTTTTATACAGCAGCGGCAGAGGTTGAAATTCAAAAGCTGATGTTTAAAATTATCTCTGTTCAAGCTCCGATAAGTAAAAAAGCATTGTACAAAAGTGTGCTTTCGGCTTACGGCATTTCTCGCTCGGGTAACAGGGCAGAGGCAATACTTGACGGTATTCTCGGCAGAATAATGCACTCCGAAACCTCTGACAACGGGGTGATATTCGTATGGCAGCCCGAACAAAAACCTGATGAATACAATGTTTATCGTGTGTCGGAGCAAAACGAGAATAGGCGCAATATTGACGATATTTCCTCAAAAGAAATATTAAATGCAGTCATTCAAGTTTTGAGCGAACAAGGCGGTATGCAAAAATCTGACCTTATTAAAGAAAGTGCCAAAAAGTTCGGTTTTACAAGAACAGGCACGCTTATTGATACAACGGTCGGTTTTGCTGTCGATAACGCAATCAAAAACGGCAAACTTGTTGTATCGCAGGACGGAAAAATTACAGATAAAACATAATTACATAATTATAAGATAGGAGAAATATAATGCCTGATAATGAAGAAAAGATTTTTTAACAAAATCTCAATGAAAAAGCGCCGCAACCCGGTATGATGTTTTTTGTGCATTTGCTTTTTGAAAAAAATGTGAAATGCCGCAGCAGTCGGTAATGAATGAAATAATGGAAAAACATCTTGGCAAGACCGAATGCTTTTCTTATTATAAATTATCGGCAGGTTTTATTCCTGAAAATTATATAGCACATTTTAAAGACACTGATGTTAATACGGGAGAATATGCGGCGGGAAAGCGGGAATAAATTATTTACGCAAATTCCTTATTATAAAAAACAGTTTACATTTATCGGCTAATTTGCTATAATAAAATTGTATGTAAAATAGTAATCTGATTTTTAGAACTATATATCAAATTAAGACAGGAATGGTATATTTTATGGTACAATTTGAGGAATTATTGTTAAAGGTTCAGGCACTTAAACCTGAAATTGACGATTTGTCAGACGCTCTCGGTATGAAAGGTATGCTTTCTGAAATTCAGCAGCTTGAGCTTAAAGCTACCGAACCGGGGTTTTGGGACGATGTAGAAAAATCTCAAAAAGTTTTACAGCGTACAGGCACACTAAAAGGTAAGGTTGAGGCTTATGAGGCTTTAGTGGCTAAGTATGAAGATACCTGCGCTTTGATTGAACTTGCAAATGAGGAAGAGGATCTTTCGCTTCTTGAAGAGGCTGAAAGCGAGGCTGAGGGAGTTAAAGAAAGTCTTGAAAAGCAAAGACTTCAAACTCTTCTTACAGGCGAATATGATAAGAACAATGCAATTCTTACTTTCCACGCAGGTTCGGGCGGTACAGAGGCTCAGGACTGGGCGGAAATGCTTTACAGAATGTACAACCGTTGGGCAGATGCTCACGGATTTAAAGTAAAAGAAGTTGACTACCTTGACGGTGACGAGGCGGGTCTTAAAAGTGCCGTTCTTCTTGTTGAGGGTGAAAACGCTTACGGTTATTTAAAGAGCGAGGCAGGCGTTCATCGCCTTGTAAGAGTATCTCCTTTTGATTCACAGGGCAGAAGACACACAAGTTTTGCCTCTCTTGAGGTTATGCCTGAAATGGACGATAACATTGAAGTAAATATTGCTCCCGAAGACATCAAAATGGATGTTTACCGTGCGAGCGGCGCAGGCGGACAGAAAGTCAACAAGACTTCATCTGCCGTTCGTCTTACTCATATTCCGACAGGTATTGTTGTAGCAAGTCAGGTTGAAAGAAGCCAGTATCAAAACCGTGATGTGGCTATGAAAATGCTTATTTCAAAACTTATGGAAATTAAAGAGAGAGAACACCTTGATAAAATTGAAGACATTAAAGGTGTTCAAAAAGAAATCACATGGGGCAGTCAGATTCGCAGTTATGTGTTTATGCCATACACAATGGTTAAGGATCACCGCACTTCATACGAAACCGGTAATATTCAGGCTGTTATGGACGGTGACATTGACGGATTTATTAACGCATATCTCAAATGTGCAAGTCTTGGCACATTGCAAAAATAATCATTAAAGAGGTAGATAAAAGTGAAATATTTGGTAATGCTTTGTGACGGTATGGCCGATGAGCCAAACGAGGCACTCGGAAATTCTACACCGATGGAAAAGGCAAACAAGCCTTGTATGGACAGCCTTGCCGCAAAGGCTGAGGTCGGTATTGTTAAGACTGTAGCAGAGGGTTTAAAACCCGGCAGCGATGTAGCAAACCTTTCGGTACTCGGTTATGAACCTGCCGTATATTACAGCGGTCGTTCTCCGCTTGAGGCTGCAAGCATCGGTATTGATTTAAAGGATACAGATGTAACTTTAAGATGTAATCTTGTTACTCTTTCAGATGATGAAGATTACGAAAATAAAACAATTCTTGATTATTGTGCCGATGATATTTCTTCGGAAGAAGCTAAGATTCTCATTGAGTATATTCAGGAAAAACTCGGAAATGATGTATTCCGTTTCTATCCGGGCGTATCTTATCGTCATTGTCTTGTTTGGAGCAACGGTAATCCGCATCCCGGTGTGCTTACACCTCCGCATGATATTACAGGCAAGGTAATTACAGATTACATTCCAAAGGGTGAGGCTGTTGACGAGCTTTATGACCTTATGAAGAAGAGCTATGACCTTTTAAAGGATCACCCTGTAAATCAGGCGAGAATAGCAAGAGGCAAGCGCCCTGCAAACTCAATTTGGCTTTGGGGTGAGGGTACTAAGCCTTTACTTGATAATTTCAGTGAAAAATTCGGTATAAAGGGCAGTATGATTTCTGCCGTTGACCTCTTAAAAGGTATTGCAATCTGCGCAGGAATGAACAGCGTTGATGTTGAGGGCGCAACAGGTTATCTCGACACAAACTTTGACGGCAAGTGCAAGGCGGCTATTGAGGAGTTTAAAAAGGGCGCAGACCTCGTATATATTCATGTTGAAGCCCCTGACGAATGTGGCCATCGTGGTGAAATTGAAAACAAGGTAAAAGCTATTGAAATGATTGACGAGCATATCCTCGCTCCTGTTGTAGAATTTTTGAAAGACTACGATGATTTTGCGGTTTTGGTATGCCCTGATCACCCAACACCGCTTTCTATCCGCACACATACCTCCACTCCTGTACCATACCTCATTTATGACAGTAAAAATGAGATTAACAGCGGTGTAAAAGTATTCTGCGAAAAAGAAGCAAGAGAAACAGGCAACTACATTGAAAAAGGTTTTACTATGATGAATTATTTTCTTACAAAATAATTTTTCGTCTACATAATTCATTAAAAAATTTACATCCTCACATTTATAATTGAATTAATCAATAAAAATGTGAGGATGTTTTTATGCGTGAATTTATATTAATTGTAACCGCTGTAATCATAATTGCACTTGTTGCCGTAGTGTTTGTAATAATGTATATAAACCATAATAAAAAGAACGGTAAGTCCCACAAGCCGACAATTATTTATTACAAAGTCAAAGAAAACGAAACCGAAGATAATACAGAAAATAATTCTGTAAAAGATAATTAATATTATTTTTCGGAATCTGCAAATACTTTATCGCTGATTTCTAAAAGTTCGGAAAAACTGTGAATGGTGTAGTCGGGATTTTCTGTATTGCCAAAACCGTATTCGGCAAATACAAACGGCACCTTTGCGTCTTTTGACGCTGTTTGATCACCGATAGTGTCGCCAACATAGAAAGCACAATCAATGTTATTTCTGCTAATAACAAGGCTGATATTTTCGCCTTTTGTGAGTTGGGTTCTGCCTGACATTTCAAAATCAGAAAAATATTTTTCGAGTTTGTGAGCTTTCAAAAATGATTCAATATAACCGCACTGACAGTTACTGATTATACCGAGAAAATATTTTTCGGAAAGTTTGCTAAGCACATCTTCGAGGTTATCGTACAAATGACCGCCTGACTTTTTAAGATACGGAACTTCTACGGCACAACATTCTTTTATAATGTTTACGCCGTTTTCTTCACTAAGCTCCGGCAACATAATGTTTGCAATCTGCTCAATAGTTTTGCCCATATAGCTGTTCATTTCTTCAAGCGTTATTTGCTTTTGAGTTTCTGGATGCTTTTTAAGAACTTCGTTCCATATAGGAAGAATTACATCGCTTGTGTGCCACAATGTTCCGTCTAAATCAAATAAAATTGCTTTTTTCATAATAATTACTCCTGATTTATTATAAAAATTTTCAAACTGATAATATCATACTCTAAAATTAATGTCAATATGAGGTGCGTTTTGTAAAAAATAAAATTGTTAAAAATTAAAAGTTTTTTTAAAAATCTGTTGACAAAGTAAGTAAGCAGTGATATAATATTTATCGATGTCGACAGACAATATTTGCGAGTGTGCTGGAATAGGCAGACAGGCACGTTTGAGGGGCGTGTGTTTCACGACGTACGGGTTCAAGTCCCGTCACTCGCACCATAAAACAGATTAGCTTTTTGTTAATCTGTTTTTTTGTTTTACAAGCAAATTGATAACGGGACTTGAAGGCGACCGTTAAGAAAACAGTCCGGTGGACTGTTTTTAGGGAGAGCGTTGATGATATTTATAAATTTAACAAGCCGTATCAAACGAGGCAGAAAGTGTACTTATTTTTTTCACTCCGTCACTCGCACCATAAAACAGATTAGCTTTTTGTTAATCTGTTTTTTGTTTTACAAGTAAATTAATAACGGGACTTGAAGGCGACCGTTAAGAAAAGGAGCTGTAAAAAACAGCCCAAATAAAAAAAACGACTGCATTCTGACCGAAAGGTAGGAATGCAGTCGTTTTTGTAATATAATTTACTATCAATGAAAAACCATATCAACAAGGTACATTATACACCGTATCAATTAAAATTATAACCGGAAATTGGAAAAATAATAGAAATTTCTGATCCGGTATATACATTTAACGAGGTTTTTCATCATATTGCTCTAAATAAACACCTTGCTGTTAAGGAAAGCAGGATATGTTGCATATCTACATAGACGGAACAAAGATAACTGCCAATGCAAATAAGGGTAACGACCGATTATTGCCGGATACAATATTTAGCAATACAAGCAAAAAAAATCACCGAGACTCACTTTTTCGTGAATCTCGGTTTTTTAATATGCTGTTTCTTTACAGCACCTTTTGTGGAGCGGATGATGGGAATCGAACCCACACGATCAGCTTGGAAGGCTGAAGTTCTACCACTAAACTACATCCGCTTATCTATGTAACAAATAGTATTATATCATTACAGATAATATTTGTCAAGCGTTAATTTCAGATTATAAAAATTTTAAGAAAATTTTAACTGTTCTATATTAAACTCTAAGTTTAACGATAATTATAATTTTAACATACATCAAGATATATAATATCATTTATACAAATTACTTACTTATTATTTTTACCGAAGGATAACTTATTATATCTTTGATAATCAATTATAAAATGTTGGTAACACGAAAAAATAGCAGAAAATGCCAAATATCAAAGTTAGTAAATGCTAACTTTGATTTAAAACCACATTTATAAAAAATTTATAATATAATATCTCAAATAGTATTATATATACAAGCGGCTAATTTTTAATAGTAATAATATACTAAAAATACATCTATATATTTAAATATATGCGTTATTATGTTAGAATACACAAAGAAATATATATCAAATTGTGCAAGTGTACAGATGTAAACTTTTCACTCGGTGTAAGTATGATTTCAATGTGGATATTCAGAATAGTTTGCAGTTATACACTTGTTATGGTTCTTGATATGGACGTTTTAGGTGTATGGATCGGTATGTTTGTTGATTGGTATGCTCGTGCTGCAGCATATCTTGCAAGGTATTTGTCAGGCAGATGGAAAAAGCATAGAATGATTTAAATATTTAAAAATGGAGATAAATTTTGTTTACCCTACCGTCACAATTATAAAAGTTTGGTTAAACTTTTATAATTGCCGTGCAAAATATTCCGGTGAATCATAATTTATAAACATTACTCCAACATATATAACGAAATATGATTTTAAAAAGCAAAGGTCCTCGAATTTTTATCGAGAGCCTTTTATCTTTTTTATAAATCAAATTCAAAGTACGGATTATGGTACAGTGAAAATGTTATAATATGGTAAAGACAACCTAAATTGCCAAAGTGAAGTTCGGATTTTTGAGGAAAAAACGAGAAATACCACGGGTTCACCTTGACAAAAGAGTATGGTAAAGACAAAATCCAATTTGGATAGATTAAACTAAAAGTTTTAAACGAATATTGTTTAAAATCCATTTTGATTAGATTTAGATAATTATAACATAATTGATTAAAAATATCAAATGTGCTAAATTGATTAAATTTAATATCATTTTGATATAATTTATTAAAAATGTTTAATTAAACGTATATTAGGTATTGAAAACAAAATTGTGAACGCTATACTGTAATTAGAGTTGTGAAATATCATAACTCTAATAACGAAATCTAATACTATTAAAATAATAAATGGAGGTAAATATGAAAATCTTATTGCGATTTTATTTGCAAAACAATAAGCTGCCGATTGATTATCGACGAATTATGCTTTCGTTTTTTAAACGGTCACTGTCAGATATTGCCGAGGGAAAATATTATGAAAAATATTATTTTACACCGGAACGCAGAAATTTTACTTTTGCGGTGAATCTGCCTATGCCGAAGTTTTCTAAAACGGAAATTCAACTCGGGAAAAATCAACTAAACATTACTTTTTCAACAGCTGACTATAATACGGGATGTATTTTTATGTCTGCTTTTATAAAGCAAAAGGACAAGCCGATTCCCGCTCCGCTCGGCAACGAAATGAAACTTGTCAGTGTTAATCTTGTGCCGGAAAAAAATGTTACTTCATCATCCGCTGTTGTGAAAATGCTTAGCCCTTTGTGTATCAGATTACATAAAGCCGAGAATAATTCGGATAGGTATATTTCGGTTGCAAATCCGGATTTTACGGAGATTGCAAAACAGGTAATTAAAGAGCAGCTTGTTGAAAGCGGTTTTGACGAGAAGTTAATTTCAAACTTTGAAATTAAACCGTTAAACGCAAAAAAAACAGTGGTTTATCACTATAAAAACTACATTGAATGCAGTTTAGGCAGTTTTAGTATTAATGCCGATAAATCGGTTATTAATTATCTGCTGAAAAGCGGTATAGGTTCACGAAAATCCGCAGGATTTGGCTTTGCCGAGCTTTTATCGGAGGGAGGTGAACCGAATTAATGAAAACGAAGATTGATTACTTTGATTATGACACTTTGCTGCAGCCTACCGATTGGAGGTTTGCGGCAGCCGTTGTCGGTTTATGTAAATATTTTGATTACTTTGGAATTGATTACAAAGTCCTCTATGATGTTGAAGAAAAGCCCGATAATTATATCCACGGCTTTGACGGTATTATTTACAAAAGTGAAGATATAACAGAAGAAAAGTATCTCGATTTTGTTGAGAGTTATTTTGAAAAATATATGACGCATATAAAATTGCAAAATATTCTCAATAAAGACAAATTAATCGATGAAGATATAGTTAATTTTAAAAGGATTTGCCCAGATTCATTTTATAAAAATTTTTTTGAAAACAAAAGATTTGATGGAAGTAATAAAGATTATTTTATTTCAGCCATATACGAAAAAAGATATGAAATGATTACACATTCATATAAATATAATTTAAATTTATATGGAAATTATTGTAACAAGAATAGATTATATACTGATAAAAATAAAGTTTGCAGAATAATAGGGTATGATGTTGACAAGGATCGAAAAACAAGTAATCTCGGCTTTTGTTTTTCAAAGGAAAGTTTTGAGAGCAATGATATTTTAGAATTTGATTTTATACCGTTTGCTTTTTCAAATTCTGATATGAGAGAAACTTATTTTGTGAATAACAATTTTTCTGTTAAGTCTTTAACTCAAACAAACTATGCTTTTTCAAATCAACTTAGCAATACAGAAAATAAATACGACAAAAACAAACTAATGCTTGTTTTGCAAAACTCAAAGGATTATATAAGCTATGATGTTGAAATTATATCAAAATCACAGGATAAGGCTTATTACGAAACATTCTTTGTACGACTTGAAAGATTAAAAAAGTTAAGAGAATTATCGGGAAAATCATTAAACTTTGTCAAAGAAATCAATGATAAGTATATATTTAATCTTGAAAAAGAAGTTTATATGCGTTGTCTTAACAATGTGTTGCTTGACGATGCAATCTTAAGGATGTTTAGGTTTTATTTTGATGATAATGCCGGTAAAAGCTATATAAAAAACAGAACTGATATGCTAATAGACATAAATGTATCTTGGAAAGGAAATGAAATTATGGATGAAATAAAAAATCAAATTGGCTTAGCTAAAAAATGTGGTCATCTTGTATCAAAAAGGCTAATAGAAATGAAAAGCAGCAATAAAATAATATCTTATAAATATAAGCTGTCAAGTGCTCTTAATACACATGATTACGATAGAGTTAAAGATATACTCCTACGATTATCCGCAGAGGTAAGTATGGAATTCCCATTTTTCTATGCATTTCTTGAAAATGCGGAAAAATATAAAGATATTGTTTTTGCATTTGCAAATTCATTAAACGAAGGAAGTTTAAATAATAACGAAGAAAATAACTAATATAAAGGAGAATTTATTATGAAAAAGAATGCGTTGACAGTAACAATAATCGCAAATATGACAAGCAACTACGGTGAAACCCTCGGCAATATTTCAAGTGTACAAAAGGTATTCAGAGGCGGGAAAGAGTACGCTACAAGAAGTCGTGAGAGTCTTAAAAACGCTATATGCGTTCAGTCGGGTTTTTATGATGACTTGCAGACATCAAACGAAGGAGCAATGCAGAAGCTTGCTAATGAAGATATAAATGCCGCAACCTGCCGTGCACTTGAGGGCGGATATATGTTTACAAAGTCTAAAGGATCTACATATATTCGTAACAGCTCATTTTACCTTACAGATGCAGTTGCAACCGAGCCGTTTATTAATGATGCCCGTTTTCACAATAACCTTTACCTTGCAACCAATTATGCTAAAGCGCACGGTTTAAATGTTCAAAACAATGCAAAGGATTGCGGTCTTATGCCTTATCAGTACGAATATGACAAGTCATCTAAAATTTACAGTCTTACAATTGACCTTGAAAAAATCGGTAAGGACGAAAACTTTGGTGCAGAGGCAGATAACGCCGAAAAGTGTGAAAGAGTAATTGCTCTTATTGACGCAGTAGAAAATCTTTCACTTGTCGTTAAGGGAAATCTTGATAACGCAGAGCCGATTTTTGTGGTAGGCGGTCTTTCACCGAGAAAAACACATATTTTTGAAAATGCTGTTTCTGTTTCAGGCAAAAGACTTATTATAGAGCCGATTAAGGAAAAACTTGCTCAAGGTTACAGTTGTGCACTTATGCGTAACGGCGAGCTTTCAAACGAGGACGAAATTGTAAGAGAACTTAATCCTGTAAGTATGACAGAATTTTTTGAAAATCTCAGAGGTCAGGTTAAAGAGTATTTTTCGGAGTAAGGCGGAATTAATATGAAAGCAATTAGACTTCATATAAAACAAAACAGTGCAAATTACAAAAAAGAAGAAACTGTACAAAACCGTATGACATTTCCTTTACCGCCGTATTCAACTGTTATCGGAGCACTTCATAAGGCTTGCGGTTATACATCTTATCATCCTATGCAAGTAAGCGTACAGGGAAAGTACGGTTCTCTAAAAACAAAAATGTATAAGGACGATTGTTTTCTTAACAGTCTTAATGATGACAGAAATTTGCTTGTAAAAATGAAAAATCCCGATATGCTTTCAAGTGCATATCAGGTTGTGGCAACTGCTAAAAATACTCAAGGAAACAGTTTTGAAAAAGGCATTACAATTAATGTAATTAATGAAAAATTGCTTGAAGAATACCGCTTTTTAAAGCGTACAAAACGCAGAATAGACAAGCATAAAAAAATCATTAATAAAATGAAAACTCGGCTCAAAGAAATGAAAGCCGATGAAAATATTTCTGCCGAAGAAGTAAAAGAATTTGATAAGCGTATTAAGCATATAAAGGCTGTGTATGATGAGTACGAAAAGGTAAAGTATACTATTCCGTATTCCCATTTCAGAACGCTTGCAAAAGGCCCTAAGTATTATGAACTTCTCTGCGATATTGAACTTATCATTCATATAGTTGCAGATGAAAATACTATGAATGATATTATGGATAATATCGGAAATCTTACTGCAATCGGCAGAGGAGAGGATTTTGTAGAAGTTCTTGAGTGTGCTCAAACAGAGCTTTTTGATGTTGACGAAGATGTCGATTACGGAGAAGCTGATTTTGATGTTTATATGCCTGTCGAGTATCTCGAAATTAATAAAGACGATATGGATATAATCTCTAAAACGGAAGGCGGATACACAGGCGGTACAAAATATTTAATGCCTAAGGATTACAAAACAGTGCAGTTAAAGGGCGGTATGAGAAAACGAGTGTTTAATCGTGTACCTATTATTTTCTGTCAACTTAACTATATTGAAAACGGTTGTAAAGGCATAATGCTTGACAAAACCGAGAACGGCATATATTCAGTGTTTTTAGCTTGAGGTATTTGTAATGAATATAGAAGATAAACTTGCAAAACCCGACAAAACAATCGGACAACATTCAAATGAGCTTATAGAGCAGGCAAAACTGCTCTATAAGCTCGGCTATATAAAATCTGATGATTTATACTCTGATTTACTTGTTTCGTGTTTAAAACATGATAACGGTAAGGCAAATTCTCAATTTCAAAAAAGAATTACTAAAGGCGGAAATTTTCAACCTGAACAAGAAATTCCACACAGTATACTTTCGACTTTTTTTATTGATAAATCAGAATGTATAAAACCTATAAGTGTATATTTTGCTGTGCTTTATCATCACTATAGCAAAGACTCTCCTGTTACAGTGTTTAAAGAAAACCGTGAGCTTATAGAAAAATTCCTTGCTGAATTTGGCTTTGATACAAACTCTTACAATAAAATGAAGAGAAATATTAAGAAAATCAAAGCTTTATTTGAAACCGAACTTTCTGATGAAGAAAAACAATACGCTGTTTTATTAAAAGGTCTTTTACATAAATGCGATTACAGTGCAAGTGCAGGTCTTGACTGCGAAAAGGTCAACGATTTTTTGACTGATTCTTTAAACAATTGGAAAAATACCCGAAATATACATTACAATGAATTGCAAGAATTTTGCATTAAAAATACCGACAGCAATTTAATTGTAACCGCACCTACAGGTATGGGCAAAACCGAGGCGGGATTGCTTTGGTGCGGGGACAATAAATGTTTTTTCGTTTTGCCGTTAAAAACAGCTATCAATGCGATGTACGAAAGAATTAAAAAGCTTTGCGGAGATAATTCGCAAGAAAATTACAAGGAAAGAGTGGCACTTGTTCACTCCGATATGAAATCCTATTATTTGGAAGATTCAATAATTAGCGGAAAAAATTATGATTTTGCGTATGCACAATGCAGTAAACAGCTTGCACTTCCGATTACAATTTGTACGCCTGATCAGATATTTGACTTTGCATTGAAATATGCAGGTTATGAATACAAACTTGCGGTAGCGTCATATTCAAAGTTTATTATTGATGAGATACAGATGTATTCACCTGATGTTTTGGCTGCAATTATTTATGCAATTGAGATGATTCATACTTTGGGTGGTAAGGTGGCTGTAATTACCGCAACTTTGCCTCCGTTTGTAAGAAATGAGATTGAAAAAATACTCGGAACAGATGTAAAAACATCCGATTTTTCTGATAAAGGAAAGCTAAGGCATAATGTAAAAGTATATGAAAAAAACTTGCAGTCTGACGATATTATAAAAATATTTGATGATACAATATGCGATAAAGTAAAAAAATATCTTGTCGTTTGCAATTCGATTGATATTGCAAATAAGATGTACACCGAAATAAAAAATTCGGATATTAACGCAAGTGTAAATCTGTTTCATTCCAATTTTACAAAAAATGACAGAAAAACTAAAGAAAATGCGATTTTAGCAGCCTCTGAAAAAACTAACGAAAGTATGAATATACCTGAAATATGGATTTCAACATCCGTAGTCGAAGCAAGTCTTGACATTGATTTTGATATTCTTATTACCGAGTTATCGGATTTATTTTCCCTGTTCCAACGCTTTGGCAGAGTAAACAGAAAGGGTAATAAAGACTTTTCATCTTACAATTGTTTTGTATTTACTGAAATTCAAGGTAATGCACATCGTTTTGTTGACGATGCTATTCATTCGTTGTCAAAACAGGCAATTTTAAGCGTTGACGGAATTATCTCTGAAGTTCTTAAAAAAGAACTTATAGATGAGTACCTTTCGGTTGAAAAAATCGAAAAATCAAAATATTATCAAGAATATCGTAAAATTTATAAATATTATAAAGAATATGTCGATTATCTCTCTCTTAAAAAAGATGGAATAAGAAGTATTGACAGAAGTGACGCTGTGCCGATTGATGTTTATAATCAAAATGAGAGTGCCATAGAAAAAGCTTTGGAAGTTTTAAAATCAGATACTTATTCAAGAGATGATAAACTTAAAGCAAACGAAGAAATACTTGGCTTCACGGTTTCCGTACCTAAATTCAGAATTGACGATTACGAAATAAAAAAATTAAAAATAAAAATGCCATATACTGAATTACCTGTTATTAACAGCAGTTATGATTCCGAATGCGGCATCAGATTTGATAAGGAAAAGAAAACCAAAAAGCAAGATAAATCTGATGATAACGGAGAACCTGATAATTTTATATGAGGTATGATTATGGACGAAAATAATATTTCGGGTATGCATATTTATTATTACTATGTTTGTAAAAGAAAGCTGTGGTATTTTTCAAACGGTTTGGCAATGGAAAGTGAAAACGAAAATGTCAAAATCGGAAAACTTATAGATGAAACCACTTATAAGCAAAAGAAAAAACATATTATGATCGACAACACAATCAATATTGATTTTATTACCGAGCATAAACTTTTACATGAGGTAAAGAAAAGCAGAAAGATAGAGGAAGCGGGTATTGCTCAACTTAAATACTATCTTTATTATCTGAAAAAGCGTGGGGTAGAGGGAATAAAAGGCAGAATTGATTATCCTTTGCTAAAGCAAAGTCTTAATGTTGAACTTAGCGAAGAAGATGAAAGAGAGCTTGAAAGTGCGGCAGCTGATATAGTAAAAATTATATCGGCTGCTTTGCCGCCAAAATTTAAAAGTAAAAGAATTTGCAAATCATGTGCTTACTATGATTTGTGCTGTATTTGAGGTGATAAAATGCAGGAAAGTTATTACATATATTCGTCAGGCAATTTAACTCAAAAAGACAACACATTAAGATTTACTGCAATTGACGGAAATGTAAAAGATCTTCCGATAGAAAATATTAAAGAAATTTATATTATGAATGAAATAACGGTCACATCTAAATTGCTGAACTTATTTTCAAAATACGGAATACTTGTACATTTCTTCAATTACTATCAATTTTACATAGGAAGTTTTTGCCCAAAGGAAACAAAACTTGCAGGTCAGCTTTTGGTTAAGCAAGTGCTTGCTTACGGCGACTATTCAAACAGATTATTAATAGCAAGAGAATTTATAGTTGCTGCGTCTTATAATATTTACAGAAACTTAAGATACTATAACGGCAGAGGCAAGAATGTGTCAGAGCAAATGGTTGCTATTGAAAATTTGAGGAGGAAACTTGCAGATGTAGAAACCATAGAAGAGTTGATGGGAATTGAAGGTAATATTCGTCAGGAATATTACAAAGCGTGGAATGTAATTATTGATCAGAATATTGAATTTGATAAAAGAGTTTATCATCCTGCCGACAATATGATTAACAGCCTTATTTCATATGTCAATTCTCTTGTATATACAAAAACTCTGGCGGAAATTTATAAAACCCAACTTAATCCTACAATAAGCTATCTTCATCAGCCGGGTACAAGGCGATATTCTCTTGCACTTGATGTTTCGGAAATTTTCAAACCGCTGATTGCGGATCGTCTGATCTTTTCTTTGCTTAATCGAAAACAAATAACAGAAAGCAGTTTTGTAGAAGGACTTAACGGTTTGCAGCTTACCGAAAGAGCGTCACGAATAATTACATCTGAATTTGACGAAAAATTAAAGACAACTATTTTTCACAAAGAACTTAATAAAAATGTTTCTTATCAATTCTTAATCAGACTTGAACTTTATAAACTGATAAAGCACATTATAGGAGAAAAAGAATATAAAGGCTTTGAAATGTGGTGGTAAATATTGTATGTAATTCTTGTATATGATATAATATGTGATGAAAAGGGCAGAAAAATACTTCCAAAGGTATTTAAGATTTGCAAAAAATATCTTGTACATATTCAAAACTCTGTTTTTGAAGGAAACTTAAGTAAAGCAAACTCACTTGCTTTGCAAAAAGAACTTGATGTTTATATCAGAAAAGACAAGGATTCGGTAATAATGTTTCATACCCGTGAAGAACGGTGGATGAATAAAGATTTTCTTGGAAAAACGGATGATAAAACATCAAATTTTTTGTAACGCTTTTATTGTCGACCTGACATAGCACAAAAACCCCGGCAGGTTGACAGAACCTAAAAATCAAGTAATCATCGGTATAGTTGCTTTTGATATATTGAAATGGCAGTAATATTTGATAAATATTTGGTATATCGACAAAACAGCACAGAAAAATGCCGATGATTACTTATCCTTTTATCCCACGGCTATAAATCTATCCATATTGGATTTTAAATGACAACTATTCTCTTTATACCCTGTACAGGGTAGGCCTATAAATCTATCCATATTGGATTTTAAATTAATAAGGATTCTCTTGATACAACTACATATAGTGACTATAAATCTATCCATATTGGATTTTAAATGAGAAGTTCCTGATGAAGTAAACAAGTATTTATACATCTATAAATCTATCCATATTGGATTTTAAATATCTAAATAAAATAACGGATTATGAATTGGAATTAGCTATAAATCTATCCATATTGGATTTTAAATTTTCTTTGATAAATAATAATATGAAAAATAAATTAACTATAAATCTATCCATATTGGATTTTAAATCCTTCATCAATTAATTCCTTTTTAGCCTCGACAGGCTATAAATCTATCCATATTGGATTTTAAATATGAGAACCATTATAAAAATGAATCTTTCAAGAAATCTATAAATCTATCCATATTGGATTTTAAATTGTAAATTCAGACGACAGAATTTTTACAACAGACCTCTATAAATCTATCCATATTGGATTTTAAATCGTAACTATTATGGATTACAAAAATAAATTTACAGCCTATAAATCTATCCATATTGGATTTTAAATATCATTAATAATTACTTTCTGTTTATATTTCTTTTCCTATAAATCTATCCATATTGGATTTTAAATGACTTTAAGCGGTGGCTTTGTAGTGCTTGACGGAGCTATAAATCTATCCATATTGGATTTTAAATCTTTTATTGAGTTTTCAATATCTTCTCGTTCTTCCCCTATAAATCTATCCATATTGGATTTTAAATTGTATTCAGGCTGGGATTCAACCGTACTTTTAAATCTATAAATCTATCCATATTGGATTTTAAATCAAGTAGCTTTAAAAAAGATAATATCTTATATTGACTATAAATCTATCCATATTGGATTTTAAATAACAAAAGGGCGGTAATCATTGACCATGTGGGCAACTCTATAAATCTATCCATATTGGATTTTAAATATCCCTGTCAATACATAATTGTCTTAATGCTTGCATCTATAAATCTATCCATATTGGATTTTAAATCGCTTTTTTTGCGGTACGACTTCGCTCTATACGCTCTATAAATCTATCCATATTGGATTTTAAATACCTCCGCCCAATATGGGCGGAACGCTTGCACCCTACTATAAATCTATCCATATTGGATTTTAAATTTTCCCCCCAAAATTTTGAAAAAAATTTTCAAAAACTATAAATCTATCCATATTGGATTTTAAATTATCTAACATATTGCCGTATTCTTCATTATCTCCGCTATAAATCTATCCATATTGGATTTTAAATCTACTTGACAAGTCGAACATAGAGAAAAGCCAAAACTATAAATCTATCCATATTGGATTTTAAATTAGACTTTGTAAATCTGCGAAATAAGGGGGGTAATCTATAAATCTATCCATATTGGATTTTAAATTGTTATGATGTTTTTAAATAATAATAAAAAGCCCGCTATAAATCTATCCATATTGGATTTTAAATGTTTTTGCTGATACTTCGGTTTCTGATGATGATAATCTATAAATCTATCCATATTGGATTTTAAATACATGAGGTCTTATTATGATTACATCAGCAAATATACTATAAATCTATCCATATTGGATTTTAAATTTACTCTGCTTTATATACTTAATATACCACATTTTCTATAAATCTATCCATATTGGATTTTAAATGAAAAAGCAATTGCAATCGTTCAGAAATGGAGTAACGCTATAAATCTATCCATATTGGATTTTAAATATAAAATCAAGCCTTTTTTCTTTTCGTGTCATCTTCTATAAATCTATCCATATTGGATTTTAAATATGAATTTGTCATACATATACTGCTTCATAGTCTTGCTATAAATCTATCCATATTGGATTTTAAATTTCTTTTGTTTTTATGTGCCTTGCCCTCTCAAAGTCTATAAATCTATCCATATTGGATTTTAAATATGGTTTTTGCAACCGCTCTTTCGCTTTCATCTGAAACTATAAATCTATCCATATTGGATTTTAAATATAAGTTCAAAACCCTCTTGAGTGGTTGTAGCTGTGTCTATAAATCTATCCATATTGGATTTTAAATTACCTTGCCGTTACCTGCACTTTCGAGAAATTCATCCTATAAATCTATCCATATTGGATTTTAAATATAATTGTTCAACTCGTAGAAGCACTATTACCTGCTATAAATCTATCCATATTGGATTTTAAATGCATTGCTGTGTTGCTTGATTTTGTCATATTATAACTATAAATCTATCCATATTGGATTTTAAATATTTTTTACGAAAATAATCACGCAACCACTGCGACCTATAAATCTATCCATATTGGATTTTAAATATTTACAACAACCCTTGTACCGCTATAACTTGCCTTCTATAAATCTATCCATATTGGATTTTAAATTGCAATGCTCGAAAAGATGGGATTTCGTATAGCCTCTATAAATCTATCCATATTGGATTTTAAATACAGACGAAGCACAATTTTTTGAAATCTACGAGGTAGCTATAAATCTATCCATATTGGATTTTAAATCACATTAAAAATAACACCAAACGATTTAATAATATCTATAAATCTATCCATATTGGATTTTAAATCAAATGATGTATCAACAATATGTCCAGTATAGCCGCTATAAATCTATCCATATTGGATTTTAAATACGGAAGTCTTTAGGTACACTTTCAGAGTTATACCCTATAAATCTATCCATATTGGATTTTAAATAATAAAAAGTTATTTTTCCGTACTCTTATCTTCCGCTATAAATCTATCCATATTGGATTTTAAATAAAGACCCCTTTGCGTGGCTTACATATCAGCAGGGACTATAAATCTATCCATATTGGATTTTAAATGATTTCAAGACATATAATCGTGATAATCAAAACGTCTATAAATCTATCCATATTGGATTTTAAATAAGAGCAAATGAAATTACTTATTAAAAATGGAGTAGCTATAAATCTATCCATATTGGATTTTAAATATTGAGGAGAGTGAAAAGTAATGGACTTAGAAAAGGCTATAAATCTATCCATATTGGATTTTAAATTTTAAAAATATTATTGGAAGTGAAATAAATGGGGCTCTATAAATCTATCCATATTGGATTTTAAATTAGAGCAGTCAACAAGGCTTGCTGTTGGAGGTGTTTCTATAAATCTATCCATATTGGATTTTAAATAAAATGAGCATAATCTCTCCGAAAATGGGAATAATCTATAAATCTATCCATATTGGATTTTAAATTATGTTTATTACTATAAATGATGTTAATGCTTTTTTCTATAAATCTATCCATATTGGATTTTAAATACACTTGCAATGTCGCTGCCCTTAATTTCAAGTGACTATAAATCTATCCATATTGGATTTTAAATGCTTGCAGAAT
>ULQR01030403.1_pt1 | contig 25222 bp, 20 predicted proteins | sample 1954711 | NCBI WGS metagenome assembly ULQR01 (sample SAMEA4835661, study PRJEB28245) | human gut metagenome | biome: gut microbiome; material: fecal sample | place: Denmark | collected 2008
ACACTTCCTTCCCGATCATGAAGCAGGGCAAGAAGGCGCAGCGGGATGAGGAGACCGGCATCAAGAAGGCGTGGAACTACGAACTGGACGGGGTATATTTCCTCGGAGTGCTGAACTTCAAGTACGAGGATGACGACCTCATCGAGCACAGGTATCTGCTGCGAGAGGCGACCACCGGCAAGACGATGACGGACAAACTGAAGTTCGTCTTCGTAGAGGTCGAGAAGTTCAACAAGAGTGAGGATGAGTTGACTACTGATTTCGACAAGTGGCTCTACATCCTGAAGAACCTGTCGAAGCTGCTGGAGAGGCCAGCGGCGCTGCGGGACAAAATCTTCAGCCGCCTCTTCGACGTAGCCGAGTACGCCAGCCTTGACAACATTGACAAACAAAATTACGTAAAGGCCATGACAACAGCACGTGACACCCACAATTAGAGATGAAGTGTGTACTGAAATAGACGAAAGCGAGGGCGCTGCGGAAGTGCAGGGTCCTCGCTTGGGTGTTATTGTTCTATGTCCGTTATACTAATTGCGGACTGTCTGAAAGGCAATTCAGGGAGTCTAGTGGGACTGGGCAACGCCGTCAATGACTAGTTTACCGGTGGTTCCAGGAACGAATCTGCCGTAGAGATTGCTGTGTTCAGGAGCTGTCTTGCCGGTCTGGGTTATGGTGTTTCCTGATTCGGTGATTTTATCGATAGACAACTCGCCAACATTTGCAGTACCGACTACTACACCTACTCGCCAACCACCATCGTCAGTGGATGTGAGAGCGCAATTCTTTACCGTACAGTCAGAGATGGTGTGGTAGGTTGCAGGGTTACCGCCGGCATGGCCGATAATACCACCTACTGAACCTTTAGCTGTAATTTTACAGCCCTCTACTGAACATTTGGTAATCTTGATATATGTGTCAACCGGTCCATCATCAGGGTTATTATAGCCTGATGTCCAACCGATTAGACCACCTACACGCGCACCGCCGGTAGAAATCATTTCAGAATTCGTAAGATGACAATTATCAAGTTCAATCTTAGGCATGCTATCTACATTGCAGACAAATGCGCCAATACTCTGACCGCTGGTAGCATCGTTAATCTTAACACCATCCAATGTAAGATCCTTGACAATGATTCCGGAATTACCTGCGAATCCGCCAGCAAACAAAGGAGCATTGAGTCCGGAAATCTTGTGGCCATTACCGAGCACAGTAACCACACCAGCCCCATGATATCCGTCTATGGTTGCAGGCGTCCAGGTTTCACCCTCTTTCAGGACAATGTCTTTTCTAATTTCAATGACATTGTCACCAGAGCCTGCACTCGTAAATGCCGTGATGTACGCCTGAAGTTCTGCGGCAGTCATAGCCACTGGCTTATCACCACGTACAACAGTCCATACGCCATTAGTCTCCACTGAAATGTAGCCAGGAGCGAGATAAGAAGCAGCATCATCAGTATTAGGATTAGCAGGATCAAATCCAGGGAATGTACCGCCATAGATTTCAACCTTGCCGGTTGAGCCATTCTGCTTATTTATAGTCCAATATCTTCCCCCATATTTTGCAGCAGTACTGAAAGTTCCACCATTTATGATTACATCACCACCAGTAGTATAAATAGTTGAATTACCTGAACCATTAGCATCAGCACCGACAGTATAAGTACCACCATTGATAGTCAGTTTAGCGCCTGGCCTAGACCAAACCGCAACATTATCACCGCCTTCGCCGCCATCTACGGTTCCTTCGCCGTTGATTACAAGACTACCATAAACATCCAAAGCAACACTATTTGAATTATTCTTGATGGTCTTGGTTACTTCCTTGCCTGGCATCACTGCAATGGACTCGTCGAGGACAAGGTCAGCTGCCAATGTTGCCTCACCGCCAGTGGCGAAGAGCGCTTTCAACGACTCCACATTCTTGATATTGACAAGGTCAATGTCATTGTCAGGCTCATTGAAAATAGGGACGATCTCAACATTGAAGATCACCTGTGAAGTGAGGAGATTGCCGAGAATGTTGGTGCGGTAGTTGTTCTGGACCGGAGTCTGAGGTGATGAAGCTGTGATAGCGTCACCTGCTTCAGTAATAAACTCAGCGGTAACATTGGAAATGTGCTTCTCGCCTTGCTTACCTACAGGGATGATGTAATTCATTGTCATCCAAGCATATTTGGTTCCATCTTTGATAACAAGTGGCTCAGCAGGAAGTTCAGCTGCGGCAAATGTGACTTTATCAGTAGCAGGGCCTTCGACTTTACCTTCTGCATTGAAAGTATCAAATACATTGGCCACGTCGGTAGCTGTGAAAACACTCTGTTTAGGAACAAAGCCGGCGGCAGCAGCCTCCAGGAGATCAGCAGTACCGAAGTTCACCTGTGCGAAAGGACGGTAAAGCTTGATAGTCTCTGTCAATGCGCCATTGACCTTCAACTCTTTACGCGTAGCGTAGAATGCGTCGCGTTTCTCGTCATTGGCGACAGCACCCTCATAGGAAATCTTGATGTTCTTCAGGTCGTCAATGTTGTAGCAGGTAGCACCTTCGGCCTGAGCCCAGAACACGAAATTGTAGGTTTTGCCCTTTACAAGGCTGAATGTCACCTGTGTTTTCAGGTCAGTGAACGTGGCAGTCTTGTCGAGATCTCCAAGATGAGTTTTCTCAGTGTCGTTCTCGTAAACTGACACATAGAGGTTCTTGGCCGTCTGACCGTCACCAAGAGCCTTGGTCGCCATTTCGCCCGGCAATGCAGCCGTGAACGTCACGTCAACCATCTGTCCGTCAGGAACTTCTGTTACCTGTTCCTTGTTACAGCCGACTGCAAGAAATGTCAATGCAGCAGCTGCCAAATATTTAAATGATTTCATATCAGTTTTGTTTAAATTTGTTATTCCGCAGTTTGAACATTTACGCCATTAATAGTGATATTGAATTTTTTGGTGGCAGGCTTACTTGAGACATTGTTAATTCCTTCCCACCATAATCCTTCAGGACTAAGAGCATTGGCTTTGAAGCCTTCCACTACACAATCTTTTATGGTAACGGTTCCACTTATCCCCCATTCAGTATGCATCTGAATGGCCGCTTTATCAGTAGTTCTATCACTTGCGCTAAACTTACAATTCTCGACATTCAAATTATACTCGGCAGGAGATTCAGCATACATTACAATCGCCTTTTGAGTCGCATCAAAGACACAATTTTCAACATTTACTCTTGACCCACTATAGCCATAATAGTTCAAACAGTACCCATCAAAACCTGAGGCATTTCTGTTAACAAATTTGCAGTCAGATATATTAACAACATCTTTAGCAAGAATTCTGAACTGATTCTTGATAACACAATTCTTTACAGTAACATTTTTCACTCTAACCATTTGAGCCAATGCAGCCTCTTCATACTTACACCCTACTGCATTATCAATTGTAATATTTTCAAAAAGGACATCGCAATCCTCAGGATAACTTCCGGCATTCAGTTTAACCGAGCATACTTCTGGATTAGTTCCAACGACATTTATTGTTTTAGGCCATTTTTGACCACTATCAGACTTGTTATCTGGCCAATTAAACTCGCCGCTTACAAGATTAATAGTCGCTACTGTACCTTCATTTGAATTCAATGCATCTCTTAGTCCAGCATTATTCGCAACAGGGGTAACGCCCGCTTTGGTCACGAAGTAAGAATCACCAATCTGAGTGGATTTGTAACCGTCAGCGAGGAAGTTCGTATGAGCACCCTCAGCTGCGCAATCTCCAGGGTTGAATTTCACGAATTCGCCGCCTGTGACGATAATCTTAGCAATACCGTTCTTACGATTCTTATCGTAGCAATTCAAGACATAACCATAAGGATCAGGATTTGAAGACAACTGCTGAATGCTGTATTTACCACCCTTAATCTCCGCCGTACCTTCATAAACATATACAGCATGAACATTGCCGACATATGTTCCGTCTTCAATGACAACTGTTCCACCATCCTGAACATCGACAGCAAAGCAGTCGTTTTCCTTAGCCTGAAGAGTTCCGGCGCCTTTAATCGTAAGACTACCGCCCCTCACAGAAAGAAGAGACCAACTAGCTATAGATTCATTCCACAGATCTGCAGTATTGCTGACGGTCTTTCCGTTAAGGTCGAGAACGACTTCTTTACCAGGTTCTACAACAACAGTCTCGCCAAGGACTACGTCTTCGGTCAATGTTGCCTCACCGCCAGTTGCGAAGAGCGCACGGAGAGAAGCCTCGTCCTTGACATTGACAATATCAATGTCATTGTCCGGTTCATTGAAGATAGGGACGATCTCAACATTGAAGATCACCTGTGAAGTGAGGAGGTTGCCGAGGATGTTGGTGCGGTAGTTGTTCTGGACCGGAGCGTTCGGAGCGGACACAGTCACAGCTTCGCCGTTGTTCGCCTTGAAAGTAGCAGCAACGTCAATGTTGTGGGACTCGCCCTGTTTGCCGACCGGGATGAGGTAGTTCATCGCGAGTCGGGTGTAGGTCTTGCCGTCGAGTGTCTTGAGGACGTCAGCCGGAATCTCGGTTTCTGTCAATGCAACTTCGACTTTATCCTTTCCTTCTTCAGCGAATGTGTCGAATGTCGTTGCCGCCTCAGATGCCGTGAATGAGCTGACTGCAGGGTTGAAGCCTGCCTTCATTGCGTCAGCATAGTCCGCGGTCGCGAAGTTCACCTGCGCGAAAGGACGGTAAAGTTTGATGGTTTCTGTCAATGCACCATTGACTTTCAATTCCTTACGTGTAGCATAGAATGCGTCACGCTTCTCGTCATTGGCATCAGTAGTGTAGTCCTTCACCTTGATGTTCTTCAGGTCGGTGACAACATAAGGTGCGCCTTCGGCCTGAGCCCAGAACACGAAATTGTAGGTCTTGCCCTTTACGAGGCTGAATTTCACCTGAGTTTTCAGGTCGGTGAATGTGGCAGTCTTGTCGAGGTCTCTAAGATGAGTTTTATCAGCATCGTTCTCGTAAACTGACACATAGAGAGTCTTGGCGGTCTGACCGTCACCAAGAGCCTTGGTCGCCATTTCGCCCGGCAATGTAGCCGTAAACGTCACGTCAACCACCTGTCCGTCAGGGACTTCCGTCACCTGTTCCTTATTACAGCCGACTGCGAGCAATGTCAATGCAGCCGCTGCCAAATATTTAAATGATTTCATATTGGTTATCGAATTAATTTCTGTCAATGTAATCTTCACGGATTACTTATATCAGTTTTTATCAGATTTTATCAGAAAATGGAGATATCGTTTAGTTCAATGTCTGCGGAACATCATCTACAACGACCTTAAGATTAGTGCTGTCTCCCGCCTTGTTATTCCACAAAGAGTTACCAGACTTAGTTCCATTATCAAAGCCTTCTGATGTACAATCTTTGATATAAACTTCATATGGTGCATAATGACTGTCAATTTCAATCGCAGCCTTACCAGTAACCTTAGCGCTTGCCTTAAATACACACTTGTTGAATGTAACTTTAAGATATATCTCTTTAGTAGCATCATTTCCCTCTCTATAAACCAGAGCAGCTTTTCCTTGACAATCAAAGACACAATTATCAAAAGTAATATTTGAAGCATATGTCCAAATATTATAATCACCAGTAGTTTGTCTGAAGGTACAGTCTTTATATACCACATTAGTCGCATATGAGGTTGGACGCCCCAAGATTACACACTTCTCATACTTAATACTACCCGAATGCTTAATACCATTATAATTGCCCTGCCCCTCATTAATAGTAAGGTTCTTGAAAGTAACATTATTCAAACCCTTAGCATTATAATTGTCCTCTCCGCCTTTCTCTGCTGCTTCAGTATTCAACACAGTGCCTTCACCATTTCCTAGGATTGTAACTCCATCAGCAATAACACTTTTTTCTTCACCATCAACTGTAACGGTCTCTTTAGGAAGTTTGTATGTGCCCTCTGCCAACACTACTGTCGAATTCGCAGTTGCAATCGCAGTATTCAAAGCCTCCTGAGTCGTCACAGCAGGAATAGCCTCAACTTTCCAAGCCGGTTTGCCTTCGTAAGATGTCTCTACTGCTTTGTAGCCATCAGCAACAAATGACGTAACTTTGCCATGACATTCATTTACCTCTGCAGGATTGAATCCGACAAAAATTCCACCTTTCACGCTAAAGCAGCTCTCGTTTTCAATATAATCATTCTGGTTCAAGACAAACTTATTCGCTTGAGCTTCAAATACACCTCCATTAATTTCAACAATACCTCCACCATAATAGAGAGGCTTTACTTCTCCACCAATGGTAATTGTATTACCTGTCACTTTTCCAGCCTGGACATATATACATGAGTTGCCATTCTTACTATAATAGTAACCATCATTAATTACAACCTTGCCACCATCCTGAACGAATACTGCAGCATTTGCTTCTCCAACAGGACCTTCGCATAATACCTTGCCGCTGCCATTGATTGTTAGACTTCCTCTGACGTCTAAAGCGGTACCATTTTCATTCTTAAATGTGTAACCATTCAAATCAAGACTACTAACCACCTTCATAGGTATAACAACGCCTGATGGCGTAAAAGCAGAATAGTCTTCCGTAAGAGTTACAGCTGAACCTTTCTTTAGTTCCGAACCGAGTGGATCGTAAATCTTATCACCACCTTTAAACTTTTCATCAACAGTTACATTCCACACGCCATCGACGTTAAGTAAATCACCTAAAATATTCGTTCGACAATTCACTTTTATTGGAGCATTTGGAACGGCAATTTTTGTTGTTCTTCCATTACTCAAAGTAATTGTCGCAGAGGCATCTATAAGAATCTTATCATTATCCTTGTTCGCAAAAACATACGCTGTAGCCAAATAGTCATACTCGGTTTTGTCGGGTTCATCACCAATAACCAACTTCTCATCCGAAACCACTGCATTGCTAGCATATGTAATTTCTCCTTTCCCTTCAGAAATTTCAGCAGTTTTCCAAAAAGGATGGAAAATATCTGGTACTTTTGATAATGTGACAGAGGACTCTGTAGCCTGAAGAGCATCTGAACGGTCCAAAGCTTTCGCGCCAAAATTAACTTGTGCCAAAGCACGATACAACGTTATAGGCTCTGAATAAGATTTACTTGCAGTCTCATACTCCCTAAACGAATAAAACGCATCCATTTGAGGATCATTCGCTTTAACTTTGTCCGTATTCATTTTCACGGCCCTCAAATCAGACGTATCATAGTATCCTTTACCCTTTGACTGTGCCCAGAACGCATAAGAGTATGTCTGACCTTTAACTAAATTAACTTTAACTGTAGCCTTTTTATCAACAACAGGAACGACCTGAGTCAGTTCTGGGACTGGTTTATTTTCATAATGTTTTTTCTCATCTTTGGTTCCTGTTAAAAACACCTGAAAGACAAGTTCATCTACCTGAGCGGCATCAGAAAGGCCTTTTGTTGTAATTGTCGTTTCCGGCACATCCACGTTGAATGTCATTTCGACAGTTTCACCGTCTGCGGAACCGACCTGCTCTTTCGCGCAGGCACCTGCCAGCACAGCCATTGCTGCGATAGCGAAAGTTTTGAATAAATTCTTGTTCATAGTTTTATTGATTATTTAATTTATATGTTTCGTTTAAGATATTGTATATCACTTGATTATAATATTAAACTCACCTTCGAAGTCTGGGTCGATGGCGACGCCGCCGCCGGTATCCTGCATGAGGAAACTGCCCTTGACGGTGGTCAGCATGCTTCGCTTGATAGGAACCTCGATCGGATTGGTCATTGACAGGCGGGTGCCTTCTTCGTCGAACAGGCCTACCGCTACCATGACGCTGGACTCCTTGCCGTTCACGAGGACGTAATCGAAGCCGAGCCGGGCATTGTGATCATCTATCAATGTTATGTCCGAACGGAACTGGATGCCGAGACTCGAGTCGTTCGGCTTGTCGTCCCACATATTGAACTTCGACGGCATGTAGCCAGTGTAGTAGAAGACGACATTGTACTTCTTCAGATCGACGATCGGCGACTTGCTGTCCCCGTCGCCCTTGGTGTCGTCAGGAGCCTTGGTATCATCGGCATCCTCCGCACTCTTGGTGAGGTCGCCGGACACCTTGTCCTCGTTCTCCTTTTCCTTGTTCATCTCGGTGATTACCTTGGTTATGAACTCCTGGAGGTCAGTCGTTATGAATTCGAACTTGGCGAGCGGACGTTCCATATTTATGGTGCCGCTGACAGGAGGAAGCATCGAGCCGTAACGCGTGACAGTCAGTTCATTGTGCCCGACGAAAGCATCGCGGAAGTCATTGTTTCCCTCGTGCTCGCCCCTCATGGTAATCTCGCGGAAACTCCTCGTGTCGTAGAAATAATCCGCTGCAGTCCCCTTCTCGACGAAATCGGTCCAGACGTAGAACATATAAGTACCTTCGTCAATGTTGATGGTGACTTCATGGTTCAGGTCGGAGACATCCTCCTTGGTGAAAGTGAAGCGCTTGTACGGGACCTCGTCATAACCGCCGTTGCTCAGTTTTCTGTAAGCCTCTATGACATAGCGGATTTCGTAGTCCTTGCCGTCCTTGGAGACTCTGGTTCCCTGATTAAGGTCCATGACAAGGAACTGAGGCAATGCAGTATTGAAATCAAGTTTGAGCGTGGCATTGGCAGGAAGCTCTTCCGGCCATTCGTGGACCGCGCAGGATGCTACTGAAAGCATCACCGCCAGAATTGCGGCCAATATTTTAACAGTCCTGTCTTTCATCGTTCCGCCCTCCTTTTCTTAAGATCGAAACTGTATGAAAATGATACTGCCGCGTGGTCGATTCCTACGAATGTAGTGTGACCGTTGGTGGCTTTCGGACCATTTTTCTCGTTGTAGAATTTGTCGTAATAGACGTCATAGACTCCGGCGCCGATGGAGAATTCGACATTCCATCTCGGATGGCGCTTGGACAGAGGCATCCTGTATCCTGCTGCAAGGCCGCCGCCCCACAGAGGTCTGTCTCCGTCATATGTCTGGATACGCCAGTCACCTTTGGTGGCGTAGTTGAAGTATGCTGTTCCGAAGTGCGCTCCCACGAAGAGGCCGTCAGGCTTGCTGAACCACCAGCGCAGTTCAGGCTGTAAGGCAAATGTCCTGAATTTCAGTTCGCGGCTGAAGTAGTCCTCCGCAGAGTAGTAGATAGGGAGCTGAAAAGAAAGATGAGTCGTAATGTCGATTTCGACTGCGACATTGGATATGAACATCGCCCATCCGATGGCATTGGTCTTAATGTATAGTTTTCGTGTCCACTCCTGCAGAGGTATCGTCTCGGGCAGCCGCAGCATCGGCACGGCCAGGCTGTCGTCCAAAGGCGGGAATTCATTTGCCGGCTGCACATCGGAGTCCGCGATTTCAGGCAGATCCAGTTCGGGATTCTCTACGCCGACCTCCACGATTACCGTGAACGCCCTGAGCTCCGGGAACAAATGCTCGTTCATATACTTCCAAGGCCTTCCGCCTGCAAGTCGCTGCAGTTCAGTCTTCAGCACCTTGTCGTTGTCCACATTGGCGATAAGATCCAACACCTCATTCTTTTCTTTCATGTCGGACTCGGCCACGAGCCTAGCAAGTCCCGCCCAGTCTTCGCTGACGGTCTGTACATGAATGATGGACTCCGGAAAGTCGATATAGCGTTTGAGATAAGCGGTGAGTGTAGAACTTCTTTTGGCAGCCAACTTTTCGTTTATGGCCAATGTTCCTTCAGGAGAAGCTCCCGCGTGGTAGTTTACAGTGAGGATGTCGAAGGCGGAAGACTGTGACTTGAAGTCGTTTACACGGTCAATGAACGCCTTGGCTCTTTCTTGATTATGTTTGTAGGAAGGGTCGAACGAAGAATAACCCTGGCGGAAATAAATCCTCAGAGTGTCTGACATCTGCTGCGCACTAACGTTGACACAGAGCAAAGCCAAAACAATGGTTATTAGTCGTTTCATAATAATGGTAATAGTGTTCCCCGAATATGAGGTTACAATGGTCAGACTCGGAAACTCAGTTTTTATTATCGGTGCGAATTTATCAAAAAAGAGAATACGTTGTAACGATTTAATCGAAAATTTGTCCAAAAATACCAAAAATTCGACCTTTTGACATTAAAATCGACTAAAATCGATCAGAAATGAACCCAAATGCACCAAATTCAGAGTAAAGTGAGCCCAGACATTGACCGTCTATCTGGCGAGGAAGAGATTCCGTGCCGGAAGGGCGGAAGAATAACGGGAGCGCAGGTCGCGGAAGAGGGCGGCGGTCTGACGAGTGAAGCCCGGACCTTTCCAAGTGCTTGTGTTGGTGACCATTATCCAGCACTCGCCGTCCGGATAATACTTTATCAATGCGCTTGTTCCGGACAGTGTACCTGTCCTGGTCCACTCCCTTGTCGGCTTGGTATCATTCCAGCCGAGAGAATAAGTCTGTTCATCGAACCACTGGGTCATATCGGCCACACTCCGGGCGGAGATGATGTCCGGAATTTCCGGCCTGCCGTCAATGGACGCCACGAAACGTGCGAGTTCAGGTACGGAAGTCACCCAGCCGCCTGCTCCGGAAAGCGCTCTGACATCACTGCCGCCATAGCAGCGCTCCACCATATTGCCGCTGTTGTTGTATTCCTCCACCAGACAGGTGTCCGCGCCATTGTAATAACGGACCTCGTTCGGGAGCCTGTCCTCGTAATAGTTGCCTCCGATATGCATATCGTAGCAGCCTGCCCTGTAAAGCACGCTGTCCCTCATAAAGGTCTCATAGTCAATGCCTGAGACTTTCTCGACAATCATACTGAGAAGGAGATAGCCGAAGTTGGAATAATACTGGGAAGTGCCCGGCGCGAAACGGAGACGACGCTTCAGCTGCGTTTTCATCAATGTCTCATGGTCCGGCGGTGTATCCAGATGGTTCTGGATCATAATAGTCCTCGTGGAGAACATCGGGTCGCCTCCGTAGGAAGTGAAACCGCCCTTATGACGCAGCAGGTCCTCAACGGTGATCTTGTAGTAGTTCTTGTCCTTTATAATAGAAGTATATAAAGAGTCATTCAGAATGCCACGCGGGCCGAAGACAGTATCGGCCAATGTAAGTTTGCCTCTTTCCTGCAGCATCATTATTCCGGTGGCAGTCAGCAGTTTGGACACGGAAGCCACCCGCATGATATTGGTCGGGGCCATCCGCACTCCTGCTTCTTCATCGGCCCAGCCGTAGCCTTTCGCATACAGGAGCGAATCGCCACGCATAATCGCGAGTGAAGTGCCACGCAGACACCATTGACGCATATAGGAAGCGATACGCGCATCCAGACCGGAGAGAGAGGATGTGTCTGACAATTCATTTGACAGGGTCTCATTCAGACAGACAGGCGCCGGCTCAGGCGCCGGCAAATCACTCGCCTTCCCCGTGGAAGACAATGATACACAAAGTCCTACGGTCAATGTCACCAACGCCAATCCTGCTGCTATTCTGAGTTTCCTTCCCGTCATTATTCAGTTTCTCCCTGTACGCCTCCCGGCAAATCATCTATAAGTTTCGCCCTATGGCAAAAGTCAATAATCATATCGGCAGTGCCGTCAATCCCGAGAACCGACGAATCTACGCAGAGGTCATAATTGGAAGCGACGCCCCAGTTGCCGAAAGTGAAGTAATTGTAATAGGTCTCCCTGGTCCTGTCCTTCTTCTGCATCAGTGACTCCGCCTGCTCGGGGGTAATGCCCATACGCTCTGCAACTCGCTTGATGCGGACTTCGTCAGAAGCGGATATGAAGACGTCAAGACATGGACGGTCTCGGAGGATGTAATCTGCGCAACGGCCGATGAAAATGGCAGAGCCCTTGTCCGCGATGGAGCGTATGACATTGCTCTGGATGACGAACAACTGGTTGTCACTCACGTAGTTGTCTGCCGAACCGAAGCGTCCGACATCCACGATGAAACTGGACAATGCGAGGAGATTCCTCTTCTCGTCACTCTTGGCAAACAGTTCTTTGCTGAAGCCGCTCTGCTCCGCTGCCTTGGAAATGAGTTCCTGGTCATAGACAGGGATGCCGAGTTTCTTGCCCAAAGCCAAGGCTACCAGTTTTCCGCCACTTCCGAACTGGCGTCCGACATTGATTATCAATTTCTTGTCTTCCATAATCAAGCCTCCTTAAATTTCATTTTACTTCCTAAAATATCCGGGTCGTCACCGTCATTGAGTTTACGGAATTTACGGAAAAGTGCTGCCAGCAATATGGCAGCCATTATGATGGACAACGTGTCTGCAATCGGAAAACTCATCCAGACTCCTTTATGCCCGAAGAACACCGGCAGGAAATAAATGAGCGGCACGAGGAAAAGGAGCTGCCGGCACAATGACAGGAAAATGGACTTGTGCACCATGCCCAGACTCTGGAAGAAATTGGTGGTCGCCATCTGGAATCCCACGAGAGGAAAGGCGAGGTTTATCATCCTCAATCCCTTGTCGGCCAAGGATTTGAGTTCCGGATCAGTAGTAAACAGAGATATCGCGATATCCGGGCAGAGTTCTGAAACCAGAAAGCCGAAGCATGTCACTGACGTGGTACAGATCACGGTAAGTTTGAACACCCGTCTCACTCTGCTGTATTTTCTCGCGCCGAAATTATAGCCTGCAATAGGCTGCATTCCCTGGTTGAAACCCATATTGACCATAATGAACAGGAACGAGATACGGTTCACGATTCCGTACGCGCCGATGGCAAGGTCTCCTCCGTATTTGAGCAGCTGCTGATTGATGAAGAGGGTGACGATGCAGGCCGCCGAGTTCATCAGGAACGGTCCCATGCCTATGGTCAATGAATCTTTGGCGATTCTCAGATCCAACTTGTATTCTCTCAGCCGCTTAGGGATGTGGAGATAGTTGCGCTCGTCGAGGAAGTACTTGAATGTGTACAACATTGCCAAGAGCTGGCAGAGCACGGTAGCCAAGGCGGCGCCCTTTATGCCCATATCCAGGACGAATATGAATATCGGGTCCAGGATTGTATTGGATACGACCGTGAAAATGGTAAGTCCCATCGCCAACTTCGGATTGCCCGAAGCGCGTATCATATTGTTCAATCCGAAATACAGATGTGTGATCACATTGCCTATGAGGATGATCACCATATAGTCCCGTGCGAAAGGCAATGTGTTTTCGCTGGCGCCGAAGAACCCGAGAATAGGGTCCAGAAATGCCAGGGATACCAATGTGAATGACAGACCGATCAGCACATTGAGCACAATTTCATTGACCAGAACCTTGCGGGAAGCCTCGTAGTTGCGCTGGCCGAGCAACATTGACAATATCGTCGATGCGCCGACGCCCACGAGCGTTCCGAGTGCCGTGGAAAGGTTCATGAACGGGAATGTGACAGCAAGGCCTGAAATGGCATACGAGCCGACATCCTTTATGTGGCCGATGTAGATGCTGTCGACCATATTATACAGAGAAGATGCAGTCATGGCTATAATAGCCGGGACTGCATACTGCATAAGCAAATCGCGTATTCTCTTATCTCCAAGTTCTGTAGGAACAGTTCCTGAAACAGCCATTCATTTCCTCCTGCTATTCTTTCGGTTTATCGACGATTTCGATTTCAAATACGAGCGGCGCATATGCCGGGATGGTGTTTCCGCTTCCGCTGTAGTCATAGCCATATGCGGAGAAGAACATGCCCACGCCTTTTTCGTGCTTGCGCATCTGCCACAGGGTCTTGGAGAATCCGTTGATGACGGAGGAGCCGTCCGATGAGCTGCTTGAATACAACTTTATATCCGTGAAGTTCTCACCCCATGAGATTTTCACCGGAGCATATGTACTCGATGAGCTGTAGATATTATAGAACTTGGCGGTGTCCTTGATGGTCGTGTCGAACACCTGCCTGTTCAGCAATCTTCCTGTATAGTTTATGTAAATGCTTGTGTCAGAAGGGAATGAAACAGTGTCATCCGGAGCTTTCGTCTGTTTGTAGTAGAACCCCCAGGACAATGAATCGACTCCGCCCAGATACTTCGCACCATAGATCTGCATGCTGTCGATCTGGGATTTCAATATGTCCTCAGTGATGCCTGCGAGAGTGAGTTCATATACGGCTGAAGAATTGTCGTTAGAATGCTTGAGATAGTCGGCCGGAGTCTTGTATCTTGTCGTGGTCATGAGCCAGGACGGGATGAGCGCACGTCTTGTGCCTCCTACCCTCATTCCTTTCAGCATGTCCTCCACGCCGACCGGAAGGCTGTTGCTGTATGTAGGCCAGGACGATGTGCCGTAATAATGGGACTTCTCGTATTTGCCGAGCTGCTGGGCGAGTTTCTTGCTGTTGGTGGTAGTGATGTTGCCGTCCATGTCCCTTACGGTGCAATGTACCATCACGTATTTCTGCGAGTTGAAGACTTCGCCGTCACCGGCTTTGTCGTCCAATATATATATTCCAAGTTCCGTCTTGGTCGCTTCGGGATGTTTCTGGCTGACCCAGGCCTCCACATAGCGTTCTTCATCTTCGAAAGGCAGAGTCTTCTCCGATTTTGCACAACCGGTGAAAACGAAAGCCACGGCGAATGCGCTTGCCGCAATGAGTTCTACAATTCTTATATTATTCATTTTCAATATATTATCTATTTAATTATTCGTTATCGACTCTACCCAGATGCGATAGACCAAGGCGGAGTTTGCAGGAATCGTGCCTAACTCGCGTTTGCCGAAACCATATTTTCCTGAAAAAAGTATATAACATTCCTGGCCGGCCTTTACGCCCTCCAAGCCATATTTCAGTCCTTTCACGAAGCCGGACTCGCTGAGTTTCACTGTCTTGACTTCGAAGACCGAGTCGTCGGAGAGTGTCCAGCCGGAGCCTTTGGCCACTTCTTCACTGTTGGTGGCGAACATGTCGGAAGCATTGACGGAAGTGCCGGAAAGCACATATCCCGCATAATGGAATGAGACTGTCCCATTGACGGAAAGGCTGTCGCCGTCGCCGGGAACCACCACAAGCCTGGTTACACCTTTATTATATATTACATATGCGGTGTCCACTGACTTCAATGTGGAGTTCACAAAAGACTCTATGTTCTGCTCCTGTCTGGAATACCTCAGTTTCACTTCCTCCTTGGAGCAAGCGAAGACCATGACGAGTGCAATGAGCGTGACCAATAATTTATCTGCTTTCATAATCTCCTGATTTAAAGTACTCTGACGTCACCTTCAGCAGGTATTTCTCAGCTTGTGACGGTGATGATATGTCAGCGGGATTCCCGTCATTGGCCTTAAAGAAAAGCCGTCCGCCGGAAGCGTTCTCATGGCCGCCGCCGTGGAAATAGGCCTTCGAGCATCCGACTGCCGAGAAGCCTTTCTTGGACCTGATGGAGACGCGGAAGAAGCCGGCATCATCCTGCTTGAGGAAGATGCTCATCTTCACGGATGCAATGCGGAGCGGCTCGTTTACGAGGCCTTCCGTCTCACCTTCCGATATGTTGAATTCTGATGCAATCTCTTCTGTCAGAATCATATACGCCACGCCGTAATCGGTGAGTTTCATATTCTGGTACAGCATATAGCCCCACAGCCGCACACGTTTTTCGGTTCCGCTCTGGTACAGGTTCGAGAGTATCGCGTCCCTGTCCACGCCTACGCCCAGGAGGGCTGATGCCATGGTCAATGTAGAGGGATACACGGAGTTCGCGAAGTTGTTAGTGTCTGTGGTCATTCCGGTCATGAGTGATGTGGCCGAAACTGCCGGAACAAGAGACGCATCCGCGTGGATGTCAGGCATTGACATGAGTACATTGAACAGAAGTTCACAGGCTGAAGAGACCGCAGTCTCGGAGAATACGACATCGAAGGATTCGGCTTCCGGGGCGAGATGATGGTCAATGAGGACTTTCTTGCACTTGGCTGCGCGAAGCATCGGTTCGAGGTCTCCCGTGCGTGTGAACGAGTTGCAGTCCAGACAAAAAACCAGGTCGGTTTCAGCTATGCGCTTACGTGCGGAATCACTGTCAGAGGGCCACTGGAGCACGTTTTCCTCCGGTGTGCCGCTTAGCATGAAGGTCAATGTCTCAGGAAGCGGGTCGGAGTAGATGACCACGGCGTCTTTGCCTCTGGACAGGAGATAGTGCAGCATCGCCAATGTGCTGCCTACCGCATCTCCGTCAGGACGGATATGAGCCACGATGGACACTTTCCCGGCGTCCCGGACCAATGTTTCGAGTCTTTCCACTGCCTTCGTGTCGATATTTACTGTATTTCCGTTCATCTGCCGCTTTCTTATACCTGATTGTTCCGGATGCAAATTTACAAATTATATTGCATTTCATAAATCAATTTCATAACTTTGTCGAGTATGAGAATTTGCGGGCGGCAGTGAAAATCTCCGCTGAAGTTCCAGCCACGTTTATAATTGATATTATAAAACTCAAAACATAAAATGAAAGGAATAGTTAAAAAGATCGTCAGCGTACTGCTGCTCTTTGTTATTGCCGGACTCGTGTATGCATGCATCAAGAGTATTATGGAGCCTATCAATTTCAACAAGCAGAAGGCTTACCGTGAGACTGTCGGTATCCAGAGAATGAAGGATGTCCGCACTCTTCAGGAGGCATTCAAGTCTGTTTCAGGCCACTTTACCGCATCTGCTGACTCCCTCGTGGATTTCTACAAGAACGGCAAGATGGAAGTGATCATGCAGATCGGTTCAAATGACGACTCTCTTGCAGTTGCAACTACAGAGAAACTCAAGAAGTCACGTAGAGGCATCACCCCTGAACAGATGTATGAGCTCTACAAGAAAGGTGAGCACCTCGTATTCTCCATCTCAAGCAAAGTGGATGTGAAGGATACACTTTTCAACACAAGAAACGATTTCAACATTGATTCTCTCAAATACATTCCTTTCTCACAGGGCGACACCATCCAGATGGAGTCCGTCATCAAGGAAGTATCAGGTGTGAAGGTTCCTCTCTTCGAGGCGAGAATGCCTTACAAGTCTCTTCTCAAAGGTCTTGACAACCAGCTCAGAATCAATCTCGATGCTGACCGCAAGGCTATGAACCGCTACGAAGGACTTCAGGTAGGTAGCGTTTCAGCACCTAACAACAACGCCGGCAACTGGGAGTAGTCCGTCGGGACTCACTCACTTCATATAAGAATATGAGCCAGACGAATAATATAGAAAGCAGAATATCCATTCAAGTAGCCTTGAGTGGATATTCTTTTAAGATACAGGACAATGAGGGTGAACACTCGTCGGGCTGGCTTACGCCTGACAGGATCTTCACGACTCCCGAGTTCCAGAAGAGATATGATGCGGTGAAGATTTCGCTTCTGACACCGAAAGTGGCCTTGATTCCGGAGCAGTTCTTCAATCCGATGGAGCTCAGGCAGATGCTTGGCGACGTGGTCAGACTGGGGGAAAATGATGCCGTCGAGTTTGTCAGGATGCCGGAGAGGGCTTCGGTACTGGTATTCTCGAATAATGTGGGAGAAACACTGTCAAGGATGATTTCCCAGACGGTATTTACTACAGACGGGTATCAGGCAAGGATTCTGCCGGAGATGTACTACATCCTGGAGGCGCTGGACAAGTGCAGTGACTACAACAAGATCGTGGCATCTTACGCTGACGGATATCTGCACCTGGCTGTGGCGCAGGGAAAGTCCCTGCAAATCGCAAATACCTTCAGGGCTGTGGATTTCACGACGGCCGAGTACTTCATTTTCAACACATTGAAAAAACTTCAGTTGAATCCTGAGATATCGACCATCTGCTTCAGGACTCCGGTTTCTGACGAGGAGGAAATGTCATTGTACCGATATTTCAAATCAGTGGAACAGATATGAGAATTATAGGTGGTGTGCTGAAGGGCAGGAACATCGTCACTCCTCCTGATTTCAAGGCAAGGCCGACGACTGATTTCGCCAAAGAGGCGCTTTTCAATATTCTCGACAATGAGTTCGAGTTCGAGGGGCTGAGTGTGCTGGACCTGTTCAGCGGCACGGGCTCGATTTCCTATGAGTTCGCGTCACGTGGTGCTGGCCATGTGTGGTCAGTGGAGATGAATATGCAGTATTCCTCTTTTGTCAAGGAGCAGGCCAGGAAGCTGGGCCTGAAGAATCTGACTGCCGTCCATCACAATGTGTTCGATTTCATTCCCATCTGCAGGGAGAAGTTCGATATCGTGTTCGCCGACCCGCCTTATGCGCTGGAAGGGCTGGAGACGATTCCTGACAAGGTGCTGGATGCCGGATTGGTATATCCTGAGAGGTATCTGATTCTGGAGCACGGGGACGAGCACTCGTTCAAGGAGCACCCCGCTTTCGTAAAGGAGAAGGTTTACGGCCGCGTCCACTTCAGTTTCTTCGAGCCGGTAAATAATCTGCCCAAGTAAATCGTCAGGCACAAGCCCGGCGGGCAGAGTGGGCGGAGCCGGCATTGGCTCCCGAAAAGGGAGGGGACCCACGATAGTGGGGAGGACCGGCGCAGTCCAGCTCTGCCCGACGGGCTTACGATGAAACATTTTCAGCCTCGTACGAAATAAAAACAGAACAGCCCGGAAAAGTTCCGGGCTGTTTTCTGTCTATATGTAGCTAAGCGCTATAGAACGCTCATGACCGCTTCTGCGATAGAATTGAGCTTGGTATCCACGCTGTCCGCACGGCTTGCAAGAATACAAGGAGCAGTCGTTCCTACGAGCATTCCTGCCTGACGCACGCCTGTAGAAAGCTTGGAGTTTGTCTTCCAGAACACGTTTGCAGACTCGATGTTAGGGAATACGAGGCAGTCAGCGTCACCTGCTACAGGGCTGACAAGCTTCTTGATCTCAACAGATTCCTTGTCGATAGCCACGTCGAGTGCGAGAGGACCGTCAGCGATGCAGCCCTTGATCTGTCCGCGCTCTACCATCTTGGCCAATGCAGCAGCTTCCATACAAGCCGGCATTGAATCGAGAACCTGCTCTGAAGCTGCGACGAACGCAACCTTCGGCTTCGCGATGCCGAATGACTTGGCAACTTTCACGATATAGTTCGTAAGCTTCATCTTCTGACGCAGATCAGGAAGCGGAACCACTGCCATGTCGGTAAGGAATATGAGCTTGTGATAGTTCGGGCTGTCGATTACTCCTACGTGGCTGAGAAGGCCTTTCGGAGGAAGGAGACCGGTCTCCTTGTTAAGGATGGCGCGAAGGAACTTGTCTGTAGAGCAAAGTCCTTTCATGAGAACGTCACCTTCTCCGTCATGAACCATCTGGACTGCCTGTGCAACAGCCTTCAGCTCATCAGGATTGTCCACAATAGTGAATTTCGCTGCATCGATACCTCTCTTGACGCAAACTTCATTGATAAGAGCGGCGTCACCTACGAGAACAGCTTTTACAAATCCGAGATCTACAGCCTGTGAAGCTGCTTCAATGGTATGCTCGTCCACTGCCCAAGCAGCGACCATCGTTTTGCAGACACCTTTTTGCTTGAGCTCTGCAAATACATCTGAGAAACTTGTGATCATATTTTTCCTCTAATTAGTTTTCCTCTTCGCTTTGAACGATGTGCATTGTATCACGTGCAATGACAATCTCTTCGTCTGTGGTGATGAGAGCCACTTTCACCTTGGAATCAGGCAATGAAATGATGGTATCCTCTCCCCATGCGACATTTGCTTCATAGTCGAATTTGAGGCCGAGATATGAGAAGTTCTCACATACTCTGCGACGCAGACGGCTGTTGTGCTCACCGATACCTCCGGTGAAGATGATAAGGTCAACTCCGTTCATGACTGCAGCGAACTGACCGATATACTTGATAATGCCGTAAGTCAACATCTTGAGTGCAAGCTTGGCTCTCTGGTCGCCTGAATTTGCAAGCGCGTCGAGGTCTCTGGCATCAGAAGAAGCTCCGGAAATTCCGAGGAAGCCTGATTTCTTGTTCATCACCTCGGTCATTTCGTCCGGTGTAAGGTTTTCTTTCTTCATCAGGTACGGAACCACGTTAGGGTCAATGCTGCCGCATCTTGTTCCCATGATGACGCCGTCGAGCGGAGTGAAGCCCATGGAAGTGTCCACTGACTTGCCGTTCACGATGGCCGTGATGGAGCTGCCGTTGCCGATATGGCATGTGATGATCTTGGAGTTGTTGATGTCCAGGCCGGCGAACTTGGCGCCTTTCTCTGCCACGAACTGGTGGCTTGTTCCGTGTGCACCGTATTTACGTACTCTGTACTTGGTGTAATCCTCATACGGAAGACCATACATATATGCGTATGCAGGGATGGACTGATGGAATGCGGTATCGAAGGTAACTACCTGAGGCACAGAAGGAAGCACGGCCTGAACGGCTCTGATTCCGAGGATGTGCGCAGGGTTGTGGAGAGGTGCGAAGTCGCAGCAGATCTCGATTTTCTTCATCACGTCTTCGTTTACGAGGGCGCTTGACGAGAAATATTCTCCACCATGTACGATTCTGTGTCCTACGGCCTCGATGTCGTCAAGTGATTTGAGGACACCGTGCTCACTGTCGGTAAGTGCCTCGAGCACGAGCTGCATTCCGACTTTGTGGTCAGGAACCGGGAGGTCTTTCACTACCTTCTCTTTACCTGTAGCCGTGTGCTGAAGACAACCCATCTCCAGTCCGATTTTTTCTACGATACCCTTCGCAAGGACATCATAGACGTCATCGTTTTTCATATCAAGGAGCTGATACTTAATCGATGAACTTCCGCAATTGATTACAAGAATTATCATAACTATAGTTTTTGTTTCTATTTTTTCGGATTTGACGCGGCAAAGTTAAAAAGAATTCACTACTTTAGCAAGGAAATGACCTCCAACGGTCGAGTAACTGAGCGCGCACCTATGACAGAAACTGCGGACATAAAGCCACTTGCATTGGCATTTACCTTCGGGGCGGCATCCGGACTGCTCCTGAGCCGTATTTCTATGCACGCCGCATACATTTCCTCCGCCACTTCCCTACTGGTTGCATTGACATTGACAGTCATCACTTCTGCGGACCGCCGGCAGGCGGAAATCCTGCTGCTGTTCCTGACGGCAGGCGTTTTCTGCGCCGCGACATCGACATTGACAAGTCTCGGGGCTGTCGCCGGAAAACCGCTTTTCGCGGGCCTTGCGGCTGATTTCAGGTCAATGATTTCGTCGATTCCGTTTCCGCACGAGGGAACTGCGCCTCTTGTCAATGCCCTGCTGACGGGTGACAGGTCTTCGCTGGACAGCAGCATCATGAACAGTTTCCGTGACAGCGGGGCGTCACACATCCTCGCACTGTCGGGGCTGCATCTCGGAATCATCTACGGCATCCTGCTTAAGGTGACTTCCATTTTCGGAAAGCATCCCACGGTAAAGGCCGTCAGGAGTCTGATTATCATATCGTTATGCGGGATATACACTTTGGCTACCGGGGCAAGCCCGTCGCTTGTGAGGGCTTTCCTTTTCATCCTTGTCAATGAGACTGCACGTCTGACTCACCGCAGCAACAATCCGCTCCGTGTGTATTGTGCTGCACTTTTCATCCAGACGGCCATCAATCCCCAAGTGATCAGTTCGACCGGGTTCCAGCTTTCCTACCTAGCGATGGCAGGCATCTTCCTGCTGTATCCTGCATTGAAAAAATGGTATCCGCAGGAGGAGGCCGCTGGCGACATGCTTATCGAAAAGGGCGCAGGCCGAACAGAAAGTGACGGGCTGACAGAAAGTGACGGGCTGGAGGGCGTGATGATCGACAAGGGCTGCCGCCGCGCGAGGCGTTGCTGGACTTCGTGGATGAAAACAATAGTGTCGGCTGCACCGCGCAAGATTTGGGATGCGGCTGCGCTGACGATTTCGTGCCAGGTATTCACCGGGCCTCTCGCCTGGTGGAAATTCGGAACTTTTCCTAAGTACTTTCTGCTGACGAATCTGCTGTCTCTGCCATTGACAAGTGCCGTCATGTTATTGTCTGTCAGCACTTCAGTCCTGTTCGCCATCGGCATCTGCCCGGACTTTCTCATCTCACTTACCGACAGCAGCGCGTCCCTGCTTCTTTTCATCATGAAGGTCATCTCCAGCATGTAGGGTGGGGAGTTTTTTCAAAAACGTCCGTGAAAACCCGCCTTCCACCGGACAAGTTGCATTTTGATGTCACTTGTCCGTAAAAACCCGCCTTCTACCGGACAAGTTGGCCATTTGAGTCACTCGTCCGTGAGAACCCGCCTTCCAGCGGACAAGTTGGCCATTTGAGTCACTCGTCCGTGAAAACCAGCCTTCTACCGGACAAGTTGCGGATTACAACGTGCGCAAAAAAAAGGACGGCAACCGGAATCTCTCCGATTGCCATCCATAGTCTTTAAAGCTTTTATAACAGTAAGCGATTATTTGCTTGCCTCTACAGAAACTTTTCTGAATTCTTTAAAATCCTTCATAAGAGCAAGAGCAGCTTTACGTGCGCGAGCACCAGCAGCCTTATTGCCTTTCTCTACCTGAGCGTCTGCATTAGCAACGAATTCCTCGTACTCAGCTTTGATTTTCTCAACAAGTTCTTTCATTGTTACTATAGTTATTTGTTAAACATTAAGTTGCTTGATTTTGGTAATCCTTTGCAATTTATGTAAAAATCCTGAAAATGCAAGCAATTATTTAACTTTTTACAACGATTAACCCCGTACGAAACTATTTTTTAGCAGTATTGAAGCAATTCATGGCCCTGTCGATGCCGATTGTCACAAACGCCTTGACGCCATCTATGACAGAGTCACATATTTCAGGCATTTTCTCTTTCTCCTCTGCGGACATCGGACCTATCACGAAATCCACCTGTCTGCCTTTCTGGAAATCATTGCCAATGCCGATCCTGATTCTCGGATACTCCTGCGTCTCGAGGAGTTCCTGGATGTTCTTGAGTCCGTTGTGGCCGCCGTCGCTCCCCTTCTTGCGCATTCTCAATGTGCCGAAAGGAAGATTCAGGTCATCGCAGATCACGATGACGTTCTCCAGCGGAAGTTTCAGTTTATTGACCCAATATCGAACGGCATTGCCGCTGAGGTTCATATATGTGGAGGGCTTGAGGAGGGTGATGTCCCGACCTTTGAATGACACTTCGGCCACGTCTCCATAGCGCTGGGTAGTGAAAGTGGCACCTGCGGCTGAAGCCCAGGCATCCAGCACCATAAATCCTACGTTGTGGCGCGTGTCCGCATACTCCGCACCGATATTTCCAAGTCCTACTACAAGGTAATTCATACTCGTTCTCCAATTCTGTCCGCAGAAAGTTTCGCCTTACCTGCGGTTATTGTCATTTCTTCGCGCACCAGGAAAAGTCCCCGCCTACCAATAAAACAGGACGGACCGGAAAGTCGATTCCGCCCCGTCCTGTAAAGTTTATAGCTGCACGATTATGCCTCAGCTGGAGCCTCAGCTGCCGGAGCTGCCGGAGCTTCTGCGTGATGTACGCCTTCCTCCATAGCCTCGTCAAGAGCTTCCTCATACTCGATGTGAGCTGCAACCTGACGTGAAGACTTGACTGTGCAGATGATAGTTCCCTTAGGAGAAACTACATTGACATTCTCATACTTGAGGTCACCTGCTACGATTCTCTTGCCGATCTGGAGTTTGTCGATGTTGATGACAAGCTCATCAGGAAGGTCCTTCATAAGAGCGCTGACTTTCAGTTCACGAACCAGCTTGTAGAACTTACCACCGGCACGTACACCGGCTGCGTGACCGGTGATGGTGATAGGAACCATGATGGAAATAGGTTTCTCCTCATTGACAGCGAGGAAATCTGCGTGAAGGCAGTTGTCCTTTACTGGGTGATACTGAAGCTCGTGGATAACTGCATTGTATTTCTGGCCGTTGCTGAGCTCGAGGTCAACGATGTAAGATGCAGGAGTGTCGGTAAGACCTTTGAGATCTTTTTCAGTAACTGTGAAGAGAATGTTCTCTACACCTGAACCATAGATGTTGCATGGTACGAGACCCTGTTTGCGGTACTCTTTGATGACCGCCTTGTTGCCGACCTCACGGACCTGGCCTTTCAATACGAAATGTTTCATTTCTTTAATTTGTTTAAAATGTGTTACTCAGTCTTGGTCCGGATGCCCGGACTAGACCCCATTGCACCAAAAGCTACTGCTTTTTCGCGGACCTTTCTTCAAAGGCCCAAAATGCGGCGCAAATATAGTGAATTTTCCGTAAATAAAAAATTGGCGTGAAGTTTTTTAAAGAAAGTAATCATAAAAAAATTGCTATCTTTGGGATTGTGTAAAGTTTTGGACAATGGAGACGACGATTAGGAGATTCCCGATTGGGATACAGACATTTGCGGAGATTATATCCGGAAAGTATTTATACATTGACAAGACGGGGTATGTCAATGACATTGCAGATAAGTACAAGTACGTTTTCCTGAGCCGACCGCGCAGGTTCGGCAAGTCGTTGCTGTCTTCCACGTTGCACTGCTATTTCGAGGGCAGGAAGGAACTTTTCGAGGGATTGAAAGCGGGCGAGGTAAAGAAGGAATGGACGAAACATCCGGTTTTTCATTTCGACATGTCCACTGCCAAGCATTTGAATGAGGAGCAGCTGCTTGAAGAACTCGACAAAAAATTTTACGAGTATGAACTCATCTATGGGCGCGGCGAAAAAGATATAAACCCCAACCAGCGTCTGGAGGGGCTGGTTCATCGTGCCTTCGAGCAGACCGGTCAGCAAGCCGTAATCATCATTGACGAATATGACGCGCCACTATTGGACGTGATGAACGACAAAGGTAAGTTGCCGGCTATCAGGCAGATAATGAGAAATTTCTATAGCCCGATCAAGAGCCTCGACCCGTATCTGCGGTTCGTTTTCATTACCGGAATCAACAAGTTCGCACAACTCAGCATTTTCAGCGAGCTGAACAATCTCCAGAACATCTCCATGATGCCGGAGTACTCTGCATTGTGCGGAATTTCGCAGACAGAGTTGGAAAACAATATGCAGAATGAAGTCCAGGCACTGGCTGACAAACAGAAAGTGAGCTATGGGGATGCACTTGCATTGCTGAAAGCAAATTACGACGGCTATCATTTCTGCGAAGAGTCAGAGGATATCTACAATCCGTTCAGTCTCATCAAGTCATTGAACGAAAAGCGTTTCGGCAGCTACTGGTTCGACACCGGCACCCCGACTTACCTCATTGAAAGACTTCGGAAAAACCCTATCGACGAAACCACATTGGA
>ULQR01013242.1_pt1 | contig 24845 bp, 21 predicted proteins | sample 1954711 | NCBI WGS metagenome assembly ULQR01 (sample SAMEA4835661, study PRJEB28245) | human gut metagenome | biome: gut microbiome; material: fecal sample | place: Denmark | collected 2008
TTGCTTGACGGAACGTTTCCGTTCCGCTACAATAAAAACGATTCAAAGACACATTCTATTTCAAGATAGAGAGGAAAATTTCCGTGAAAATCTTAAAAGTAAAATGTCTGGCCCCCACCCGGCTGGACAACTATCTGATGCAGCAGTTCCCGGCGCTGAACCCGGGCCGCCTGAACAAGGCTCTGCGGGAGAACAAGATCAAGCTGAACGGCAAAAAGCAGCCCCTTTCCACCCGCGTGATGGCGGGCGACGAGATCAAGCTGTTCATCCTGGACGAGGTGCTGGATGCCGACAAGCGGGTGGAAGGCCCGGCGTGGAAGAACGCCCGCGGCCCGGCACAGGTCATCTACGACTGCCCGCAGATCCTTGTGGTGAACAAGCCTGCTGGCCTTGCCGTGGACGGCCCCGAGGACGACACCCTGCTCAACCGTGCTCTGCTCTACCTCAACCAGCAGGGCGAGTACAAGGAGAATGATCTGTACACTCCGGCCCTCTGCCACCGGCTGGACACCGGCACCAGCGGTCTGGTCATCATCGCCAAGACCCCCGAGGCCGAGCAGCTGTTCCTTGAGGTCATCAAGAACCGCGAGGTCAAAAAGACCTACCTCTGCGTCACCTTTGGCCGCCCCACCCCGCCGGACGGCACCTTGGGCGGCTACCTGCTCAAGGATGCAGACCGGGGCATCGTGAAGATCGTGCCCGACAAGCAGCCCGGTGCCAAGGACGTGGAAACCCAGTATGAGACCGTTGCCGTCTCCGGCCGTCTGGCCCTGCTCAAGGTCCGGCTCATCACCGGCCGCACCCACCAGATCCGTGCCCACATGGCAAGCATCGGCTGCCCCATCCTGGGCGACAGCAAGTACGGCAACAACACCGCCAACCGGGAGCTTAAGCTGAAGTATCAGGCCCTCTGCGCCTGGGAGCTGGTCCTCCCCCGCTTCACCTCCCCCGACTTCGTCGACCTCTCCGGCAAGACCTTCCGCGCACCGAAGCCCTGGTATTACCAGCAGGTGCTGGATGGAACGTTGAAGTAATTTTTTGATATGCAGCAAAAAGCGGCACCTCTCCATTTGATTGGAAAGATGCCGTTTTTCTTACTTATTTGCTTGAAAAATACTCATCACAGAATGCAAACCAAAGTTTTTCATAATCCTCATGCTTTACCTCAATCAATTGATACGGAGATACAATATTCCGTTTGATAGCTTCTGCTGCAAAATCTCTGACATAATCGCCAGCCTCTGTATAAAACCCATACACATTTTGGATTCCTTTTTCAGCTGCCACAAACAATCGTGTATGACCATCCACGGAAACATTATGGCCTTCCCAATTCACAAGCGGAATTATCAAGTCTTCTTCTGTATGAACAAAGTCACTTACAGCTTGCTTTTTGATTTCATCCACATAAAACTGTGAAGGCTGAATCTCTGCCATAGGAATCTTCACTAGTTCTACCGCAGGGTATGTTTTCACTAGATTATTTGTTTCGTCCCAAAAATTCGTAATATGTTCGGCATAAAATCGAAATTCATCTATCACAGCTTCATAGAAATTCGAGTTCTTTCCTCTTATAATCGCATCTGTTTTCGACACAATTTCCACTTCATACGGGTCATCTCCAACAAGAAATGCTCCATGTTGATTCAGAACTTTTTTCAAAAATCGATCATCCAGATATGTGTTTACTCGATTTACTCCAGGCATATATTCTTTTTGCTTCATCGTTTTATATTTCATCCTTTTATCTTATCGGCCCCACCGATTTCCCGAACCACCAGCTTCATCTTACCATAGTTTCTGTTCTGTGGCAACAAAACGCGGCACCTCTCCGTACAACCGGAAAGATACCGCTTTTCTTGTTCCTATATGTTCAAATCAGAAGTCCTTATCCTTCCGAATCTCGAACTCCATGCCGTGGATATTTTCCTTCCGCACAACATCATACTCGTAGCCCGGGAAGTCTTTGCGAATCGTAACTGTGTTCAGGCAGTCATAACCCAATTTCCGATACAACCGGATAGCCGCTTCATTGCGAGCGGCGGCTTCGATGTAAAGGGAAACCGAATACTGCTTCACGATTTCTTCCAGCTGGTGAATCGCTTCGCTGCCAAAACCGTGGCCCTGCCATTCCGGCAGGATGAACAAATCTTCCAGCCAGTCCATTTTACCGCCGCGGCTTCCCAGATGGGCAAAGCCCACATTGACGGCATCGTTCTGGATAAAATAAATCATATGGCCCGGTTTTGTCCAGTTCTGCAAATCTTCCAGCGCTTCCGCTTCGCTCTGGTCATAATGACTGTGTGCTTTCCAGAAGCCCTGAATGAGTGGGATGATTTGTGCTTCTTCGTTCGTGTACTGCTTTAGTGTAATCATAACAGAATCCTCTTATTGTATCAGGCCTCCACCTTTTCCACGCTCCACCAGCTCCATCATATCATAGTTTCTGTTTCAGAGCAACCAAAAAACGGCACCACAGTTTTCAGCTGTGATGCCGCTTTCATTTTACCTATCAGATCCTCACCATATCCCGGGTGATCTCGGCCAGAGAGTGTGCGCCGCACATCTGCATGGTATCAGCCAGCTCGGCGGCGATTTTGTCGATGTAGCACTTCACGCCTTCCTCGCCGCCGCCATAGACTGCGGTGACAAAGGGGCGGCAGATGAGCACAGCGTCAGCGCCCAGAGCCAGCGCCTTGAACACATCCACGCCGGAGCGGATGCCGCCGTCCACCAGAATCTTCACGCCGCTGCCCTTGAGGGCTTCAGCGATCTCCGGCAGGACCTCGGCGGTGGCGGGGCACTGATCCAGCACACGGCCGCCGTGGTTGGAGACCACGATAGCAGCAGCACCGGCTTCCTTGGCCTTGAGGGCACCCTTGACGGTCATCACACCCTTGACGATGAAGGGGCGCTCGGCCAGCTTGACGATCTCGGCCAGCTCGGCAACGCTCTTGCTGCCGGCGGGCGGGGTCATATTCTTCAGGAAGGGCAGACCGGCGGCATCCACGTCCATGGCAACGGCAAAGCAGCCGCTGGCCTTGGCCTGCTCCATCTTGGCCTTGACAGTGTCAATGTTCCAGGGCTTGATGGTGGGCACGCCGCAGCCGCCTGCTGCACCAATGGCCTTGGTGGCCATAGTCATCACGTCAGGGTTGGTGCCGTCACCCGTAAAGGCGGCAATGCCATTTTCGGCACAGGCGCGCACCAGCACGTCATTGTAGGTCATGTCGGTGTAGGTGTCGGAATAGTGGAGGTTTACCGCACCCACAGGGCCTGCAAAGAAGGGATACTTGAAGGTTTTGCCAAACAGCTCCACACCGGTGTCGGGGGTGCCGTTCTCGCACAGGGTGTCCATGTTCACCCGGATCTCCGCCCACTTATTATAATTGCGGATGGCCGTATCACCCACGCCCTTGGCACCGGGGCCGGGGATCTGGTTTTTGCAGGCCACACCGTTGCACACGGGGCAGGCCTTGCAGTACTGCCCGATGCACTGGCGGGCATTGTTCAAAACATCAGCGTAATTCATATTGCATCCTCCTGTTCAGGTTCCCTTTTTCGAGCGGAACCTGCAAATTCCAACCGTTCTCTGCCCACATCATAGTCCGTTTTTATGGGTTCGTCAAGGGGATCAGCGGGTCCCGCTTTTTCTAACGAAAAAATGTATGGCGCAGAAACGTTGATTTTTAGATTTTTCAAATTTTTTCAAAAAAATCCTTGACAAAAGTCATCCTTTCAGGTATTATAGTGGAGCGCTGAGGGCCACGGCCCGAAACGCTGAAAACTGAAGATGTGGAAAGATGGCTGAGTTGGTCTAAGGCGCACGACTGGAAATCGTGTAACGTGTCAAAAGCGTTCTGGGGTTCGAATCCCCATCTTTCCGCCAGAAACCCCGGAACGAATGTTCCGGGGTTTTTCTGTTGACGTAAAAAGGAGTTTCTACAATGTCTGCTGCTATTACGATTGCAATGCCGCGCATGGTGCCGAACCAGCTGCTGGCGGAGGCTCACGCAAAATATCCCGAAAGCCTTGCCCGGGCCGGGGCAGAAATGCGCTGGATCGAGCTGAACGACCCCGACAAAGCCGTACAGGATGCGCTGGCCTGTGACGGCCTGCTGCTGCCGGGCGGCGGCGACATCGACCCGAAATTCTACGGGCAGGAGCGCATCCCTGCCTGCGGTGAGCCCAACGTTCTGCGGGATATCGCCGAGCCGCTGCTGCTGCGCGCCTTCCTTGCCGCCGACAAGCCGGTGCTGGCCATCTGCCGGGGCATCCAGCTGATGAATGTTGCGCTGGGCGGCGATCTGTATCAGGACATCAAACCCTTTGAGCACGTCCCCCACAACGACCATTGGGGCAAGATCCACACTGTCACCGTGCGGCGGGATACCTTGCTCTCCCGCATTCTTGGGCAGGATACCGTTCTGGTCAACAGCCAGCACCATCAGGCGGTAGACAAGGTCGCTCAGGGCCTTGTGCTGTCGGCCCTGAGCGAGGACGGCATCGTGGAGGGCATTGAGAAGCCGGACGCGAAGTTCTGCCTGGGCGTGCAGTGGCACCCTGAATGGCTCAGCGCTGCCGACCCCGCCATGCAGGGGATTTTTGATGCCTTTGTGGCGGCCTGCAAATAAATTATAAAAAATCAAAGCCAACTTGAACGATTTTTAAGCTCTGGATCGTATTCCTTATAAAGAGAACAGGAGGTTCTGCCATGAAATCTTCCAAAAAGCGTTCCCGCGCCGTGGTCACGGTGGTGGCCTGCATTCTGGCGGTGTGTCTGGTGGCTGCGCTGGTCCTTTTCAGTCTGGTCAACAGCAAAGTCCGTGCCTTACAAAAGGGTGCGACTTTTGAGTTCAGCTATAACATCACCGCACAGGACAGTGCCAGTACCCCGGCCCTGTACAATATTCTGAAACAGGTGGGTGCAACTTCCGGCGATGTGGCCGGGCTGTATTCGCCGGGGCAGCTGCAATTGTACCTGTACCCCTCCGGCGGGCTTGCCCGCGCCGAGACCGGCGGCACCGACTTTTTCACCGACCTCTATATTGATGCCAACGACACCTACTTCGATGCCGGGCGGCTCTACCGCACCCTGCGGGATTCCATCGCGGACAGCGTGCCGCTGGTGGGTGCGTTCCTGCCGGAGTGGTCTCTGCCCAACTACATCACGCAGGCCCAGCTGGCAAAGATCCTCGGCGTGCCCAACACGCAGGTGGCCATGCAGGAGATGTCCGGCTATACCATGACCCTCAGCCGCCAGTGCATCGTACACCCCGATTATGCCAAGAAGGACTACACCTACTATCAGTTCCCGTCTGAGGGGGAGGACGCGGCTGTCCTTGTGGTGGGCCTGCCGCTGAAGTCCCTGCTCTTCGATGACACCATCCCTGTGGATGTGCATGTGGAGATTCCCGCCCACGGTATCAACGCAGCCCTGAGCGGCACGCTGGAAGCCGGTGTCAACAGCCTTTCGGCTCCCGTCAGTGTCATTTCGGATAGCGACATCGATTCCATCGTCCAGCTCCGGGAACGTCTGGAGCAGTTTGCCGATCTCATTAACACAGCGTTAAAGCGTGTGCAGTAACAAAAAGCAGAGCCGTGCAGCGTTTGAACTGCACGGCTCTTATCTATTTCAGCGCTTATGCTCAATGTGTTCCTGGATCCATTTGCCGCCATCACCGCTGCCCACCGCACTGTTATAGACAATGCCGGTCAGCTCGCTGGTCAGGTCGGACTTCATCTTTTTGTACTCCTGCTCTGCCTGATCCGCAACGCTCTGGTCACGGCCATTGTCCCGCAGGTACTGGCGCAGCTCTTTCAGGATGGCGTTGAACTCCTTGTCACACTCGCCCTGAACACTGGTCAGCTTGGCGGTTTTGGACACCACGATGGAGACCTTCATCCCCAGATTGCGCTCCTCCACCGGGTGGGAGATATACTCATCGTAGGCTTCGTAGATCACGCCGTAGAGCTTGGATTCTGTCTGCTTCTTCAAGTTCTGCAGCTGGCGGATGTAGCTGTCGATCTTGGCATCCACCTCATTCTCCGAAGCAGCGGAGCTGCTGGAGGCATGGCTGCTGCCGGGGGCCTGACTGCTGGAGGCATGGCTGCTGCCGGGGGCCTGACTGCTGGCCGCATGGCTGCCGGAAGCCGCAGAGGACGCGGGCACCGAGTGTGCGGCACTGGAACCGGACACTGCAGAGCTCACACTGTCTGCCTTGCTTGCGCTGGCGGCAGAGGAGACCTCACTGGACGAAGCTGTCTCCGAAGAGGAAATGCCAAGTTCCTCTTCCAGCTGTTCCAAAAAGGACGAAACCGGGGATTCTCCTGTTGCTTCACTGCTGACGGCGCTCTCGCTGGAGGCGGCGGCGCTGGAGGGCCCCTCAGCTTCCCCGCCGGGCAGAGCGGAGGACGGCACAGAGCTGGCCTGCGCCTCGGACACAGGGGTGCTTTTCCGCATCCCTGTCAGGATCAAAGCAGCTGCCACGATCACCACAAAAACGATGGCCGCAGCCAGCTGATAAAGCTTCTTTTTCTGCATCTGGCACAAAATTCTCCCACTTCAGATTTCGTTCCCGGCCTTTTGCCGCGCAGGAACAGGTCTATCATATCATCCCCGGGGGAGAATTTCAATGGATAAATCGTGAAAAATGTCGCCTAACTGCCTTTTTACGACAGGATTTCGTCCCATTTCACAGCCTGTCGGAGACGCGGTCAGTCTTTTTTCACAGCCACAAGAACGCGGATCTTTCCGCCCGCCGCGCTGCCGTGGGCATCGTACCAGCCGATGAGGCTGTAATCCTCGGCGTTGATCTTGGAAAGGGTGGTGGCGTAATACTTGCCCTTGTACCACAGATACACCTGCATGTCATCGGCAGTCTCATAGCGGGTGGAGCCGCTCCGCACGGAGGCGGCCCCCAGCTGATCCACCGTGACCGGGAGCAGCTGAGCCATAGTGCCCACACTGCCGGAAGCAGTCTTGCGCACCGAGATGCCGCCCGCCAGCACGGGATACTTCAAGCTGGTCTTATAGGTGGTCTGCTCACCGTTGACATAGCAGACATAGTTTGCGCCGCTGCTCAGGTAATCCAGCACCGAGCTGACCACGCCCGTGGTGCTGTTGGCACCGATCTTGAGCAGATAGCTTGCCAGGCTGGCTGCGGTGCTGCTGGTCACGCTCTCCCACAGGGCGCTGCCGATGCTGCCATCGACCAGGCCATACAGCAGCGTGCCGGTGGAGGGCATCACGCTTTCCACCGCACCGGCCACAAGGTCAGAGGCGCTGAAACCGGTGGTGTTGGAGGTGGACGAGCCGGAGCCAGTGTTCGTGGTGGAGCTGGCTGCGGTGCTGATGAGGTTGGTCACATCATCCAGCACACCGTAGGTCCACAGGTCGCCGGTGGCATCGTTCAGGATGAGCCGGTCAATGGCACCGTTCTCATCCACGGTGTAGTAACGGACATCCGAGGCAGAAAGTGTCACCCCCGATAGGCGGCTGGGACTTACTGTCCCAGCCAACCCCTCCGCTGTCGTATCCAGGATCTCCACATCCGAAGCAAGGGCCGCATCGCCCAGCGCGGTGCCGTCCGCACGGATGGTGCCGCTGACCGATTGGCCGCTCAGGGTCTCCACGTTCTCCCCGTCGGCGTTAACGGTGATCTTCACCAGCCAGCCGGTGGGGAAGTTCAGGCTCTTGTCCACATTCACGGTGCGGGTCACGCCATCGGTACAGGCCACCTGCACGCTTTGGAGCACATCCGCGCCATTTTCCTCGGTCAGGCTGCGGGAAGAAGTCTGCACCACGCCATAGAACACGCTGTCGGCTTCCTCGCCAGTCAGAACGGCCACCGCCTCGTTGTTCATGCCCAACAACAGGGTGACCACCTGCCCCACTCCGCCGCCGTTGAGGGATGAGAGGACCGATGCCGCTGCCGAGGAAGCCAGCGTGTAGCTGGTGCCTGCCACCGTCACACTGGTGGGGGCGCTGGCGCTGGGCGAGACCGCCGTGATGCGGCCCGCCGCCTTGCGGGAGTAGATCCAGACCGTTCTGGCGCTGGCGCTGTAATAGTAGACATCGTAGGCGTTCAGAGCGGCATCTGTGGCCACGGTATCATTGCGGTAGACCGCCGCCGGGGCAAAGGGCAGCTGGGTGGTGCCATCGGCCACAAAGGGGCCCTCCACACTGCTGAGCAGCACCGAGGACAGGTCGATCCGGCCATCCGTCACGGTAAAGCCCAGCGTGGCGGCATAGGTCTGGTTTTCAGCGGTGCTGGCCGTCAGGGCATTATAGAAGAGCACAGCGGCATCTTCCAGGGTCAGGCCCTGCCCCTGCACGGCGCTCAAACCGGCCCGCAGGCCCAGGCTGCCGGCTTTGTTGAGCTGTGCCGCCGGGAAGCTGCCGCTCAGAGTGGTAACATCATAGCCCAGCAGCTTGAGGGCGGCGGTACAGGCCTCTTCCAGCGTCACACCGTTGTCGGGCCGGAAAGAGCCGTCGGTGTAGCCGCTGAGCCATCCCTGCTGGACGGCAATGCGGATATAGGGGGCATATTCGTTCCCGCTGTCCACATCGGTGAACAGGGTGCCGGTGTTCCCCTGCGTGGCGGCGCTCTCCCGGTAGGCCGAGAATGTCACCAGCAGCTTTGCCAGCTGGCCCCGAGTCAGGGCGGTGCTCAGGGCGGAGGCCTGTTCGCTGGTCAAGCCGCCCAGCGTCACGGCAGTCTGCACCGCCGCATTGCTGGCAGCGGCATTTGCCGGCACCACCAGCATCGAGCAGGCGATGCTCACCGCCAGCAAAAGGGAAAGGATTCTTTTTTTCATGGAAGATTCTCCTTAAGATCGTGTTTCCTCTATTCCAGGCTCCCCTGCCAGGGGAGCTCCGCAAGGCGCTGGCGAAGCCAGACCGAAGCGGTGAGAGGTTTAATCATATCTCAATGCTTCAATGGGGTTCAGCCTTGCGGCGCGCTTGGCAGGCAGGTAGCCGAACAGTACACCGATGCCCACCGAGATGCCAAAGGCCACCAGCACTGAGGTCATGGAGGGGGCCACCGTCAGTTCCATATCCGACACCAGCAGCGGGAGCACCCGGTTGGCCAGAGCGCTGAACAGATAGCCCAGTGCAATGCCAAGCAGCCCGCCCAGTGCGGAGGTGGTGGCCGCCTCGGTGACAAACAGGGCCAGAATGCTGCGTTCCTTGGCACCCAGCGCCTTGCGGATGCCGATCTCCCGGGTGCGTTCGGTGACAGACACCATCATAATGTTCATAATGCCGATGCCACCCACCAGCAGGGAGATGGCTGCAATGGCGGTCAGGATCGCCACCACCATGTTGATCATGCTGGTCATGGTCTCCAGCATCTCGCTCAGGCTGGTGATGAAATAGCCGTCCTCCGCGTGGAGGATGGATTCGATCCCTACTACCAGAAGATTCTTGCCCTCATCGGCAAGTTCATCGCTCACCAGAACCACGCCGTAGGAGCTGGCGCTGGTCTTGCTGATGCGCTGGGCGGTGGTATAGGGCACAAAGATCATGTCATCGTCAGTGCCCTCCTGATCGGTCGTACTGCTGACATTGGCTTCCAGCACGCCCACGATGGTAAATCTCTCACTGCCGATCTTGATGGTCTGGCCGATGGCGTTGCCGCCGTAGGCCGCGCGGGCAATGTAATCGCCCACCACGCAGACCTTTTTATTGTCCGTGATGTCCACATAGGTCAGGCCCCGGCCCTGGGCCAGCGTGCGCCCCATCATATCCAGGTAGGTCTCACTCACGCCCTTGACGCTCGTATAGCCATAGGTGGTGGTATCCACCTTCACGGTGCTGTCCAGCGTGGTGGTGGGCGACATGCCGGTGAACACCTCCGGGTGGCTGTCCACGATATTGTACAGCTGCTGCACTGTCACAGTGCGGGAGCCACGGCCCGTGATCTGGACACTGAGGACATTGGTCCCCATCTCAGAAAAGCTGTCCTTGATGCTCTGGGTCATGCCATTGCCCAAGCCCACGATGACGATGACCGCCGTGACACCGATGATGATGCCCAGCATGGTCAGAACCGTGCGGAATTTGTTGCTCCAGATATTCTTGACTGCTTCGCGGAAGGTCTCGTAGATCATGCGTCCCCCTCCTGTTCTGCGGGTTCAAAGTTCAGTGTCGGCTGAACGATGGCCTCCGGTGCCCGGGCATCGCCGTCGTAGACCACACGGCCATCCTCCAACCGGATGATGCGTTGGGCCTGCACGGCAATGGAGTTGTCGTGGGTGATGAGCACCACGGTGTTGCCCTGCCGGTGGAGCTGCTGCAGCATTCCCAGCACCTCGCGGCCGGTGTGGCTGTCCAGCGCGCCGGTGGGCTCGTCGGCCAGAATGACCGCCGGATTCCCGGCCAGCGCCCGGGCAATGGAGACGCGCTGCTGCTGGCCGCCGGAAAGCTGGCTGGGCTTGTTTTTCAGCTTATCGCCCAGCCCCACCTGCTCCAGTGCCTCGCGGGCCCGGCGGCGGCGCTCTGCATAGGGCACGCCCGCATAGATCAGCGGCACCTCCACGTTTTCCAGCAGATTCAATTTTGGCAGCAGGTTATACTGCTGGAAGATGAAGCCCAGCATCTCGTTGCGCACCTCGGCCTGTTCATTGCCGGACATGTTGCCCACCTCCCGGCCATTGAGCCGGTAGCTGCCCGCTGTGGGCACATCCAGGCAGCCGATGATGTTCATGCAGGTGGATTTACCGGAGCCGGACTGGCCCACGATGGCCACGAACTCGCCCTTTTCAATTTTCATGCTAATGTGGTCGGCGGCTTTTACCGTGGTGTCACCCATCCGGTAATATTTGCACACATCCTCAAATTCGATCAGAGCGCTCATTGCGGGCCACCTCCCGGTGCGCTGCCGCTCGGGTCGCCGCCCTGACCGGGCCCGCCGACCACCATCATCTCCTCCATCTGTCCGTCAGCGCTGACAGAGGCGGTGCTGCTGGCGGTGTAGGCCACGGTGTCGCCTTCCTGCAGGCCGCTTGTTACGGCGATGTAATCATCATCGCTGGTGCCGGTGGTCACCTTGACATAGACATAGCCCTCCGGGGCGATCATGCTGGGGTCGGCGTTGGCAGCGCTGGGGGAATCCTTGGTCACCAGCACATAATTGCCCCGCGCCACAGCGGCATTGGGAATGGAAAGCGCGTTCTCGGCGCTGGCCGTTGTGATCTCGGCGGTGGCGTTCATGCCGGGCAGCAGGTCGCCGGTATCGTCGATGCGGATGGTGACGGGATAGGTGGTGGTGCCGCCTGCCGTGGTGCCCGCCTTGGACACGCTGGTGACCACGCCGGTAAAGGTGCGGTCAGAGATGGCATCCGCGGTGATGGTCACACGCTGCCCCTCCTTGATGGAGAGGATCTCCAGTTCGTCCACATTCACCGTCATCTGCAGATAGCTCAGGTCGTAGATGGTGCACAGGCTGGTGCTGCCCGCGGTATTGCTCACGGTGTCGCCCGCCTTGACCTCCTTGGAGATGATCGTGCCGCTGATGGGTGAGGTGATGGTATAGTTGTTCAGCTGATCCTCGGTGTCCTCCATGGACATCTGGGCACTGCGCAGGTTATCGGAGGCGTTCTGCACCTGCTTGGTCAGCTCCTTGCCGGAGATCCTGACCAGCGCGGTATCGGCGCTGACGGAGGAGCCCTCTTTCATGCAGAGGGCGGTCACGGTGCCGCCGGTGGAGGCGGTGATGGTCTGCTCGTTCTGGTAGCTGAATTTTGCCGATGCCAGTGCGCTGACCCCGTTGACGCTGGCCGTTGCGGCCTGCGCGGTGGTCAGGCTGCCGGTGTTGTTCACCGCAATGGTCACGGTGCGCACCAGCAGGTTCCCGCTGCTCAGGGCATCCGCACCGGAGACAGAGCGTACGGTGCCGGAGACGGCCTCAAAGGTGCCGTCCAGCGTAACCTGTGCGGCCTGCCCCACGGTAAAGTTCGCCGCATCTGCTGCCGGGAATTCCAGCGTCAGCAGCAGGGTGGAGGCATCCCGCACGGTGGCCACCTCCTGCCCGGCATTGACCACATCGCCCACCGCCACCTTATAGGAGGCCAGCGTGCCGCCGATGGTGCTGCGGACGTATTGGGCATCCACGGCATCCTCGTAATTGCGCTGGGCCTGATCCAGCGAGAGCTGGGCTTTTTCCACACTGTTGGCGGCGTTGGAGCTGTCGATGGTGTAGAGCACCGTTCCCTCTTCAATGGTGTCCCCCACCGCAAAATCGGCGGTGAGCACAGTGCCGGACACCAGCGCATTGACGGTGTAGGTGTTGGCGGCGGCAATGGTGCCGGAGCCGCTGAACACATTGGTGATATTCCGGCGCTCCACCGCGCTTTCCAGATATTCGGTATCTACGCCTGCCGGTTTTGCGCCCTTCCCGGGCAGCAGGAACGCACCGGCCACTGCGGCTGCGCAGGCGGCAGCGGCAATGCGCTTCCAGTTGCGCCTTACAAAAGGTCTCCAGCCCTTCGGTCTTTTTTCTGCAGGCACTTCCAGTGCCAGATTGAATTCCTGGTCGCTCTGCTCCTGCGGCGTTTGTTTCTTTTTTCGCAGCATTGGTTGCCCCTCCCTGATGTTATGGCAGGGTGCAAAGCCGCACCCGCCCTTCTTCCAACAGTATAGCGGGCCTTTCTTAACATTCGCCGGAGATATTTCTTAAGACTTGCTTAAGTTCGGTGGAAAAAGTGTAAAAAGAGACCCTCCCCGTTATCGCTTCGCAATGCCAGCTCTCCCGAAGGGAGAGGCTATGCAGGCTCTATCCGAGGTGCTGCATTGGCTCCCCCTTCGGGGGAGCTGGCAAAGCCGTAGGCTTTGACTGAGAGGGTTGTCTTATTCTACCGGAAACAGCAGCGTCATGGTGAACTGCTCATTTCCCTGTTCGATCTTGCAGTCTGCGTGCATCTTATCCATCATGGTCTCGATGCTGGTCAGGCCCACCTTGGTGCTTTCCACTGCCGGGGGCGCGGGCAGGACATGGTTGCGGAACACAAGGCCCGCCTTTCCCTCCTGCCGCAGGAACCGCACCTCGATGGGCCGGGCCGGGTCGGCGTACTTGATCAGGTTGGAGCCGATGTTATCCAGAATGCGCCGGATGTACTGCGCCCGCACGGTCAGGAGCACATCCTCGCTGCCCAGCTCCAGCGCACAGGCAAAGCCGCGCTGCTGCAGCATCTCCACCATCTCGGCCAGCGGCTCCTCAAAGATCTGGGAGAAACGGGCCGGGGCATCCAGCTGCACCACGGTGTCCCGGGTGACCAGCGCGTACTCGAACAGATTGTCGGACAGCTGCTTGATCTGCCGGGCCTTACCGTCGATCTTTGCCAGATATTCATCCTGCTGGGCCTCGGTCTCGTATTTGTGGTGACGCAGGATCTCGGTATAGAGCAGCAGGGTGGTCAGCGGGGTGCGCAGGTCGTGGGACATCTCAGTGATCAGGCTCTTGACCTTGGCGGCAGCCTGAGCCTCCTCGGCCTGCTGCTGGCGCAGGGTCAGACGCAGACCATCCAGACTGGTGGCCAGCAGGGCCAGCTCATCGTCTCCCTGGATCGTGATGGCGTGGTCAAGGTCGCCGCCCTCCATGGCCTGGATCTCCCCGCTGAGCAGGAGGATATAACGGATGATTTTCCGGCTGCTCAGGAAGAAAAACAGCGGAAAAAGGGCAAAGCTGACAAGCAGCAGGATCTCGCACCCCTTGCCGTAATAGGCATCCACGCCGTTGTAATAGAACATGGCTGTGGCCTCTTTGTCCGAAAAGGTGAGCGAGTACATCGGGAGCCAGCGCTCGGCCGGAACCGTTTCCGTCACATTTTCCCGCCCCTCGTAGACCGGAGCGACCAGCGGATAGGAGGAATAGAGCATCCGGGAGCGGTCGTAGATGATGAACATCGTGCTGCCGTTCCGCACAGACCAGTCGTCCAACTTGTCGATATCCCGGCTGGAAAGACCGCGCCGGTCGATATAGCTCTGCAGCTCCTGCACCTGCTTTTCCACAGCCTTCTGCTGGGTTTCCGGCTGGTCAAAATAAAGCCACAGGGCTTTGTTCAGCACGACCTGCATTCCCACCAGAAATACAGCACTTGCCAGTGCTGAGAACAGGATCATCAACACCAGCTTGCCGGAAAGCCCCAGCTTTTTACGCATGATCCTTCTCCTCCCCGGGCACAAAGCGGTACCCTTTCCCCCACATGGTCTGCAGACGGGCGGGGTTCTGCGGGTCTTTTTCGATCTTCATCCGCAGATTGCGGATATGTACCATCACGGTGCCGTTGGAGGTGTAGAAATAAGGTTCCTGCCACACATCCTCGTAAATCACCTGCACCGGGAAGATGCGCTGGGGGCTCTGCATGAGCAGCCGCAGGATCTTGTACTCCGTCTCGGTCAGGTCGATCTCCTCCCCGTCCACCCAGACGCGGTTGCAGTCCAGCGCCAGCTTCACGCCGTGGCTGCACAGGGTCAGGTTTTCGGCCCGGGCCGGGGCCTGCCCCTTGCCCTGATAGACGCAGTACCGCCGCAGCAATGCCTTGACCCGGGCGCTGAGCTCCGCAAAGGAAAAGGGCTTGGGCAGGTAATCGTCCCCGCCCGCGGTCAGGCCCAGCAGCTTATCGGACTCCTGTGATTTTGCCGTGAGGAACAGGATCGGCACTGTGGAGAGCTTGCGCAGCTCCTCGCAGACGCGCAGGCCGCTCATGCCCGGCATCATAATATCCAGGATCACCAGATCGACCTCCGGGCGGAACACCTCCAGTGCCCGGGTGCCGTTTTCGGCTTCGATGATATGGTATCCCTCGCCGGAAAGCAAGATGCGCACGCCGTCCCGGATATCCGGATCGTCCTCCGCGATCAGAATGGTCTGCTCTGCCATGGTCTTCTCCCCTTTTTGTCATTCTCGGTTCTAGTATAACAGCAGTTTCCTGCATTTTCCATGAAATTTTTCTAAGGATTTCTTAAGAAAACGCTTCTTCCGGTCAGCCCCTGCTGCGGGGACAGAAAAAAGGCATCCCCGCACTTCACAGAACGAGGATGCCTTTCTCAAAACGGTTTTCTGCCCCAAAGCGCCCGCTCCGGCGTGGAGCCGGGCCGGGTCTCCGGCGCAGAGGCTTACATTGCAAACTGGACGGCGCAGAAGGCTGCATAGATGCAGAGCAGCAGCACACCCTGCCAGCGGGAGAGCCTGCCCTTGAGCAGAGCGGGCACGGTCAGGAGGATCATGACCGCGAACATCACGGGCAGATCCATGACCAGAGAGGAATTGATGCCCATGATGGTGGAGTTCTGCGGGATGCTGAAAGGCGACACCGTGATGGACATGCCGCTGACCAGCACCAGATTGAACACGTTGGCACCGATGACATTGCCCAACGAGAGGGAGCCGTGGCCCTTTGCCAGCGAGGTGATCGCCGTGACCAGCTCAGGCAGAGAGGTGCCCAGCGCCACAAAGGTCAGGGCAATGACGGATTCCGGCACGCCCAGCGCCTGCGCGATCAGGGTGCCGTTGTCCACCAGCAGGTTTGCGCCCACAGCGATCAGGGCTGCGCCGAGGATGAGCAGGCCAATCTCCTTGGCAAAGGACATTTCCTTTTCCGGCTCGTCCTCATCGTCTTCCGGGGCGGGGGCGTTTTTCATCGCCAGCACATTGCAGACCATGTAGGCCACGAACATTGCCAGCAGCACAATGCCAATGGGGCGGCTGAAGTAGCCAGTGGTGTAGGCCACGCCCGCATACAGGGCCGCTGCCACAAAGAAGAACAGCACCGGCACCCGCAGGCTCTTGGGGTCCACCTTGCCCGGGCGGACCGCAATGGTGATGGCCGCGATCAGGGCCGCGTTGCAGATGACCGAGCCAATGGCGTTGCCATAGGCGATCTCGCCGTGGCCGGTCATGGCCGAGGTGGTGGAGACCATGACCTCAGGCAGGGTGGTGCCGATGGACACCACCGTGGCACCGATGAGCAGCTCCGGCACCTTGAAGCGGCGGGCGATGCCGGTTGCACCGTCCACGAACCAGTCGCCGCCCTTGATGAGGCAGAGCAGGCCCACGATAAACAATAATACAGGGATCAGCATATAAAATCTCTCCTTTTTAATCCAAAAAGTATTATACCTGTTTTCCCTGCAAAACGCAAGCAAAATCGTGCATTTTTATCCAGCCTTCTCCACCTTTTTGGCGTTGGGGTAGATGCGCTCCATTCGGGCATTGTCAAAATGCTCATCCAGCAGCACATCCACTGCATTGGCCGGAGCCGCGCCGCTGGTGCGGGCATCGTAGCGGGCCAGCGCCAGCGCACTGGTCACAAGGTTCACGGCCATGAACACGGCCAGCAGAGCGGTCATCCAGGGGCGGATCCTGCGCTTGACCGCCTTCATCCCCTTTGCCACCAGTGGGTAGCCATAGCGGATCCAGGTCACGGCCGCAATGCCCCAGAAGAAGCAGTACAGCAGGTTGATGCGCCCGCCCAGATTGAACTTGAAGCCGCTGTAATCCCAGAACACGGTGCCAAACAGCAGCTCTGTCACGGCGCTGCACACATACTCATACGCACCGCCCAGGATCACGCCGAACCAGAAGATGCGGCTCTCGCTCTTCTGTTCGCCGCCCCGCAGCAGGATGGCTGCCAGCACCAGCGCCAGCCCCCACACCACGCTGAACGGGCCCCAGACCAGGCTGGAACGGCTCATCCAGACCCCGGCGGTGATGCGGCAGAAGATGGTCTCCACCACATCTCCGAGGAAAGCCCCGATGACAAAGAGCCAGAGCAGGTCGGCAAGGGAGAGCTGCTTTTCGGCACTGGTGGTGGGCTCCGGACGAGCCGCAGCAGGGTACGCCCGCTGGATCCGCTTTTCCACGCTGGCGGTAATTTTCTGCCGCAGCCTCTCCGAGCCCCTGCCCAGCTCCCGATTCAGCTGCTCGAGCCGTGGGTGGCGGTTCGCATACCGGCTGACCACCACCATGGCAGAGATCTGGTCGAGGACGGCCAGCGCCATGCCGACCCATACCACAGCGTGGAACAGCAGCGGCGGCAGGTGGGCGCAGAGCCGGAACAGCAGGTCGTTGCCCCAGCGGACTGCCGCCATGCCCAGCAGACCCCACAGCAGGGAGTACTGCAGGCAGACATAGCCATCCAGATTGAACTTTTTATCGGAGTAGTCCCACCAGCGGCGGTGGTGGATCCTTTCCAGCAGCTTGGCGGTCAACCACTCCACCACCGTGGCATAGATCATGCTGCCGAAGAACAGTGCCGCCAGGCTGGTGCGCTGGTCGTTCAGGCCGATGGTGATGAGCACCCCTGCCGTGCCGTACACAAAGCAGAAGGGGCCGGAGGCCACGCCGCGATTGGTGAACCGGCGGCCCTTTGCGGTTGCAACAACGGTCTCGCCTACCCAGCCCAAAAAGGAATATACCAGATAAATTACACAAAGAGTATAGAAATTCAGGTTCATAGCGCTCCTTTCCCGGAACAAAAAGGGGCCGGGAAGCGGCATTCCCGACCCTCTTTGTTCAGTTTACGAATTACAGCTGGCTCTTATACAGTGCCTCGATCTCCTCCACGCTGGTATCGCGGGGGTTGCCAGGGCGGCAGGCATCTGCAAAAGCAGACTCAGCCAGGAAGTGGATGTCCTCTTCCTTCAGGATGCCCTGCAGGTTTGCGGGGATGCCCACATCCGCACTCAGCTGCTTGACGGCGGCGATGGTGGCATCGGCAGCCTCAGCATCGTTCATCTCGTCGATGCCCTTCACGCCCATGGCCTTGCCGACCGCGCGGTAGCGCTCCCCGGCAACGGTCTTGTTGTACTCCAGACCCACCGGCAGCAGGATGGCGCAAGCCACGCCGTGGGGGGTATCATACAGAGCGGACAGGCCGTGTGCCATGGAGTGGACAATGCCCAGACCCACATTGGAGAAGCCCATACCGGCGATGTACTGGCCCAGAGCCATGCCCTCGCGGCCCTCCGGGGTGTTCTGCACGGCACCGCGCAGGTTCTCGCTGATGAGCTTGATGGCTTCCAGATGGAACATATCGGAGATGGTGCAGTGGCCCTTGGTGATATAGCCCTCGATGGCGTGGGTCAGAGCGTCCATACCGGTAGCGGCGGTCAGGCCCTTAGGCATGGAGGACATCATATCGGGATCGACCACAGCGATTTCGGGGATATCGTTGGTGTCCACGCAGACGAACTTGCGCTTCTTCTCCACATCGGTGATGACGTAGTTGATGGTGACCTCAGCCGCAGTACCGGCGGTGGTGGGCACGGCAATGGTGAACACAGCGTGCTTCTTGGTGGGAGCCACGCCTTCCAGAGAGCGCACATCCGCGAACTCGGGGTTGTTGATGATGATGCCGATGGCCTTTGCGGTATCCATGGAGGAGCCGCCGCCGATGGTCACAATGCAGTCTGCCTCAGCAGCCTTGAAGGCTGCCACGCCGTCCTGCACGTTGGCGATGGTGGGGTTGGGCTTGATCTCGCTGTAAACAGCGTAGGCGAAGTTTGCAGCATCCAGCAGGTCAGTGACCTTTTTGGTCACGCCGAACTTGATCAGGTCGGGGTCAGAGCAGACAAAAGCCTTCTTGTAGCCGCGGGCGGTCAGCTCGGGAACGATGTTCTCAATGGCACCGTGGCCATGGTAGGAAATGGTGTTCAGAACAATGCGGTCAGCCATAATTATTTTCCTCCAAATCATTCTGCCCGCCTGCCAGCGGGCTCTCTCTGTTGTTAAGGATACCACATTGTTAAACAATATTCAATGCACTTTTCTTGTGATTTCTATGAATTTTTTACACTTTCCAGCAAAAGAAAACGCTGTACTACTCCCTCAGTCTCGCATTCGCTCGACAGCTCCCTCTAGGAGGGAGCCTTAACGCGGCAGCCAACGCAAAAGCCTCCCTCTGAGAGGGCGGCGGCATCGCATCAGCGATGCCGGAAGGAGTGATACAGCGTTTTTATCGTTTCATTTACCACAGCCGGATGACCTTGATGACTCCCTCGGCCTTATCGCGGGCCAGCTCAAGGTGATGCTGCAGCGCATCGGCGGCGGTGTTCCAGTTGTCGCTCAGGGCGGCATTCAGAATTTCCAGATGCTCCTCACAGGTCTGATCCTGATTGATCATGCTCACCTTGCCGGTCATAATGCGGAAACGGGTGTTCAGGCCGGTGATGCGGTCATAGCCAGAGCGCAGATATTTGTTGGGCAGGCTGCTCATCAGCAGCTCATGGAAATCATCGTCGGATTTGCAGAAGTCGTCGATCCGCTCGGGGTGGTGCATCAGCTCAGTGTAGGCCTCCAGCTGCTCCCGGGGGATCAGGTTGCCGTAGGTGCGCAGGGCGTAAGGCTCCACCAGCAGACGCATCTCGAACATGCTGTGCACGTCCTCTTCGGTAATGCCGGAGACCATCAGCCCCTTTTTGGGCAGGATGGTGATCAGCCCCTCCTGCTCCAGGCGGCCCAGCGCGTCACGCATGGGGGTGCGGCTGATGTTGCCCATCTCGGCACAGAGCTTCTGCTCGTTCAGAAATTCGTTGGGGCGGTACTCGCAGTTCAAAATCTTCGTTTTCAGGTACTGGTAAGCCTGCAGCTTCAGGCTGAGCTTTGACTGGGAATCCATCTCTTTCATTGTTCTATCTCCTAGTTCGCAAGCAGGACCATTCAGGCAGCAATCAGTCGCCCGCCGGACAGCTTGTATCCCTTAAATAATCCAAGTAATCATTAACATTATTATCACATATCCGGACAATGTTTACAAGACTTTTTTGAAAACTTTGGGAGCTTTTCCGTTTTGAACAGATATCATGCATTATTTTGCTATAAATTGAACAGTTTTTTTGTGCTTGTCGCCAGTGTTTCGTTCTTGTTTTGCATCGAAGGATAAATTGTGGTACACTTGACCCAGAAAGGAAGGCTGATACCATGGCAGGTCGCGGGGGGTACAACACCAAAACCCGGCAATTGATCCTGGATTATCTCATCAACAACCGCCAGCACGCGGTCAGTGCATCCAACATTCTGGAACATCTGGAGGCAGAGGGGGCCAGCCCCAATCCCACCACGGTGTACCGGTATCTGGACAAGCTGGCAGGCGAGCAGCGCATTATGAAATATGTGGCCGATAAGGGCGAAAAGGCCGTGTTCCAGTATGTGGACGAAGGCCGCCACTGCCGCGAGCACCTGCACCTGAAGTGCGTGCAGTGCGGGCGCATTTATCACCTGGACTGCCACTTTATGGATGAGGTGCGTGCCCATCTGATGGCGGAGCACGGCTTCACCCTGCAGTGCGAGGGCAGCGTTTTGTACGGATTGTGCCGCAGCTGCGCACAAAACAGCCCCCATCCGGGGCAGACCGCACAAAAATGCGAACACTGTGTTGACACGGACAAAGAGCCGTGATACAATGCAGGCAGGAAAAGCGTTGATCGGGAAAAGTAAGTGCTCAAGGTTCTTTTGCAGCGAGTGCGGGCTGATGGAAGCCGCACAGAGAATGAGCCCCGAACGAACCCCCGTGAGCTTCCCCCTGAACCTGCTTCGGGCAGTTAGTAGGGGCCGACGGCAGCCGCTCGTTATCGCGGCAGTGCTTTCAACGGGGAGAGTACACAAAAGTGACTGGTGTGTTCGCGCACCGGTAATTTAGGTGGCACCACGGATACGGCAGCATTCGTCCTAGCAATGGGAGGAAGGCTGCCGTATTTTTTTATTTGCAAAAACCTCTCAGTCACCGGGAAACTTGCCTCTCCTATCAGGAGAGGTGGCAATGTGAAGCATTGACGGAGAGGTTTAGAGAGAGGGGTAAGAAATATGTGTTGTGTTATGGGTTACACGGGGCACGACCTGAGTGCCGCCAAATTCAAGGAGTATCTGCTGCGCACCGTGATGCGTGGGCCGGACGACCAGCGTGTGGTGGAAGGGCCTTTTGGTCTGATGGGCTTTGGCCGCCTTGCCATCATGGGCCTGACCCCGGAGGGGATGCAGCCCTTCTACCGCGGTGCCGACTGCGTGGTCTGCAACGGTGAGCTCTACGGCTTCCGCTTTGAGAAGGAGATCCTGAAGCGCCGGGGCTACAAGTTTGCCTCCGACTGCGACTGCGAGATCCTGCTGCCGCTGTATTACGAGTACGGTCTGGATATGTTCCGCCACATGGACTCCGAGTTCGCGCTTATTCTGTATGATTCCCGCAAGGACCGGCTGATTGCAGCCCGCGACCCCATCGGCATCCGTCCGCTGTTCTACGGCTATTCCAAGTCCAGCCACCAGATCGCCTTTGCCTCCGAGATGCAGAACCTGATCGGCTGGTGCGACGACATCCGCCCCTTCCCCATCGGCAGCTACTACTGCGATGGCCGCTTTGTCCGCTATGAGGACATTGCCGACGTGCCCGCCCCCATGGAGGATGACATGGAGACCACCCTGCGGAACATCCGCGAAAAGCTGATCGCAGGCGTGGAAAAGCGTCTGGATGCCGATGCCCCTGTGGGCTTCCTGCTCTCGGGCGGTCTGGATTCTTCGCTGGTCTGCTCCATTGCAGCCAAGAAGCTGGGCAAGCCCATCCGCACCTTTGCCATCGGCATGGACACCGATGCCATCGACCTGAAATATGCCCGCCAGACCGCCGATTATCTGGGCAGCGAACACCATGAGATCATCATCAACCGGGACATGGTCATCCAGAGCCTGGAGGAGGTCATCCGACTGCTGGGCACCTGGGATATCACCACCATCCGCGCCAGCATGGGCATGTACCTGCTCTGCAAGGCCATCCACGAGCAGACCGATGTGCGCGTGCTGCTGACCGGCGAGATCTCCGATGAGCTGTTCGGCTACAAGTACACCGACTACGCCCCCACCGCCGATGCCTTCCAGCAGGAGAGCCAGAAGCGCATCCGGGAGCTGTACATGTACGATGTCCTCCGGGCCGACCGCTGCATCTCCGCCAACAGCATCGAGGCCCGCGTGCCCTTTGGCGATCTGGATTTTGTGCGCTACGTCATGGCCATTGACCCCGAAAAGAAGCTGAACAGCTACGGCAAGGGCAAGTACCTGCTGCGCAAGGCCTTTGAGGGCGACTGGCTGCCCCCGGAGATCCTCTGGCGCGAAAAGGCCGCCTTCTCCGATGCCGTGGGCCACAGCATGGTGGACGACATCAAGGAGTATGCCGAGAGCCTGTACACCGATGAGGAGTTCCAGCTCCGCCGGGCAAACTACTCGGCCCACTGTATGCCCTTTACCAAGGAGAGCCTGTTCTACCGCGAGATCTTCGAGAAATACTACCACGACCAGAGCCGCACCATCGTGGGCTTCTGGATGCCGAACAAGGCATGGCCCGGCTGCAACGTCAACGATCCTTCTGCCCGTGTGCTGGCAAACTACGGCGCTTCCGGCGTGTAATCCTTTTTCCAGACAGCAAAAGACGGTGTGTCCGCTCCGGGCACACCGCCTTTTTGTTTACTCCAGATTCAGTTTATTTTTCATCAGCCACCGGGTCAGGAAGAAGTATGCCGCCGCAATGGCTGCAGTCACGGCAAAGCAGAACAGATAGCCAACGTCTGTTCCAAGTGCCGCCGTCAGCCAGCGCATCGGGGTCGCTCCATAGCTCACACCGGTCACGTTCACACCCACGACCCGGTACGTGACATCCACGATCATACTCACATCATTCGTGCCCAGCAGCTTATCGAGCTGGGTCTCCACGATGTTCAGGCCGATAAACGCGAGGATCCCGGCCACCATCACATGCTTGGGGAATTGATGGGCGATCATACAGGCAGCGTAAACGCAGAGGATGAGGCTTGCCAGCCGGGCCAGATTGATGAGGATGGTCCAGAACGTCACCAGCCAGAACTTCGCGCCCAGTTCTCCATACAGCATCCCCCACAGCTGCTTCCAGCTGTTCCAGTCCACCATGCCGAAGGTCTCCGAGTCAATCACACCGATGCTGACCATCACCGTGATGCAGACGATGCCCACAAGGCCGCTGCACAGCACCCAGACCATGCTGGTGAGGAGCTTGGAGAGGATGAGCTGGTTCTCATTGACCGGCAGCGTGTGCATCAGGTAGCCTTCCCGGCCCAGCAGGTTCTGATAAAAGCGCTGGATGGTGTTCACGAAGCAGAGCACCGCGATGGCAAGGATGACCGAGACATACACGATCATCAGAATCACTTCGAGATTCTGGAAGCTTGTGCTGTGAGCCAGCGCGTGTTCCTGCCGGAAGGTCACGCCCAGCACCACGCTCAACAGCGCCAGCGCCAGATACAGCCCGAAGTACAGGCTTTTGGTGGCCTTGAACTCATATTTCAACAATTGCCTCAGCATTTGAATACCTCCCGGAAATATGCATCGACGCTCTTGCCCTCGGTCTCGCGGATATCATCCACAGCGCGGTGAGCAAAGATTCGGCCGTCCTTCAGGAACACGGCCTCGTCCAGCACCGGCTCAATGTCCTCGATGAGGTGGGTAGAAATGACAACGGTCGCGTCCTTGCTGTAGTTGGAAATGATGGTGTTCAGGATGTAGTCCCGGGCCGCAGGGTCCACGCCGCCGATGGGCTCATCCAGCAGGTAGAGACGGGCGTGGCGGCTCATGGCCAGCACCAGCTGAACCTTCTCCTTGTTGCCCTTGGAAAGGGTCTTGAGCCGGGCATTGGGGGCGATGTTCAGCCGGGCCAGCATCTCATTGGCCTTGTCGGCGTCAAAGCCGATGTAAGCCTTGGCCTGACTGGGCGTGCCGTAAAAATCCCGGAACATCTCCACCAGCTCCTCCACCCGCATCCAGTCGGGCAGCCAGTCGGCGTCCGGCAGGTAGGAGACCAGCTCCTTGGTCTCCGGGCCGGGGGCCATGCCCGCGATCCGGATGCGGCCTTCCGTGGGCTGCAGCAGACCATTGGCCAGCTTGAGCAGGGTGGTCTTGCCGCTGCCGTTGGGGCCCAGCAGCCCTACGATGCGGCCAAAATCCAGCTCCAGATCGATGCCGTCCAGCGCGGTCTTTTCCTTTCCGTATACTTTTGTCAATTTTTCACAGGTCAGCACCTTACTCATGGGGTTCTACCTCCTCTGTATCCCAGTGCTCCAACAGGGCTGCCGCCTTTTCCGGCGTGTAGCCGATGCTGCGCATCTTCTCCAGAAAATCTGCCGCGATGTCATGGGCGGCGGCAGCCCGCAGTTGTTCGATCAAATTCGTATCCTCCGTGACGTAGCGTCCGCTTGTGCGCTCGGTGCGCACAAGGCCCTCACTTTCCAGCTGGGCCAGAGCCCTCTGCATCGTGTTGGGGTTGACCCCGGCAGCTGCGGCCAGATCCCGCACCGAATCCAGATGGCCCCCCGGCGGGTAGGTGCCCGCCAGAATTCTGGCTTTGAGCCGTTCCACCAGCTGGGCATAGATCGGGCGGCTGGCATCAAACTGTTCACTCATTCTGCTTTGCCCTCCTTATGTGTTGCTGTATTAAGTAGCTAATACAATAATACATATTTTTGCATTTCTGTCAAGAGGAAACCCAAAAATTTTTTCGGACAGCAAAAAGGGACCCCGCAGCCAACCGGCTGTGGGGTCCCTCTGATTTATGGATTACTGCTGCTCCTGCGCGGCGCGCTTGGCTTCCAGCGCCAGAATGGCATCGCGGCGGCTCAGGTTGATGCGGCCCTGCTGGTCGATGTCCGTGACCTTGACCACGATGGCATCGCCCACGGCGACCACATCCTCCACGCGCTCCACACGCTTGGTGTCCAGCTTGGAGATGTGCACCAGACCTTCCTTGCCCGGTGCGATCTCCACAAAGGCACCAAAGTTCATCAGGCGGGTGACCTTGCCCTTGTAGATGGCACCGATCTCGGGATCCTCCAC
>ULQR01023592.1_pt1 | contig 24277 bp, 20 predicted proteins | sample 1954711 | NCBI WGS metagenome assembly ULQR01 (sample SAMEA4835661, study PRJEB28245) | human gut metagenome | biome: gut microbiome; material: fecal sample | place: Denmark | collected 2008
CCGTCCACGGGCAGGCTCTGGAACACGGTCAGGGGCACGTCGCCGGTTCCCGGAGGCATGTCCACGAACAGGAAGTCCACGTCCTTCCAGACCACATCGGTCCAGAACTGCTTGACCGCACCGGCGATCACGGGGCCGCGCCACACAACGGGGTCCTCCTCGTTCTCGACCAGCAGGTTGATGCTCATCACATCAATGCCCATCCGGCTCTGGATGGGCCAGCAGCCTTTTTCATCGGCCATGGCACGGCCATGGATGCCGAACAGCTTGGGGATGGACGGGCCGGTGATGTCGGCATCCAGGATGCCGCAGTGGTAGCCACGGCGGGCCATGGCGCAGGCCAGCAGGGCACTGGTCATGCTCTTGCCGACACCGCCTTTGCCCGAAACAACGCCGATGACCTTTTTCACGCTGCTGTTGGGGTTGGGGGCATCGTGTTCAGGTGCGGCGGTGCGGGAAGAACATGCTGCCCCGCAGGTGGAACAGTCATGGGTACATTCTTCGCTCATACTCTAACCTTTTCTCCTTTATCTTAATTAGACAGATCGTCTTGACCAACCCATATCATACCATAAAACCGGGTGGGAAACAACCCACAGGGGCGCTCATCTTCACAAGAGTGCATATTGCTCGGGAAAGACCGCATACACTGAACCGAACGCCTGTGCGGGGGAAGGAGGAATACCATGGGGCAGAGCTACCTGAAAAACGCCGCCCTCCTGACCGGGGCGGATGTCCTGCTGCGGCTGGCCGGGATGGGCCTGCGCATCTATCTGGCCAACGCCCTGGGCGGCGAGGGGATGGGGCTGTACCAGCTGGTGCTGGCGGTCTACGCGCTCTTTGTCACGCTGGCAACGGCGGGGGTCTCGGTGGCGGCCACCCGGCTGATGGCTGAGGAACTGGCCCGGGGCCGGGCACAGGCGCGGGGGATGCTGGTGCGTCTGGCGGGCACGGGGCTGCTGCTGGACGCGGCGGCCATGGCGGCGCAGTACGGGCTGGCCGGGGCCGCTGCCCGGTGGTGGCTGGGAGATGTGCGGGCGGCGGGCGCACTGCGGGTATCGGCCTTCGGGATGCCATGGATGGCCCTCTCGGCTGTGCTGCGGGGGTTCTTTATCGCCCGGCGGCGGGTGGAGCCCAACGTGCTGAGCCAGCTGGTGGAGCAGAGCGTGCGCATCGGGATCATCTGGTACGCGCTGGAATGGGGGAACGCGCCGGACGTGAGCGCCCGCTGCACGGCGGTGCTGGCCGCTACGGCGGTGAGCGAAGCGGTGTCGGCCTGCATCCTGCTGCTGTTTTACCGTGGGGAGGCGGTGCGTGCGTTCGGCGCAGAAAAGGCCCGACGGCCTGCCGACCCTGCCCGGCGGCTCTGGGAGATCCTGTGGCCGGTGGAGGGCGGGCGGTGCCTTGCCAGCGCCCTGCACACGGCGGAGAACATGCTGGTGCCCGCCTGCCTGACGGTCTGCCTGCTGGATGCCGGGGGCCGCAGTGCCGCGGTGGCCCAGTACGGCAGCCTGAAGGGGATGGCCCTGCCTCTGCTCACCTTTCCCTTCGGGCTGCTGGGGAGCCTTTCAGTGCTGCTGATGCCTGAGATCACCCAGGCCCACATCCGGGGCGAGCGCGCCCGGCTGGACTGCCTGCTGGACCGGATGCTCCGGCTGACGGGTTGCTTCTCGGCGCTGGCGGGGGCGCTGTTCTGGGTGTGGGGCGAGCCGCTGGCCCTGCTGCTCTACCACAGCCAGGAGGCCGGGTTCTATCTGCGGGTGCTGGGCCCGGCCATGCCGCTGATGTATCTGGAAAGCATGGTGGACGGTGCTATGAAGGGGATGGGGGAGCAGAAGGCCGTGTTCCGGTACAGCCTGTGGGACGCGGTGCTCCGCATTGCGGGGGTGCTGCTCCTCCTGCCCAGATGGGGGATGAAGGGCTTTTTGTGGGTGATCCTGCTGTCCAGCGCCTATACCTGCCAGATGAATACAGCCCGTCTGCTACACGTCAGCGGGCTGAAGCCCAGGCTCTGGCGGTGGCTGGGGGCTCCGGCGCTGGCGGCACTGGTCTCAGCGGGGGCGGGCGAGGGCCTGCGCACTCTGCTGGCGGGGTGGCTGGGCAGCGGGAGCACGCCCACCCGGCTGGCGGCGCTCTGCGTTGGCGGCTTTGGCATGGCGGCAGTCTGCCTTGCCGTGCAGTGGCCGCTGGGGCTGGGCGAAGAGGTGCAGGCTATCCTGCGGACAGAAAAATCCCGCAGGGAGCGGCAGAAAAGCCCGGAGAATCGGAATTGTTCTGGACACAGGGGGGAGAATTGAGTATAATACAATGGATATTATGGCGGAACAGGCGCATGGGGCTTTGGCCCCTGTGGCCGGCAACGCCGGGAAAAACGGGTGCGGACAGATCCCACCCCGATGTAAAAGAGGATTTTTGTGAAGAAAACAAAGAAGCTTGTGCCGCAGGTGCTGCTGCGCCGGATGATCCTGGTGCTGCTGGACGCGGCCATCGTGATATTCAGCTTTTACTTTGCCCTGCTGCTCCGGGCCGACGGCGCGGTGGAGGCCAGCTGGTGGCCCCACAACCGTGCCCTGCTCTACCAGAACCTGCCCTGGATCGTGGCGCTCTACCTGCTCAGCTTTCTGGCGGGCGGGCTGTACCATGTGCTCTGGAAGTATGCCGGGGAGCGTGACCTCATCCGTCTGGGCGGCATGATCGCCGTGCCCACGGGGGTGGTCTATTTCGTGAACCATTTCTGCGTCCACGGCGTGCTGTTCGATTCTGCCAACGCCATGGCCGCTGTCCTCATCTTCCTGCTGGTGGGGGGCAGCCGTCTGGCATGGCGGCTCTTCCTGAACCATCCCATCGGCGAACGGCTGCGTGGCGTGCCCAACAAGGACCCCAACCGCCCTGTGATGATCGTGGGCGCGGGCGAGGCCGGTGCCTGGGCCATCAATGTCTGCAAATCCAACAGCAGCTACGGCCACCCCGTTGTGGCGGTGGACGATGACCTGGTCAAGCAGGGGCAGACCATCCACGGCGTGCCGGTCAAGGGCACGCTGGAGCAGATCCCCCAGCTCTGCACCCAGTACAACATCCACAACATCATCATTGCCATCCCCACCCTGCGGGGCAGCAGGCTGAACCATGTCATCGACCTCTGCGTTTCCACCCACTGCCCGGTGCAGATCCTGAGCGACCCCCAGCTGGTGGGCAGCAACGGCCCCCAGCAGGGTGCGTTCCGTGAGCTGAACACCGCCGATTTCCTCTCCCGTGACGAGGTCACGCTGGACAACGAGAAGATCTCCGGCTACCTCACCGGCAAGACCGTGCTGGTGACGGGCGGCGGCGGCTCCATTGGCAGCGAGCTCTGCCGCCAGGTGATGCGCTTCCGGCCCGGCAAGCTGCTGATCTTTGATATCTACGAGAACTGCGCCTACGAGCTGCTGATGGAGCTGCAGCAGAAGTACGGCCGCGACATCCCCGTGACCGTGCTGATCGGTTCCATCCGGGATAAAAAGCGGCTGGACGAGGTATTTGAGACCTACCACCCCACTGTGGTGTTCCATGCAGCGGCCCATAAGCATGTGCCGCTGATGGAGATCAGCCCCGCCGAGGCCGTGAAGAACAATGTGCTGGGTACCAAGAACCTGCTCACCAGCGCCAGCGAGCACGACGTGGAGCGGTTCGTTCAGCTTTCCACCGACAAGGCGGTCAATCCCACCAGCGTGATGGGCTGCACCAAGCGGATCTGTGAGATGCTCATCCAGACCTTTGCGGGCAACACCGACATGAAGTGCGTGGCGGTCCGCTTTGGCAACGTGCTGGGCAGCCACGGCAGCGTGATCCCGCTGTTCGAGGCTCAGATCAAGAAGGGCGGCCCTGTCACCCTCACCGACCCCAACATCGAGCGCTACTTTATGACCATTCCCGAGGCGGCCCAGCTGGTGCTGCAGGCGGGCGCGCTGGCCGAGGGCGGCAGCATCTATGTGCTGGACATGGGCGAGCCGGTCAAGATCATGGATCTGGCCAAGCAGCTCATCCGCTTTTACGGCTACGAGCCGGGCGTGAATATGGAGATCAAGATCGTGGGCCTGCGCCCGGGCGAGAAGCTCTACGAGGAGCTGATGATGGACGAGGAGCAGGGCAAGATGCGCCGCACCGAGCACAACAAGATCTTTGTGGCATCGCCCCGGGATATCGACCTGGCCGTGTTCTACCAGCAGCTGCAGGATCTTGCCGCTGCCGCCCAGCACAACGACGAGGGCGTGGTGGATCAGCTGGAAAAAATGATCCCCACCTTTACCCCCACCCGGAAAAATCTAAAGGTGTAAACTCCTTCCGTCATCGCTGGCGCGATGCCACCTCCCTCAGGGAGGGAGGCTTTGCCGTGCGGTCAGGCTCCCTCTCCGAGGGAGCTGTCTGCGAAGCAGACTGAGGGAGTAAACTACGTTCGCAACTGCGGCTCCAAAGCCGTATGCGCTATAAAAACGAGAGGGAAGTATATTATGGAAAAGAGACCGTTTCTGACCGAAGAGCAGGCCCAGGAGATCATCCAGGACGTGCCCACCCCGTTCCACGTCTACGACGAAAAGGGCATCCGTGAGAACGCCCGCCGCATCAACAAGGCCTTCAGCTGGAACAAGGGCTTCCGGGAGTATTTTGCCGTCAAGGCGCTGCCCAACCCCATCATCCTGCAGATCCTGAAGGAAGAGGGCTGCGGCGTGGACTGCTCCTCCCTGACCGAGCTGATGCTGAGCGAGGCCTGCGGCTTTACCGGCAGCGATATCATGTTCTCTTCCAACCAGACCCCCGTGGAGGACATGAAGAAGGCATACGAGCTGGGCGCATACATCAACCTGGACGATGCCACCATGGTAGACTTCCTGGACCGTGTGGCCGGGATCCCCGAGAACATCTTCTGCCGCTACAACCCGGGCGGGACCTTCCAGCTGGGCGAGAGCGAGGAAGGCTTCCAGGTCATGGACAAGCCCGGCGATGCCAAGTACGGCATGACCGAGGAGCAGATGATCGACAGCTACAAGAAGCTGATGGCAAAGGGTGCAAAGAACTTTGGCATCCATGCCTTCCTGGCCTCCAACACCATCTCCGATGCCTATTACCCTGAGCTGGCAGGCATCCTGTTCCAGCTGGCGGTCCGTGTGCAGAAGGCCACCGGTGCCCACATTGGTTACATCAACCTGTCCGGCGGCGTGGGCATCCCCTACCGCCCCGACCAGACCGAGAACGACATTATGGCCATCGGTGAGGGCGTGCGCCGGAAGTTTGAGGAGATCCTTGTGCCCGCAGGGATGGGCGATGTGGCCATCTTCACCGAGATGGGCCGCTTTACCACCGGCCCCTACGGTGCGCTGGTGGCAACTGCCATCCACGAAAAGCACATCTACAAGGAGTACATCGGTCTGGATGCCTGTGCTGCCAACCTGATGCGCCCCGCCATGTACGGCGCTTACCACCACATCACCGTGCTGGGCAAGGAGAACGCCCCCTGTGACCACAAGTACGATGTGGTCGGCGGCCTGTGCGAGAACAACGACAAGTTCGCCATTGACCGGATGCTGCCCAAGATCGACATCGGCGACCTGATCTACATCCACGACACCGGCGCGCACGGCTCCGCCATGGGCTACAACTACAACGGCAAGCTCCGCAGCGCCGAGGTCCTGCTCTGCGAGGACGGCTCTCACCGCCTCATCCGCCGCGCCGAGACCCCCCGCGACTACTTTGCAACGCTGGACTTCCTGCCTGCCATGAAGCCCCTGTTCGAGGGCTACGACGACTGAGTCTCCCTGAAAACCTGCGAGGTGTGAGATGTTTTTTGGATTCCAGCTTACCTGCGGCCTGATGATGGTCTTTTACGGCTACTCGGTGATGAAGAATCCCCGTGTGTGGGGAGACCAGGGCCGTCAGGCAGTCAAGGCGGAGAATTTCCCGGAATACTGCCGCCAGAACGGCCTGTTCTTCCTGAAGGCGGGCCTGATCATGGCGCTCATCGGCGCGCTGGACGCACTGGTGAGCCTTTCCGGCGCGCTCTACGTCCTGCTGTATCTGTTCGGGCTGGCGTTCTCGTTCTATCCGCTGGTCAAATGGTGCCGCGAGAACGAGGGCTTCTCCTGGCCCTGGCCCCATGTGGAAAGCGAGAAGAAGCGGATCAAAAAGCTGCGCAGGGAGCAGGAACAGGAGCAGCAGGGCGGCTCTGAGAAAAAATAAGAAAGAACCGGAACGCGGCGCTCTCCCTGAAGAAGGGAGGGCGCTGCTTTTGTCTGCTGAAGTTTCGACCCTTGACAGCCGGAGCCGCAGAACCTATAATGAAACCACGATGACCCCTCTTGAAACACATTTGGAGGTACAAAACCATGATCAACTATCCCAAGAATTATGCTCCTCTGGCTGAAGAGGAAATGGAGTACACCAGCGGCGGTCTGTCCATCAACTGGATGGCACTGGGCTCCACCGTTATGGGCCTGGCCACCAGCATGCTGGCCTACCTGAATGTCTCCAACATTGCCGGTGTGGCGGTCCAGCTGCAGAAGAAGGACCCTGAGAAGTACCCTGAGCCGGAAGGCACTATCAACGGCAACCTCATCATTGATTCCACCCTGACCTATTTCTCCAGCGTGGCTGGCATCGGCATGGGCCTGCTGAACATCGCTGCGGGCGTGGGCACCGTCTACCTGGGCATGAAGTCTGGTTCTTAAAAATTAGCACTGGACATTTGAGCCAAAACGTGGTATAATTCATCCTGCATTCGCGGGCATCGTACATCGGCTAGTATATCAGCCTTCCAAGCTGAGGAGGTGGGTTCGATTCCCATTGCCCGCTCCATGCAGAAAAGGCGCTGATTCGTTCAGAATCGGCGCTTTTTGTTTTGCCTGTAACCCACTTTGTAACCCACTTGACAATGGCAGCCTGATCCGCTATACTGAATATAGGATAAAACCACTATTTAATGGAGGCGGCGGCGTGCAGGAATACGAGATCGAATTTTATGACAAAGCCGATGGCTCCGAACCGGCGAAAGAGTTTATTCTGGCTCTGGATGCGAAAATGCGGGCCAAGGTCGTGCGCACGGTCGGGCTTCTCCGGGAGGAAGGGCCTTCACTGCGGGAGCCGTACTCCAAGCATCTGGAGGATGGCATTTTTGAGATCCGCACCAAGTTCGGCTCCGACATTACCCGTGTGCTGTACTTTTTTGTGATCGGCAGAAGGATCATCCTTACGAACGGCTTTGTCAAAAAGACGCAGAAGACACCTGCTTCCGAGATCGCACTTGCAAAGCAGTACCGTGCCGATTATCTCAGCCGAAAGGAGTGCTCCAAATGACCAATTTCAATGATTTTCTCAACGAACAGATGAAAGACCCTGAGTTCAAGGCAGAGTGGGATGCCCTTGACCCCGAATTTGCTGTGATCGAGGCGATCCTTGCCGCCCGGAAGGAAAGCGGACTGACCCAGCAGCAGCTTTCCGAGCGCACCGGCATTGCCCAGACAGACATCAGCAAGCTGGAGCGCGGCAACGGAAATCCTTCGCTTCGCACCCTGCAGCGGCTGGCTGCCGGTATGGGGATGCGGGTCAAGATCGAATTTGTTCCGGCAAAGTAAACCTCCAAGCAGATGGCCTGCGGGCTGTCTGCTTTTTTGATGGGGAGAGGTCATTCACACTTTACCTGTTTACTTTGAAGCGATTTTATAGTAAAATAAGATGAATAAATCAGGGGCAGGGGAAACTCCGGCCTGATGAGAGAAATGATTTAGGTGGTGTATTGATATGGCATTGAAATATCAGCGGATCCTTCTGAAGATCAGCGGCGAGGCCCTGGGCGGCGAAAAGGGCACCGGCTTTGACGAGCCGACCATGGACGCGATCTGCGGCGGCGTGAAAAAGGCCCACGACCTGGGCGTGCAGATCGGCATCGTGGTGGGCGGCGGCAACTTCTGGCGCGGCCGTTCCAGCGGTAAGATGGAGCGCACCCTGGCCGACAAGATCGGAATGCTGGCGACCGTGATGAACGCGCTGGCCGTCTCCGACAAGCTGGAGCAGCTGGGCGTGGAGACCGAGGTGTTCACCTCCATTACCATGCCGCAGGTGGCCCCCGCCTTTACCCGCAAGGATGCCCTGAAGGCCATGGCAGACGGCAAGATTGCTATCTTCGGCGGCGGCACCGGCAACCCCTTCTTCTCCACCGATACCACCACGGCCCTGCGTGCTGTTGAGGTGAGTGCGGACATCATGTTCAAGGCCACCATGGTGGACGGCGTGTACGACAAGGACCCCCACAAGTACCCCGATGCCAAAAAGTACGACACCCTGACCTTTACCAAGGTGCTGGAGGATCGTCTGGCTGTGATGGACGGCACTGCCGCCACCCTCTGCCGCGACAACAAGCTCCCCATCCTGGTCTTTGACCTGGCCGACCCGGACAACATTGCAAAGGCCGTGCAGGGCGAGAACGTGGGCACCCTGGTCTACGAGGGCTGAGCATAGCCCGCATCCCCGTACCATAGAATGGAACAGGCAGCAATTACAGCGCCTGTGCAGAACAATATATAACAGGAGAAAAGGACAATGAGCAGCAACACCAAGGCATTTGAAGAAAAGATGAAGAGCTCTGTGGAGCATCTGGACCGCGAGCTGGCCGCTGTGCGTGCAGGCCGCGCCAACCCCGCCGTTCTGGACAAGGTGAGCGTGGACTACTACGGTGCCCCCACTCCCATCCAGCAGGTGGCCTCTGTGGCCGTGAGCGAGGCCCGCACCCTGACCATTACCCCCTGGGACCGCACCCTGCTGCGCGCCATCAGCAAGGCCATCATGGCCAGCGACGTGGGCATCACCCCCATTGATGACGGCTCCACCATCCGCCTGAACTTCCCGGCCCCCACCGAGGAGCGCCGCAAGCAGCTGGCAAAGGAAGTTGCCAAGCTGGGCGAAGAGGCCAAGGTGGCCGTGCGCAATGTCCGCCGCGACGCTATGGACAAGGCCAAGGCCATGAAGAAGGCCGGTGAGCTGACCGAGGACACCCAGAAGACCATGGAAGAAGAGGTCCAGAAGCTGACCGACAAGTATATCAAGAACATCGACGCAGCCGTTGAGGAAAAGCAGAAGGAGATCATGTCCGTCTGATCGCCGCGGCGAAACGAAACGTGTGAGGTGCCGTGCGCTGGAACGAGTGCGCGGCACTTTTTGCCGAAACCGGGGCAGGGAACCCCCGCCCCGCAAACGCAGGAGAATGATTATGAACCATCCCAAAGAATTTGCCGAGGGCCTTTCCATCGGCATCATCATGGACGGCAACGGCCGCTGGGCCAAGCAGCGGGGCCTGCCCCGCACCGCGGGCCACAAAAAGGGTGCCGCCGTGTTTCAGGATATCGCCAACTACTGCGAGGAGCTGGGCGTTTCGTCCGTGACCTTCTACGCCTTCTCCACCGAGAACTGGAAGCGCCCGCTGGAAGAGGTCTCCGCCATTATGAAGCTGTTCGGCGAGTATCTGCTCAAGGGCTTCAACTATAAGGACCGCAACATCCGCATCAAGTTCCTGGGCGACCGGGCCGCGCTGGATGCAAAGCTCCAGAAGCTGATGAACGAGCTGGAGGAGGACTCTGCCGCCAAGACCGGCATGACCCTGAACATTGCCGTGAACTACGGCGGCCGCCCCGAGATCGTGCGGGCCGCCCGGCAGCTGGCCCAGCAGGTGGCAGAGGGCACCCTCAAGCCCGAGGACATCACCGAAGAGATGATGAGCGACCACATGTATACCGCCGGCCAGAAGGACCCGGATTTCATCCTGCGTCCCTCGGGCGAGAAGCGCCTTTCCAACTTCATGCTCTGGCAGGCCGCTTACGCCGAACTGGTAGAGATGGATGTGCTCTGGCCTGATTTCACCCGCGATGACCTGGATGCCGCCATCACGGAGTTCAACAAGCGCTCCCGCCGGTTTGGCGGCATCTGACCCTTGCAATTCCCAAAAGGAGAAATTTGAATGAAAACTCGTATCATAACCGCAATTGTGGGCATTCTCGTCCTGATCGGGGTGCTGTTCACCTTTGACACGCTGGTGTTCAATTTTGTCATTGCCGCCATCACCCTGATCGCCATCCACGAGATCTTCAAGGCCCTGGGCTTTGGCAGAAAGGAATGGCCCATGTACGCCGTGTTCGTGCCCTACACCCTGCTGATCATGCTGTCCAGCTATCAGGTGTGGCGGCGGCTGGTCATGCCGGCCTCCTTTTTGATGGTGCTGTTCTTCGGTATCTATCTGGTGGTGCGCAACGCACAGGTGGATTTTGCAAAAGCCAGCGGTCTGGTGATGTTTTCCGGCATCGTGATCTTCTGCTTCTACTCCTTTATCCGTTTGAAGGAGCTGCTGCCGGTGGAGACCTACGGCTATGACGCGATGTTCTTTATTCTGCTCATCCTCTGCTTTGCCTGGGGCGGCGATACCTGCGCCTACTTTGCAGGCAGAGCCTTTGGCAAGCACAAACTCTGCCCCGTGGTCAGCCCCAAAAAGACCGTGGAGGGAGCCATTGGCGGCGTGCTGGGCACCATGGTGTTCGGCGTGATCGCCACCGTCATCTACTCCATTGCGGCCAACCGGATGGAGGCGTTCACCCGCACCAACATCGGCGTTTCGATGTACGTGATCATTGCCCTGCTGGCCTGCGTGGCCGCTGTGCTGGGCATCTACGGCGACCTGTTCGCCAGCGTGGTCAAGCGCCAGTGCGGCATCAAGGATTATGGCACCATCTTCCCGGGCCACGGCGGCATTCTGGACCGCTTCGACAGCGTCATGTTCATTGCGCCGTTCGTCACCATGGTGGTCATCGCTGTTTTCTATCACTGAATGCAGGAGGTAGCTTATGTCTAAAAAAATCACGCTGCTGGGTTCTACCGGTTCCATCGGCACCCAGAGCCTGGATGTCATCCGTGCCCAGGGGTATGAGGTGTTCGGCCTTTCCGCCCACAGCCATGTGGAGAAGATCCTGGAGCAGATCGAGGAGTTCCACCCCCGGTATGTCTGCATGACCAACCCCGATGCCGCCGCCCGGCTGGACGCGGCTCTGGCGGGCCGTGCCAACGCCCCCCGGCTGCTGACCGGCCCCGAGGGCCTGAAGGAGCTGGCCGCCATGGACGGCCCCGATGTGGTGCTGAACAGTGTGGTGGGCATCGCCGGTCTGGGTGCCAGCCTGACCGCCATTGAGAGCGGCCATGATCTGGCCCTTGCCAACAAGGAGAGCCTTGTTACGGGCGGCCACCTGGTGACCCAGGCCGTGGCAAAGCACGGCGTGAAGCTGCTGCCTGTGGACAGCGAGCACTCCGCCATCTTCCAGTGCCTGCAGGACAAGGAGAGTGCCAAGAGCCTGACCAAGATCCTGCTCACGGCCTCCGGCGGCCCCTTCTTCGGCATGAAGACCGAGGAGCTGCGGGGCAAGACCAAGGCCGATGCCCTCAAGCATCCCAACTGGAACATGGGTGCCAAGATCACCATCGACTCCGCCACCCTGATGAACAAGGGCCTGGAGCTGATCGAGGCGGTCTGGCTGTTCGGCCTGCCCCCCGAGAAGATCCAGATCGTGGTGCAGCGCCAGAGCATTGTCCACTCTGCCGTGCAGTACAGCGATAACTCCATCATCGCCCAGCTGGGCGTGCCCGATATGCGCATCCCCATCCAGTACGCCCTGACCTACCCGGCCCGTGTGCCCGGTGTGGTGCCCGAGCTGGACTTTACCACCCTGAAGCTGCTGACCTTCGATGTGGCCGACGAGGAGACCTTCCGCTGCCTGGCTGCCTGCAAAAAGGCCATCAAGAAGGGCGGTCTGGGCCCCTGCGCCGCCAACGGTGCCAACGAGGAGGCAGTCAAGCTCTTCCTCGAGGATAAGATCGGCTTCCTCGATATCGGCCGTCTGGTGGAGGCTGTTGTGGACAGCGACAGCTTTGGCGGCGATTACACCCTGGCCGATGTGTATGAGTGCGACAAGATGGCCCGCGCCTTTGTGAGAGCGCACCTGTAAGGAGAACTGATGTCTTTTATTGTCACCTTTATTGCTGCGGTGTTCGTGTTCAGCGCCGTGATCGCCATCCACGAGTTCGGCCACTTCATGGTGGCAAAGCTCTGCGGTGTGCAGGTCAACGAGTTCTCCATCGGCATGGGGCCGGTGCTGTGCAAGCGGGTGCGCAAGGGCACCCAGTACAGCATCCGCGCCCTGCCCGTGGGCGGCTTTGTGGCGCTGGAAGGGGAGGAAAGCCCCGAGAGCAAGCAGGCGGAGGAACGGTCAAACCCCTCAGCCGCCGATGGCGGCAGCTCCCCTGATAGGGGAGCCCTTGGCATAGCGGAGACTTCCCCCGAGGAGGAAAAGCCTGTTGGTATTCCTCTGAATGAGGCCCCTGTCTGGCAGCGGGCCCTCATCATGCTGGCGGGTGCCGGGATGAACTTTGTGCTGGGCTTTGTGGTCATGGCCATCCTCATCACGGCCCAGAACGAGCCCATCACCAGCAAGGTCCTCTATCAGGTGGAGGAAAACGCCCTCTGCGGCCAGACCGGCCTGCAGGCAGGGGATAAGATCCTTGCGGTGAACGGCCGCCGCTGCTTTGTGGCAAACGATATCCTCTATGAGCTGATGCGCACGGAGGACTACACCGCCGATTTCACCGTTCTGCGGGACGGCAAAAAGGTGGAGCTGCCCGGTGTGCAGTTCGACACCTGGCAGGATGACAAGGGCGAGACCCACATGAGCCTGGGCTTTACAGTCTACGGCATCAAAAAAACACCGCTGAACGTGCTGAAAGAGGCGGGCAACAGCGTGCTCTACTACGGGCGCATCATCTTTGCCTCCCTCTCCGACCTGCTGCGGGGGCGGGAGAGCATCAACGACCTCTCCGGCCCGGTGGGCATCGTAACGGCCATCGGGCAGGCCGCCAGCTACGGCTGGCAGGACCTGCTGGAGATGCTGGCGCTCATCACCGTGAATGTGGGCATCTTCAACCTGCTGCCCATCCCGGCGCTGGACGGCGGCAAAGTGGTGTTCCTGCTCATTGAGGGCGTGACCGGCCATGCCGTGCCCGAAAAGATCCAGAGCGGCCTGACCGTGGCGGCCTTTGCGCTGCTGTTCGGGCTGATGATTTTTGCAACTTACAACGATATCCTCCGGCTCATTACCGGGGCAATGTGATACGGAAAGGAAAACGACCATGCGGCAGCTGAAACGAGAAGTGAAGATCGGCAATGTGACCATTGGCGGCAACAACCCCATTGCGGTGCAGACCATGCTGAATGTCCCCGTGGAGGACATTGAGGGCAACGTTGCCCAGGCAAAGCGCTGTGAGGCGGCGGGCTGCCAGATCCTGCGTGTGACCTGCCCCAGCGCGGCGGATGCCAAGTGCATCGAGGCCGTGAAGAACGCAGTGAACATCCCCATCGTGGCGGATATCCACTTTGACTACAAGGCAGCGCTGGCCTGCGCCGACGTTGGTGTGGACAAGATCCGCATCAACCCCGGCAACATCGGCGACGACGACCGGGTCAAGGCCGTGGTGCAGGCCTGCCAGCAGAAGAACATCCCCATCCGCATCGGCGTGAACGGCGGCAGCCTGGAAAAGCACATCCTGGCAAAGTACGGCGCGCCCGTGCCCGAGGCCATGGTGGAAAGCGCCCTGTACCATGTCCGCCTGCTGGAGAAGTTCGATTTCAACAACATCGTCATCTCCATCAAGAACTCCAACGTGCCCCGCATGATGGAGGCCTACCGCCAGCTGAGCGCCGTGACCGATTACCCCCTGCATGTGGGTGTGACCGAGGCCGGTACTTACCAGATGGGTCTGCTCAAGAGCGGCATGGGCATCGGCGGGATGCTGCTGGAGGGCATCGGCGATACCATCCGCGTCTCGCTGGCCGCCGAGCCCGAGAAGGAAGTGGAAGCAGGCTACAACATCCTGCGCGCCGTGGGCTTCCCCGTGGCTGGCCCCGAGGTCATCACCTGCCCCACCTGCGGCCGCACCCAGTACCCCTGCACCGAGATCGCCAACGAGGTGGAAAAGCGCCTGCAGGGCTATAAGAAATCCATCAAGGTGGCCGTGATGGGCTGCGTGGTCAACGGCCCCGGCGAGGCCCGCGAGGCCGATATCGGCATTGCAGGCGGCAAGGGCGAGGCTGTCCTCTTCATCCACGGCCAGCCCATCAAGAAGCTGACCGGGGATAATATCCTCGACCAGTTCATGGAGGAGATCTATAAGATCTGAGAGGAAACCCTCTCAGTCTCGCTGCGCTCGACAGCTCCCCCAAAGGGGGAGCCAACGCATCTGCAAGGGGAGAGGGTGCTGAAGGCTAAACCTCTCAGCCTTCGCTATCGCTCGGCAGCTCCCCTAATAGGGGAGCCCTTGGCAGGCCGTCGCGTTTTCGTGGACTGACGCTTTGCTCCTGCTTGCCCTGCTGGCGCAAAGCCTAATCCTTGCGGCAGGAGTGCGTTTTGGAGCGTCAGCGATCATTGCGAAAAATGAACCTTATGCCAAGGCCTCCCCTACTAGGGGAGGTGGCAAAACCGACAGGTTTTGACGGAGAGGTTTAACCCCGTCAGCACCCCCTAAAGGTCATGCCGCAATCGCCTCTCCCTTTGGGAAAGGTGGCATCCCGCAGGGATGACGGAGAGGGCGCAGGCGAAGCGCCTGAGAGGTTCAGAAATAACATCAAAAGGAGTAACCCATCGTGACACCACTTGTATCTCAGCTATGGCCGCAGTTCATGGCGGACCCGGATTTCGCGGCCAGTTTCGGGCGCGTGATCGTGGAGCATGCCCGGATGCTGCGGCAGGAGCGGCAGGTCGTTTTTACCCTGCGCAGTGCCGCCCCGCTGGACAAGGGGCTGTGCGCCCGGCTGCTGGCCTCCCTGCAGCCGGATTATGAGGGCTTTGAACTGAAGATCGACAACCTCTTTGGCTATGCCACGCTGGACGAAGCCGCCCTGCGGGAGCTGATGGAGGAGATGAAGCGGGACGGCATCCCCATCAACGGCTTTCTGGACCGGTGCCGGATCACCATCACCGGCCAGAACATCACGGTGGGGGTCTGCCACGGCACCAAGTTTTTGCAGGAGATGGAGTTTGAGCGCCTGCTGGCGGACCGCGTTGCCGCCCACACCGGTGTCAGGCCCAAAGTCACCCTGACAAGCGCGGTGGGCGAGGCCGAACAGCGCCAGATGGAGGAAAAGCTGGAGCGCAAGATCGCCCCGCCGGTGGTCAAGTTCGAGAAAAAGAACACCGCCCCCTCCATCAAGGTGGAGGGCCTTGACCTGACCGACAAGCCCGTGACCATTTTCCACGGCAAGATGTTCACCCCCAAGAACCTCACCCCCCTCAAGGACCTGGGCGGCGAGGGCGGCAAGTGCGTGATCTGGGGTGACGTGTTCTTTACCGAGGTCAAGGGCAACTACCGCAAGATCTACACGGTGTCCATCACCGATTACACCGGCTCCATCAACCTGAAGATCCGCGCGCAGGAAGGGGAGGACTGCTCCAAGTGGGAGAACATCCCCAAGGGCACCACCCTGCTGGTGCGCGGCGACTGCACCTACGACAAGTACGAGCATGACTACATCGTTTACCCCTACGATGTCCTGTTCGTGGAGCGGAAAAAGCGGGAGGACAACGCCCCGGAAAAGCGGGTGGAGCTTCACCTGCATACCAAGCTGTCCAGCATGGATGCCTTCTGCGACCCGGGCGGCATCGTCAAGCTGGCCCACCGGATGGGCCACCCTGCCATTGCCATCACCGACCACGGTGTCTGTCAGGGCTACCCGGAGGCCATGCTGGCCACCGACGAGATCCACAAGAGCGACCCGGATTTCAAGCTGATCTACGGCTGCGAGGCCTACTTTGTGGATGATATGGTGCCCTGCGTCTACGGCGTGAAGGACCAGCCGCTGGACGGCGAGTTCTGCGTGTTTGACACCGAGACCACCGGCCTGGACCCCGGCGTGGAGTACCTGACCGAGATCGGCGCGGTGATCGTGCGGAACGGGGAAGTGGTGGAGGAATTCGACACCTTTGTCAAGCCGGGCAAGCCCATCACCCCCAAGATCACCGAGCTGACCGGCATCACCAACGAGATGGTGGCCGATGCCCCCGGGGAGAAGGAAGCGCTGGAAGCCTTTCTCCGGTTCGCGGATGGCCGCATCCTGGTGGCCCACAATGCCCATGCGTTCGATATCCGCTTCCTGAAAGCCGCCGCCAAGCGCAGCGGCATTTCCTTTGAGCCGACCTATATCGACACCCTGACCATGGCGCAGGCCATGTACCCGGGCCTGCACAACTACAAGCAGGGGACCATCAACAAGCATCTGGAGCTGCCCGACTACGAGGCCCACCGCGCCTGCGAGGACTCCGCCGCGCTGGGCCGCATCTTCTGCGTCATGCTCAGTGACCTTGCCGAGAAAGAGGTCACCACCGTGGAGGGCATCAACACCGGTCTGGGCGGCAACCGGGAGGTGCTGAAAAAGAAGTACTTCCACCTCATCATTCTGGTCAAGAACCAGATGGGCCTGAAGAACCTGTACAAGATCGTGAGCGAGGCCCACGTCAACTACTTCTTCAAGAAGCCCCGTGTGCCCCGCAGCCTGCTGAACAAGTACCGCGACGGCCTGATCCTGACCAGCGCCTGCGAGGCGGGCGAGCTTTACCGTGCCGTTGTGGAGGGGCGCTCCTACGAGGAACTGAAGAAGATCGCCTCCTACTACGACGTGCTGGAGATCCAGCCCCTGGGCAACAACGAGTATATGGTGCGGGACGGCAAGGTGGAGAGCGAGGAAGTCATCAAGGACTTCAACCGCACCATCATCCGGCTGGGCGAGGACCTGCACAAACCGGTCATCGCCACCGGCGACGTGCACTTTACCGAGCCGGAGGATGCCATCTACCGCACGGTGCTGCAGGCGGGCAACGGCTTCAAGGATGCGGACACCCAGCCCCCGCTGTTCTACCGCACCACTGAGGATATGCTGAAGCAGTTCAGCTACCTGCCCAAGGAAAAGGCCTACGAGATCGTGGTGACCAACCCCCGCAAGATCGCGGCCACCATCGACAACAACGTGCGGGCCATCCCGCGCGGCACCTACCCGCCCAGCATCGAGGGTGCGGAGCAGCAGCTGCGCGATGCCACCTGGGAACACGCCAGGCGGGATTACGGCGACCCCCTGCCCAAGATCGTGGAGGACCGCCTGAAAAAGGAGCTGGACTCCATCTGCGGCCACGGCTACGCTGTTCTGTACGTCATTGCCGTCAAGCTGGTGGCCTACTCCAACGCGGGCGGCTATCAGGTGGGCAGCCGTGGCTCGGTGGGCTCCTCTGCCGTGGCCCACTTCTCCGGCATTTCGGAGGTCAACAGCCTACCGCCCCACTACCGCTGCCCCAAGTGCAAGTACAGCGAGTTCATCACCGACGGCAGCGTGGACGACGGCTTTGACTTGCCCGATAAGGACTGCCCCCACTGCGGCACCCGGATGCTGGTGGACGGCCACGACATCCCCTTTGAGACCTTCCTGGGCTTCTACGGCGACAAGGAGCCTGATATCGACCTGAACTTCTCGGGCGAGTATCAGTCCAACGTCCACCGCTACACCGAGGAGCTGTTCGGCAAGGCCAATGTGTTCAAGGCGGGCACGGTGTCCGGCATTCAGGACAAGACCGCCTACGGCTACGTCAAAAAGTATCTGGAAGCCCGCGGCAAAACCGTCAACCACGCCGAGGAGAACCGCCTGACCCTGGGCTGCACCGGTGTCAAGCGCACCACCGGCCAGCACCCCGGCGGCATGGTGGTTGTGCCCGATACCTACGAGATCTACGATTTCTGCCCCATCCAGCACCCGGCGGATGATGTGGCGGGCGGCCTGCTCACAACGCATTTCGAGTTCAAGTACCTCCACGACACCCTGCTCAAGCTGGACGAGCTGGGCCACGATATGCCCACCTTCTACAAGTATTTTGAGGAGTACACCGGCATCCCTGTGGACAGCATCCCCATGAACGACCCCCGGGTGTACAGCCTGCTCACCAGCCCGGAGGAGCTGGGCGTGACCCCGGAGCAGATCGACAGCCAGACCGGCACCTTCGGTATCCCGGAAATGGGCACCAACTTCGTGCGCGGAATGCTGGTGGAGGCCCGGCCCCGGAATTTTTCGGAGCTGATCCAGATCTCGGGCCTGTCCCACGGCACCGATGTCTGGACCGGCAACGCCGACGAGCTGATCCGCAGCGGCACATGCACCATCGCGGAGGTTATCGGCTGCCGTGACAGCATCATGCTCTACCTGCTGCGCAAGGGGCTGGAGCCCAAGATGGCCTTTGATATCATGGAGGCTGTCCGTAAGGGCAAGGTGGCCAAGGGCGGCTTCAAGCCCGGCTGGGAGGAAGCCATGCGGGAGCACGAGGTGCCGGACTGGTACATCGAGTCCTGCCGCAAGATCAAGTATATGTTCCCCAAGGCCCACGCTGTGGCCTACCTGATGAGCGCCATCCGGCTGATGTGGTTCAAGCTCTACCGCCCGGCAGAGTTCTACGCCGTTTACTTCACCGTGCGCGGCGATGATATCGACTATGAGGCCGCTGTGGGCGGTGCGGCTGTGGCCCGCGCCCACATGGAGGCGGTGAAGCGCCGCCTGAAAGAGGAGAAGAACGCCAAGGACGAGGACGTGCTGGTCAGCCTGCAGCTGGTCAACGAAATGCTCTCCCGCGGGTATGAGTTCCTGCCCATCGAGCTGGGCAAGAGCCGCGGCAACAAATATATCGTGGAGGATGGCAAGGTGCGCCTGCCCTTCTGTGCCCTGAAAGGCGTGGGCGGCACTGCCGCTGCCTCGCTGGAGCGTGCCACCATCGACGGGCAGGAGTATATCTCCGTGGAGGAGCTCCAGCAGGCCACCGGCGTGACCAGCGCCGTGCTGGAAAGCCTGCGCACCGCCGGTGTGCTGGCAGACCTGCCCGAAAGCAGCCAGGTGAGCTTCTTCTGACCCCTTGACTTTTGGGAGAAGGCGGCATATAATAAAAATGTGAATGAGAACGTGAACTCTTCACGGGTTCACCAAATGCAACAAGAAGCCCCTCCGGTATCCCTCAATACCGAAGGGGCTTCTTTTATAGTTAAGCTTCGTCTTTGGATAATCTCTCACCCACTGGCGGTTAAACCTCTCCGTCATCATCGCTTCGCTCGATGCCACCTCCCCTAGTAGGGGAGGCCTTGGCATAGGGTTCATTTTTCGCAATGATCGCCTGTCGGCTCCAAAACCGGCACCTGCCGCAAGGGTAAGACTTTGCGCCAGCAGGGCAAACAGGAGCGAAGCGCCAACCCCCGAAAACGCGATGGCCTGCCAAGGGCTCCCCTACTAGGGGAGCTGGCGCGGAGCGCCTGAGAGGTTTAGCCGCAAGCAGCCCGCTTCCCTCGCAGGGCATTGGCCCCTTTACGCTTCCTTTTCCATAGCGGCCAGCGGGGTCAGGTACTCCTTGCAGCACTCCTCGTACATGAGGGAGTATTCCTTGCTGGGGTTGTGGTGCATCAGGCTCTTGAGGGTGTGGGAATCGTAGTCGTCGCCCTCGCTGGTGCCCACCAGACGGGCCGCCACGTTGGAGCAGTGGTCGGAGATGCGCTCCACATTGTTCAGCACATCCAGGAACACCACGCCGGTATCAATGGAGCAGATGCCATCCTTCAGGCGCTTGATGTGGCCGTCGCGGAGCTTCTCCACCAGAATGTCGATGACCTCTTCCAGCGGCTCCACCTGACGAGCCAGCGCGATGTCATCGTTCTCAAAGGCATCGTTGGTGCGGGTCAGGATCTGCTCCAGCGCGGAATCCAGCAGCTTCAGCTCGTTCTTGGCGATGTCGCTGAAGGAGGCCTCTTTCTCGTAGAGCTCCACAGCCTTTTCCTGAATGTTCACGGCGTAGTCGCCGATGCGCTCGAACTCGGTGACAAAATTCAGCAGCTCGGTCACGGCGTGGCTCTCGTCGTCGCCCAGCTCCTGGTCAGTCATCTTGATGAGGTAGTTGGAGATCTCCACCTCCATCCGGTCGATGAGGTTCTCCCGCACATTGATGGCACTCACCACGTCCTCATCCATCTTGAGCAGCAGGGGAGTGGAGAGGCTGACGTTGCGGGCGGCACGGCGGGACATCTTGACCACGGCGCTCTTGGCCTGCTGCAGGGCCACGGCCGGGCTTTTGAACAGACGCTCATCCAGCACGGGCATACTCATCTCCTGTGCTTCCTCGGCACTGTTGGGCACGGTGAGCATGGCCAGCTTGGAGAGCACACTGCTGAAGGGCAGGAACAGCAGCATGGCCGCCACACTGGAAAGGGTGTGGATGTTTGCAATGGTGCTCTTGTTCATCACATCGCCCCACACCGGGATGCCGATGGTGTACCGCACGGCGTAAATGGCACCCAGCAGCACAAAGCTGCCGATGATGTTGAAATACAGGTGGATCAGGGCGGCGCGCTTGCCGTCCTTGGAGGAGCCGCCGATGGTCAGCAGCGGGGTAAAGGCGGTGCCGATGTGGGCACCCAGAATGATGGGGATGGCGCTGCCAAAGGTGACAAGGCCGGTGCTGGACAAGGCCTGCAGGATACCCACCGAGGCCGAGGACGACTGGATGATGACGGTGACGACCATGCCCACCAGCACGCCCAGCACGGGGTTGGTCATGCTGACGAACAGCTCCTGAAAGGCTGCGCTCTCCCGCAGGGGGGACACGCCGGTGTCCATCAGGCTCATGCCCGTGAACAGGATGCCGAAGCCCAGCATGATCTGGCCGACATTCTTCTTTTTGGCGTTGCGCAGGAATACATAAAAAATGCAGCCGACAAATGCCACCACCGGCGCAAACGTCTTGGGCTGGATGAGGGTCAGCAGAAGGCTTTCACCCGAGATATCCGCCATGCGGATGAGCTGACCGGTGACCGTGGTACCAATGTTTGCACCCATGATGACACCCACCGACTGCGTCAGGGTCATAATGCCAGAGTTGACAAGGCCGACACAGATGACGACTGTGCCTGCGGAGGACTGGATCACGCCGGTGATGAGGGTGCCGAAAATGACACCCTTGATGGTGGAGGAGGTCAGCTTTTGCAGCACGCCCTGCATCTTGCCGCCCGCCAGCTTTTCCAGGCCGGCACCCATGATCGACATACCATAGAGGAACAGCGCAATACCGCCCAACAATGAGGTGATGTGTGTGATATCCATCTCGATACTCCTAAAAACTTCCTTTTGCTCTTCAAACAAACCAAGGACGGCCGCCCGGGGCTTCCTGCCCTGAACGCCGTCCTTTTTATTATAGCATTGAACTCCCCCGGACAACAAGCGTTATTTTACATGTTTTTTGCATTTTTACTGCATTTCCGCGCCGTTTTGTCCTTTTGTCAACTGTTCTTTTCTTATATTTTACAGGTATTTTACATTTGAGCTTTCCCCGCGCGCTCCTGACATGCTTCCGGGAACTGCCGGGAATATGTCATGCGGCCTCGTCCAGCTCCTCCATGGCTTCCCGCACCGTGTCCGCCGAGAAGAGAAACACCCCGCCCCGGGTATAAACCTCCACATGGCCGCCTACAGATCGGATCTCGTACTCACTCATGGTGTTCCCTCCTGTTCCTGCAGCCCGCCTCCGGGCCGCTCCTGTTTTGTTCGACAAGAGGAGTATACCAGATGCGGGGTACGATAAGGGGGACTTTCAAGCGGCCCGCTTGACTTTTTTCATAAGCCAGCATATAATGAATATGACACCACATACGACACCACAAAGACGAGGGAATAAAAGATGTCTCAATGGGATAAGCTGCTGGCACGCATTTGTGCGCTTTCCAAAGACCTGCGGTTTGATGAACTGCGCAAGGTGTTGGAAAGCTATGGCTATGAGATGACTGCCCCCCGGAGCGGGAGCAGCCACTATACCTTCCGCAAAGCAGGCTGTATGCCCATTACGATACCCAAGCACGAACCGATCAAGAAAGTATATGTGGAAATGGTGCGTCAGATCGTAGAGAGTGAGGCGAAAAACGATGAAAACGCTGAATGAATATCTGGCTCTTCCGTATCGGATGGAGATTGTAGAGGACAGGGAAGAGGGCGGCTATGTTGTCTCCTATCCCGATCTGCCGGGGTGCCTGACCTGCGGCGAGACCATTGAAAGCGCTGTGGAGAATGCTCGGGATGCGAAGAGGGTCTGGCTGGAGGCCGCACTGGAAGAGGGTGTATCCATTCCGATGCCGGACAGTCTGGAGGATTACTCCGGGCAGTTCAAGCTCCGCCTGCCCCGCAGCCTGCACCGCGCTCTGGCGGAGCACTCCCAGCGGGAAGGCATCAGCATGAATCAGTACTGCGTTTACCTGCTGGCAAAAAATGATGCCCTGCACGCAGGGTAAAAGGAAAGATTTCCGGCCCTTCGCTCTGATGAGCGGGGGCTTTTCTTATTTTCTCCCTCTTTTTTCGCATTTTTCGCGCGAAAAATCGCCGGAACATACTCGTTGACGACACAACCAAAAGGTGTTACACTTTGGGTAACAAAACAACGCTGTGTAATGCAAAAGAAAGAGGTGTTTCCATGAATGAAATGAAGGAAGCAGTGGGGAACTGGCGGGAGGCAAAGCAGTTCAGCCCGGCGGACGAGGACGATTTCCTGCGGTGGCTGGACAAGGCCGACACCGAGGAAAAGCTCTTTTCCCGGCTGACCTTCTGGTTTACCTTCCGGGGCCTGCCTGCGGACCAGAACCAGCGGTATCATCTGGTGCAGGAGCGGGCCCGGGAACTGCGGCTCTGGAACGGGCTGGAGCTCAAGCTCCGGCGCTGGCAGGACCGTGTGGCCGACGAGTACGAGCAGATCGGAAAGGAGGCGTTCGCGGCCCGCATCGGCGAGGACTACGCCGATTACATCAACAGCCTGACCGATCCGGAGGCCGCCCCGCAGCAGGCTGCCCCGGAGCCGGAGACCGCAAAGCCTGCCGGGGTACAGGCGTGGTCGGCCCGGGAGCTGTCTGAAATGGTGCTGCCGCCCATCCGCCATGTGGTGGAGGGCCTGCTGCCCATGGGCATGGGGGTGCTGGTGGCAAAGCCCAAGCTGGGCAAGAGCTGGATGGTGCTGGACCTCTGCCTTGCCGTGGCACAGGGGGAGCCGTTTTTGGGGTTCCCCACCCGGCAGCACGGCACGCTCTACCTCGCCCTGGAGGACGGCAAGAGCCGGATGCAGACCCGCCTGCGCCGCTTGCTGGAGGGCAGGCCCGCCCCGGCCAACATGCACGTTATGTTTCAGGCCCAGCGGCTGGGCGAGGGCCTGCTGGAAACGCTGGGGGAGTATCTGGATGCAAACCCGGACATCCATCTGGTCTGCATCGATACCTTATCCAAGATCAAGCCCAAGGCAAAGCCCTTTGAAAATGCCTACGATGCCGACTACGACTACATGGGCAGGCTGAAGGCCTTTGCCGACAGCCGGGGCATCTGCGTGCTGCTGGTGCACCACACCCGCAAGAGCAAGAACCCCGAGGACAGCTTCGACAACATCAACGGCTCCACCGGCATCCTGGGCGCGGTGGATTTCACCATCGTGCTGGACAAGCAGAGCCGGATGGACGATGAAGCAAGCTTTCTGCTCACCGGCCGCGACATCGAGCAGTGCGAGCGGGTCATCCGCTTTGATAAGGCCCGCTGCCGCTGGGTCATGCAGGGCACGGCGGCCCAGCTGGCCGCGCAGCGCCGGGTGGCCGAGTATGAGGCAGAGCCCATCGTCAAGACCCTGCGGGTGCTCCTGCAGCAGGGGGATGGAACATGGAGCGGTTATTCCAAGAACCTGATGGAGATGGGCCAGCGGTACGCCCATACCGAGCTGGCACCTACCTCGCAGGCATTGGCCAAGCGCATCACCGAGCTTGAGCCGATGCTGTGGGAGAGGGATGCGGTGAAGCACTGGATGCAGGACAATGGCAGTTCTGCAAAACGCCATTGCTTCAGACAACAGCGTATCGATAACACAGTTGCAGATTCATCATCTGCACAGTTATCGTTAAGACATAAGTATTGTTGATTTTGTTGTTTTTGTTGGTGCTTGCAACAGAATCAACAAAAATAGAGAGTATAACGAGAACCCCCTCCGGTATGGTGTGTACCGAAGGGGGTTCGTTGGGGGTTGATGGCGTGCCCTCTCAGTCTCGCTGCGCTCGACAGCTCTCCCGAAGGGAGAGCCAACGCATCTGCAAGGGGAGAGGGTGCTGAAGGTTAAACCTCTCCGTCATCATCGCTTCGCTCGATGCCACC
>ULQR01036170.1_pt1 | contig 23871 bp, 26 predicted proteins | sample 1954711 | NCBI WGS metagenome assembly ULQR01 (sample SAMEA4835661, study PRJEB28245) | human gut metagenome | biome: gut microbiome; material: fecal sample | place: Denmark | collected 2008
TTCTACCGTTCATTTCTGGCGTTCGTTCTGATGCTTCCGGCGGGGATGCTGCGGCCGTTTTTTAAGAGGCGGGAGCTCTGCCGCCGGAGAAAAGAGGAGCTTCGGCTCCAGTTTAAGGAAGCGATTCAGATCGTGGCTTCGGCGCTGGCTGCAGGCTATTCGGTGGAAAATGCGTTTATTGCGAGCGTGCGCGATCTGGAAGAACAATACGGAAAAGAAGGGATGATTACCCGTGAGTTTTCATATCTGGCAAGCCAGCTTAAAATGAACCGGACCGTGGAGGCGCTGCTTTCTTCCTTTGCGAAGAGGAGTGGTCTGGATGAGGTGGAAAATTTCTCTGTTATTTTTACTGTATCCAAACGGAGCCGGGGCGAGCTGGCAAGCGTGGTTCACCATGTCGTTCACGTGATTTCAGATCGCATTCAGGTGCGGGAGGAAATTCTCACGATGACGGCAGAAAAGCAGTTTGAACAGAGAATTATGAACCTGATGCCGTACCTGATCGTGCTCTACGTGGATTTGTCATCGCCGGGCTTTTTCTCACAGATGTATGAGACAGCGGTGGGGCGGGTGGTGATGACAGGGTGTCTGGTGGTCTATCTGCTGGCATGGAGGGTATCGGGGAAAATTCTTCAGATTGAGGTGTGAAACAGCATGGGAAAAATGGGGAAAAAGCAGGTTTTATGCATTCTTTTGGGGATAATTCTGGCGGTTGCGGGATATCTGGTGGAAAAACGGGATGGGGCGCTGGAAGATGGGAACCGGCTGAACCGCTATGCATACGGAGAAGGGGAACGGCAGCAGGAAGTGTGGGTGCGCGGACTGTGCGAGAAGGAGATTCCGGTGGAGATTTCGCTCGGAGAGCGGGAATATGCGGAAGAGGATGCAAAAAAAGCATTGCTGGAGGCGGGAGGTAAACTGGCGGATTTAATTCGGGGAAACAATCTGTCCCTGCAGGAGGTAAGGGAAGATCTACATCTCGTCGGCTGGCTGGAAGAAGAGGGCATCCGGGTCTGCTGGACACCGGAGGATGCGGAATGGATTCAGACGGATGGGACAGTTTTAAATGAAGAATGCCCGGAGAAGGGGATTCAGACAGAACTGACCGCATCCCTGCAGGCGGGGGTATTCAGCCGGGAGTACCGGTTTCCGGTCACGCTATATCCGCCGCTTCAGACGAAGCAGCAGGAAAAAGAGGCAGGTTTTAAGCGGCTGTTAAAGCAGATGGATGAGGCGCAGAGAACGGAAGGGCAGCTGGTTCTGCCAAAGATGTATGAGGGGAAGAATTTATCTTACCGGGTGCGCGGAGACAGGGAATATCTGCTGTTTCCGGTGCTGGGGATTGTGGCGGCAATTCTGCTTCCTCTTTATGAAAAACAGAAGGAGAGTGAGGCGAAAAAGAAGAAAAAGCGGGAGCTGATGGAAGATTATCCGGAGATTGTGTCAAAGCTGACTGTATTTTCCGGGGCGGGGCTTCCGGTCCGCCGGGCATGGGAGCGGATTGTGCTGGAATACGAGGCGGCATGCCGGGCGGGAACACAGACGGAGCGGGCGGCATACCGGGAAATGGCAGCGGCATATCACCGGATGCAGCGCGGTGTCTCGGAACTACAGGCATATGCGGAATTTGGTGCGGGCTGTCGCCTGAGACCGTACCGGAAGCTTTCCGGGCTTTTGGAGCAGAATGTCAGAAATGGGGCAGAAGGACTTCGAAAGGCGCTGGAGACAGAGATGGAGTCGGCGTTTGAAGAAGAGAAAGCACTGGCAAGACGCCGGGGGGAAGAGGCATCCACGAAGCTGATGCTTCCATTGTTTTTGATGTTGATGATTATTATGGTGATGGTTTCAGTCCCGGCGTTTCTGGCGTTTGGGATCTGAAAAATGGGGAGAAAGGAAAAAAAGTATATGGATAAAGCGTATCTGGTAAGAGAAGTAAAATCGTTTCTGATGGACGAGGATGGTGTGGGGGTCATTGAGTTAGTGCTGATTCTGGTGGAAATATTGCCCCCTTAATATGCAGTGTATACTATGTGTATAGCGTAAAAAAATGTGGATAATAGACGACTTTAGATACAGGAGTGTGTATGGAGTACAGTGATTATTGTGCAGTATATAGGATTAGATACTTTAATGTGATGTTCTGTTTATTAGCTGTAACAGAAATGGATGTTTATAAGATTAACCTGTTAGGAGAGAAGATAGAGAGTGGGTATTCTATGAAGATGAGGGATATTCATAAGTGGTGCTTAAGTCAAAATATTTATTACAAGACAGCGTTTAGGTATCGAAAAGATTATCCCATAAGTGCAAATATGTGGAATTTCTATTCTTACTGTAGATTTATGTTAGAAAAACACTGGATTATAATTAAATAAGGGTATACGCTTTTTACTTTAATCAGGAAAGACTGTTCCAGGGCATGGTCATGCAGCACTGGAAGATGCTGACCCAGCTGACCTTGTCCTCTTTCAAGTCTTTGGTGTTACCAATAACCTCATGGTATCCGTCCTCATTCACCGCTAGCGTTACCAAAATGGCTATATTTTCTCTGCGCCAATTACGACGCAAGTAGCCCCATACACATAGACATACGGATGTATCCACCTTGCTGAGAGCGGTTCGGTTAATCCTCAATGTAGACATACGCTTCCCTGTTTAGTTCGTTGATAGTGGCTGGAGATACCTTGCTGCCCTACAGAGCCTCAGTAATGTCTTCCACATGTCGGACGGATACGCTTGCCAGGTACATTTCAACGATAAGTTTTTCCAAACTGCTCTACCGACGGTTATACCATTCAATGATAGATGTCTCAAAGGAAATCTCTTTGAGCTTAGGGGTTTTGAGGGTAACATCTCCGGAAGTGGTGGCGGGATTACAGGTGCAGTGGCCGCTGTTTATTGCACTCGTACCGAGCCCCTTGTGTCAGTTTTTGAGCCTTGGCCTTCAGCGGATCGTTGAAGGGGTCTTTTGCGCTACCTCATACCAGTTTTTTGATGTGCCTCTTGATTACTTCATCGTTAATCTGTACAACCTTTTCAGGCATGGTTTGCCTCCCTCTTTTAGAATGGTGTGTCGTGACTTTATTCTCATTCTACTAGAGTTCTGCAAACCATGTCTCTTTTTCCTTTTGTGAATTTTATGGTATCTTATTATCCAATACCGTCCCTTGTAGCTAGCAGATAGAAATAAACTCAATCTGTGCCATACTAGGCAGACAGTGTAAGCCATATTATCAGTCCAGACACTAACCATTATTTCACAGTGTTCTTGACATGAATCTATCATGTGCTGCTCATGTCAAAAACCTTGCGTGACAGAATGATTAGTATCCGAGGTATGTTCTTGGTTGCCCGTCTAATGTGGCCCTGCTGCCCGTAGAAAATGGCTATCTGAAATGCCGTATATTGAAGTGATAGATAATTTGCTTTGAGCTATGAAATTTTATAGTATTATAGTATAATTATTATAATGAATTTGAAAAAATGGTGAATGTGCTAAAGATATATTTGGCAGCTTGAATTTATGGGGGCTTAGGACAAAGAAAGGAATATAAAAATGGAGAAGACAAATTTGAGTGATTTGATTCAATTTCAGGATAACTATTTACGTTTAAAATATATTAGAGAGAATAGGAAGGATATAGTACCATTTATAGGAGCTGGAATATCAAAAGGATGCGGTCTGTATTTATGGGGAGAATTATTAGATGCGCTTGCGGAAGGATATTTGTCACAAACAGAAATTCGATATTTTCGTGAAAACTGTGATTTGTTCAAATATGCTGACAAAATTGTGCAAACTATGGGAAATACACATCTTGCCATGAAAAGAATACGGGAGTTATTCGAAAAAAGAGAGGTAACTATATCCAAGTCAGTATATATTCTTCTTAATTCTTTTTCTCCACTTCTTGTTACAACTAATTATGATGATATATTTGAAAAAGCCGCAGCTAAAATAATGGGCTATGGCTCTTTAAAACCGTTACTTCCGGTACTAAAAGGGCAAGTGGATGAAGCAATACAGATTAATGAACGGTGTTTACTTAAGTTGCATGGTTCCCTTGAGGAGACAACATCTTTTATTTTGACAACAGAGCAATATGATAAATTTTATGGAAAGTCAGGGACATTATCAAATCGTCCGTTACCATTGTATTTGGAAAGGATATTTTCTGGAAAAAAGGTGTTATTTGTTGGATGTAGCTTAGAAGAAGACAGACCACTAGAAATTTTGGAAAGGTGTATACAGAAATATATGAATATATCTCATTATGCGGTTGTTCCCTGGGACCCAAATGAGGAAAAGCGGATTCTAAGGGCTAGAAAATTAATGCGGCTTGGCATAGAACCTATTTATTATCCAGAAGGAGATTATAGAGCACAGGAAAGCTTACTGTGCTATATGGCCGAGTCATTAGATTTTTTGAATGTTATTAGTGAAATGATCATTGAAAAAATACCGGTTATAACATCTCAGAAAAAATTTGCCGATACTCTTAATGCTGTTCTGCGTCAGAGTTATTATGATACCTCAGCTATATATCCAGAAATATTGGATAATGGTTATGCCGTATCTGCAAAGACGCTAGTAGAACTTGTAAAAAAAAGACTGAGCGAAAACAAAGATACAGATACAGTATTTCGTCTTCTGGTGGATTTATTTGACATATTTATAGATAACGGATTTTTTCGCGACAAAGAAAAAATTAAAAAGGCGTTTGAACAATATTTTTCTGACAGTATAATAAGAGAAACGATTGTTGAAGATGTTTTGAAACGGGAATGGTCCTTGAATAGTGTTTTTGGAAAATGTGATAGAGCAGAAGGGATTGGATTAAAACGTTTAACAAAACTGGAATATACCCAATATGCGAGAGATTTAATTAATAAGCTGCATTACGAAAATGGAATGAGTTATGCTGATATCTTGCCGGTTTTAAATGGAGCACAAAATTTAGTAAATCAGGCAGGTAATCAGCTAGATTTTACAATAGAGGTAAGACTTTTGAATGCTATTGGCATTACACTTATGCAGTTTAAAGATTTAGATGGAGCCGAATCATATCTAAAAATGGCTATTCAGAAAATGGATACTCAATCCTCCCAAGATCGGAATGATCAATTATTTCTTGCAAAAGTCTATAACAATTTGGCAATAGTTTTGGCATATAAGGGGAATGACCAGGAGGCAGTAGTTGCCATAAAAAAAGATATTCAATTGAAGTATGAATATGATGAAGAATCGTCTCTCGTAGCTCGTAGTCTCAATTTATATGCAACGCTTATGAAAGAGCATCAGCCATTTGAAGCAGGAAATATTTATTTGAAGTCAGCACAAATTAAGGAAGAATATATTTTCAATAGTTATATTTATAAAAATAAGAATGAAAGAGAGGTAATAGCCTCTTGGGCAACAACGATTTTTAATATTGGATTGTTGCTTAGGGATGTGGAACTATATGAAGATGCATTATTATATATTCGCTGGGCAAACGAGGCAAGATGGAAAACTGTGGATCCATGTAATAAAGATTATTGCAGTTCGTTAAATGTGCAGGCAGAAATTGAGATAGTACTTAATAAAGAAGAGCAGGCAACTAATCTGATAAAAATTATAAATAGCAAGGAGAACCTTCCAGAGGGTTTTTCAAAACTCTTAGGACATAGTTGGTATGTATGTGCACTTTATTATATGGTGAAAGAAGAATATATAACAGCCTATAAGTATGTCAATAAATCTTTAAGTAGTATGGAGAGCGATGTAAAGGATATAAAACAAATCTTTCGAAGTAAAATGCTATTGGGGACAATATTGCAAAAGGAGCCTACATTAAGAAGTTATGTGGAAGAACCTGAACAAATATATGAAAAGGTATTGGCAGATGCAATCTGCTTATACGGCAAAGATAATTATTTTTTATGCAAGATATATCGCTTCTTAATGAAAAATGCTGCGGATAATAAAAAACGACAGGAGTATGAGGAGAAATATACATTACTATACAATCGTTATACGAATAGTAAGAAGGATTTATTAAGGAAAGTGAAGGATTATTGGAGGAGGAGTCCACTGCAATCATTACAATTTTAATTAGCTGCTTTAAATTCTTTTGATTCTTACTATTCATGATGAAGTGCTTGAATTTGGTTTTCGAATCTATTATTTAAAACTCATAAATTTTTAGAAAAATGGATACTTATAATATAATGAAAGCAAAAACAAATGGTATATAGCTTATAGTGCCAGATAATAAAACGAGAAAGGAAATTATTTAATGGTATCAAATTATTTTGTTAAATGTAATATATGCGGGAGTGTATGTGATTTAAAATACCAATTTGGTTTTTCTAAAAGCCATCCGATTAGGTATAAATGTAAATGTGGGATTTCTATTCGTGGCAAATATAGGGAAGGGACCGGGATTGAGTTTGAGAATGCAACTATACTCAAAGAACAAGTGGTACCAAATTACGTAGTTGTATCGTCAGGAGATTTCCTGACAGATCTGCCATTCCAAGTTGAAAAAATTGAAGAGACTTTTGGACTTAGTCCTTTTATCAAGGCAACACAAATGATGGACTACGAAGCGTACAGAAATACATTTACAAGTATAATTGATTATCGTGATAATAAAAGCTCCATTGTTCGCGCAATAAATGAATTGTATGCTGCAAACAATAAAGATGCTTTAAATGCGACTATTCGTGCAAAATATGATCCAGAGGGACAATTGTTTCCACTTAATAATGATGCTGATATCCTACGTGCTGTAACAATGATTAATCAGTTTCAATTTTTAGGCCTAAAAAATGGAAATAACACGCGTATTGTTACAGATCAATTTATTTCAACATGTAAAAATCATTCCTCGGAGATTTGCAAATTAATTGATTTTCTCTCGGAGTTCACCTATTTGCGGGAATATAAAAAACAGATTTACAATGTCTGTGATCGAATTTACGAGAAAATAGATTTGCTTTTACCAATAGTTAGTATTGATTTTTATAAAAATAAGCAGAACTGTTTTTCTGGGAAATTTGCGATAACTACTACATCTTTTGAAGATATAAAGCAAATCTATGTTGATTTGTATGAATTAATATGTAATTTGCTAATTATTCCGATAGGATTAGACAATATTACTGAAAGAAACAATTATAATGAAGTACAAAAAGTTGAAGGGCTAAATATATCAGAATTAAACGAAATACCTAAGAGAATGAAGAACAAAGGAAATATTATAAAGCTAATTGATAAAGAAGCTCCTTTTGGGTCTCTTATTGGCACTTGTTTAAATTCATATATTAGAAATAGCATTGGACATTTCAGCTATGAATCTGAAGAAATAGCAGATAGTTATGGACAGAGTGTTCGGTTTTATGACACCAAAGACCGTACTAAAGTAGTGGACATGCCTCTTGTGGAAATCTGTTATGATATTTGGCAGATGTATAAGTGTTTAGGTATATTCAACGAACTTATTCACCATATTGAACTTCAAGTTCTTGCAAAGAAAGGTATTTTGCCATCATTTATTGCGGATGAAAAATTACGTAGGAAAATGCTGGGAGTTGGAAAAAAGAAACTTTATCCTAATGAACCATGTCCATGTGGGAGTGGATTAAAATATAAGAGGTGTTGTGGAAGCAGGAAAAATGGAAGTAGTTTTTATTAAGAAAGAAATTCATTTCTTAGAATCTTGTAAATTTATAGCTGTTTTTCGAGAACATAAAACGCACTTTTTGAAAGAAACGAGGAATATTAATCATTACAGGAATAAATAAAACCTTGCACAATGTCCCAACAGTTTTAGTAAAAAATGGCTTACAGATATAGCACCATATTTTTGGTGTAGCCGCCTCAATTGCATATGGTATCCAAAAAAGTAGGAGCGTTTATTATGGAGAAGGCGAGGGTGAAACATATGTGGAGAACATTGGTTCGCATGCTAAAAGCACTATATATTGATTTTGGATTTTTAAAAGCACAAAATATTAATTGGAAAATATTACAAAATGTCTTAGAATGAAGAAAAGTATTAGAAAAAACACATTCTAATTTACGAAAGAGGAAGCTTTGATTTGCGGCAAAACGTATTTGCATTTTAAGAATGTGTTTTTTATTGGTTAATTTGAGATAGATATTTTTATGATTATCTGGGTAGATGGGACTTATAGCGTGGGAAAAACGACAGTGGCGAAGAAAATAGCAGCTAGATTCGGTAGTGAGGCCGAACTGCTAGAATCGGATTATTATAGTAATGAAACTCTTAAAAGAATTGTGGAAGAAGCGGAAGCGGCTCATTCTTTGCCGCACCTTGGCGGATGTTTGCCCCAGAACAATATGAGATTTATACGAGAATTTAAGGAATTGATAAAAGAAAAATCAAAAGATACAAATAAAAAATTGATTATTGATACGGCTTTGACACGAAAGGAGTGTAAAGAAAATCTCTTTGACTGTTTGCAAAAGGAAGGAAAAGATATAGTACATATTATCTTAACAGCTGATAAGGAAACTATCAAAGAAAGAATTAAGAATGATACAAACAGGATGAAAGATATTGCTTTAGAGTGGATGGTGGACAATATAAAGTTTCTTGACAGTAATTATCCAAATGCGATATGGATAAAGACAGATAATCGTGATATTGACGATATTGTTGATGAGATAATTGAAATAATTGAGTCAAAAGAAAATTAAGTTTACTTAGAGCTGGAAATGATTTTCCCATATAAATACCAACAAGCGAACTTAAAGGCGACCGGTTATGTTCTTCGCAACAGCGAAAGCGTGGCCGGTCTTTTTTGTTCGAATAGATATCAATAGTTTAAAAACCGATGGTTCAAAAGAGTCAGGAGGAATCGAATGAAAAATGAAATCCAAGATAACCGGACGACAGAAATCACGGATTTCCCATATGGCTGGAATAAGGGAGATACTTGCATAATAATCACGAATAAGGCGAAAAAGAGCACCTATGGATATATCGTAGAAAGTTACGAAGGAAAGTATTTTGGTGTCCGCAGCCATACGGGGTTATACCACCGAGTATCCCCATGGAGGATGTTCCGTACGCGGGAGGATGCGATAGAATCATTGACGAGCCAGAAATATGGTGGGATGTCGCTCCAGTAAAGTGGGAGAAATGACAGATAAAATTCAAATAGTTCCTGAAGCGGATATTGAAGATAGGAAAAAAGGGGGTGAGGTGTGAAATGTTCCAGATGGTTCTAATCAACAGAGTAATGGAACACAGGGAACTGGAGCTTCCGGCATCCGGCGATGAAATCCGGGATGTTTATGACCAGCTGAAAGGGAAGAGAGGGGCCAGGAGGATTGAGATCGCGGAACTTAAGACCCCCATTCCAGAATTGAATGAATATCTGCAGGGGAGCAGTGTAAACCGGAGAACGTTATCAGAACTGGATTTTCTGGCACGGAGAATGCAGCAGATGACGGAACAAGAGCAGGAAATATTTGAGACCGCGGCAGGATTTTCGAGAGAGCTATCCCCGGCATATCTGATTAATCTTTCCTATAACCTGGACTGCTACTCTTTTTATCCGGATGTTTTCACAGAAGGGGAACTTGGGAAATACCTTGTCCAGAATGGATATGAAAGGATGTCGGATGGATGTGAAAGACCTATGGAATGGATCGGGGAGCAGTATCATCAGGTACATGAGGGGAAGTTTACGAAACACGGTTATGTCGTAAAGAATGGGAAGGCGATCATCCCTTTATATGATGGGAAAAATTTCCCGGATCTTTACGCTGTTTTGCCGGATCCGGCCGGATCCATGTTAGAACTGCGTTTTTCAAGAGCTGGAAATGTGTATGGGTTACATCTTCCGGAGAAGGAATTGCAAATAAGCTGTCTGGAACATTTCCTTGGGGTAAACTGCCTGGATTCCTGGCCTTTTTATTATGCAAAAGAGAAGTTCCCGGGATTGAGAAACTACCTGCCATGCCGGATTACCATTCGGGAGTTAAATCGTTTTGTGGAAGCTGCTGCTCCATGGCTGGAGAAAGAGCCTCAAAAAGCAGACCTGATGTTCGCAGCTTTGGAAGCGGAAATGCCATTGGACATTCAACAGGCGATTCATATAGCAGAAAATCTGGATTCTTATCAATTCCTTCAAAGAATGGGCAAAGGTACCGTTAAGACTTCGCTGGGGATTTTGAAAAGTAAAAACCATGAGTTTCCTGCGCTCTCTGACGAACTTAGAACCATACTCTTATTTAGCCCTTTGTCTGCCCATTGCTATGGAAAATATCGATTCAATGGAAAAACAGAGTATGAAGAATGCCCGGTAAGATGGGATGGATACAGCCTGGTCAGTTATCAGGAAACAATCCGAAAGGCGCTCAACAAGGAATGCAAGTGGCTGGGAAAGAGCGGGTTAGCAGAATTTTTAAATAACGCGCTGTTAAAACGAAAAATAGCCTGCATGATGCCGGGGGTAGAGGAATGGAATCGGAGACTTTGGGGCGTCCTGGAGGTGAAAAGCCATGGTGCATTGTCCGAAAGGGAATTGCAGGAGGTGATAGAAGAATGGAAAGGACAGTGCAGCGATGGCTTCGGGGAGGGCTTCAGCCAAAGAGAAATCCGGATCCGGGAAGGGATGTTGTATGTTCATTTTTGCAGCAGCCTCTGGAACTTTGAGGTCCAGACAGAACAGCAGCTGAAGGGGAAGCTAGAAAAAAACCAAGGGATGCAATAGGGAAGTTTACAATAGGGGGGGTGATTTCGTTGGATAACGAGTAGACGGACCGCGTGGTTGGATGACAGGGGAATGCCCCTGTATTTTTTTGCAAAAATTCAGAAAAAGGAGGCAGGGTTCCGGCCGGGAAAAGATATCTGACTCTATTTTGTGTGGATTTAGAGCAAAAAGCAATCGAAAGAATACAGATGGCTTCCGAGATGTCCCTGCGGATTTATGGAGAGCCACTGGTGATTACAGATAGCGGGGGTAAGGACAGCCTGGTTTGCAGGGAAATTGCAAGACGGGCGGGAATCCCATATGAGGTGGTGCATAACCTGACCACAGCAGATGCGCCAGAAACCGTATATTATGTGCGGGATACCTTCAAACAGCTGGAAGAACAGGGAATTCGTTGCTGGTTTCATAAGCCAATATATAAAGGAAAACCGGTAACAATGTGGTCTTTAATTCCGCAAAAGAAATTCCCGCCCACACGACTGCAGCGATATTGCTGCCAGGTCCTGAAAGAGGAATCGTTAAAAGACCGGTTTATTACAACAGGTGTCCGATGGGCGGAGAGCCTGAAGCGGAAAAATAACCGTGGGATTTTTGAAAATTTTACTACGGACAAATCAAAGAAAATCATTCTGAACAATGATAATGATGAGAAACGGATGCTGTTTGAAGCATGTACCATAAAGGGGAAACGGATTTGTAATCCAATCATTGACTGGCAGGACCGGGATGTGTGGGATTATATCCGCAGCGAGCGTTTGCCATTCAATCCTCTTTATGAGAACGGATTTTTTCGGGTAGGGTGCCTGGGATGCCCGATGGCGGGGAAGCGCCGGTACCGGGAGTTCCGGCTTTATCCGACTTATAAACGGGCGTACTTTCGCGCCTTTGAAAAGATGCTGGAAATCATTCGGAGGGAACAGATCCCAACCGGCTGGAAAGATGCACAGGCAGTATTTGACTGGTGGATGGAGGAAGAGACGCCAGAGGGCCAAATGCAGCTGTTTGATTTTGACAGTTGGAAAAAAGAGAATCCGGACATTTTAACATGAAAGACAGATAGCCAGTTTTATTCTTCGTATGCGGGGGATATAACTGGCTTTTTATGTTGTGCGCCTGGCGGCGCACGTTTCTTAAGGGTGTAAGTCCCAAATCCACCCGGTAGCGGGAAGGATATAGCCGAAGGCAAGGGTGTCCATCGTGAGATGGAATCTGAAGGAAGCCGGATGTGGAGAACCTATAACCCACGGGCAAACCTCTGGTCTGACGAACAGAAATCGCATATAAGGCTGTGCATGAGGGTAAGTCTGCAACTCAAGATGAAGCCCAATAGCTACACGGAATCACGTGCAGTAAATGCGGCAGATGGATGGAGGGAAAGAAACGTGTGGTACCCAGGGAGATCTGCATGATACGCTCTGAAAAGAGTAACTGCTATCGGAAGGTGGCACTGAACATGCAGAAGTCAGCAGAGGCCATACTAGCTGAAAGTTTTTTTTCAGTGAAGGGCCAAATCAATAGGAGTCTTGAGTACGACAGGGAAAGGAGGAATGAGCAGATGGGTACAGAAAACAAAGAAAGCTGCTCACAAAGAGATAGCGCGGAACGCAAAGGGTATGTGAGAGCGCACCGCTCATTCAACCGGATATGGAAGGAAAGGGACAGTGCAGAGCCGGATATCTTAAGTAAGATACTGAATAAGGACAACCTGAACAGGGCTTACAAAAGAGTGAAGGCGAACAAAGGAGCGCCGGGAATCGACGGAATGACCATCAAGGCGGCACTGTCATGGCTGAAGGAACATAACCGTGAACTGACAGAGAGAATCCGAAGGGGGAAATATACCCCGTCTCCTGTCAGACGGGTGGAAATCCCGAAGCCGGACGGAGGGGTACGAAAGATCGGCATTCCGACCGTCATAGACCGCATCATAGGGCAGGCAATGCTCCAGCAGCTCATGCCAATCTATGAGCCGTTGTTTTCGGATGACAGCTTTGGCTATCGTCCGGGAAGAGGGGCAAAAGACGCTATTTTCAGGATAAAAGAGTATATCGAACGAGGATATACGAGGGCAGTTGTTCTCGACCTGTCGAAATACTTTGACACGCTGAACCATACGCTCCTGCTGAACCTACTGAGAAAACAGGTAAAAGATGAAAGAGTGGTACAGATGGTAAAGCGATACCTGAAAAGCGGAGTGATGGAAAACGGAGTTGTAACAGAGACGGAGGAAGGCTCCCCGCAGGGAGGAAATTTATCTCCACTCTTAGCAAATGTATATCTGAATGAATTCGACTGGGAGTTTCACAGGCGGGGAGTGCCATGCATCCGTTACGCAGACGATATCGTACTACTGGCAAAAAGCGAACGGGCGGCAGAGCGCCTGCTGGAATCCAGCACGAAATATCTGGAGGAAACGCTGAAGCTGAGAGTAAACCGGGAAAAGAGCCGGACGGTCAGTGTATTCGCAATCCGAAATTTTAAGTACCTTGGCTTTTGCTTTGGGAAGAACGGAAAAGGAATCTACATCCGAGTCCATGGAAAGTCATGGAAGAAGGCCAAGGATAAACTGTGCAGGCTCACTTCCCGGAGCAGGTGCGGGAGCATCATCCAGACAATGGAGAAGATAAAAGTCTATATGCGAGGATGGTTGAACTATTATGGGATAGCGGAGATGAAGAACAACATCGAAAGCCTGAACGGATGGCTGTACCGCCGAATACGGATGTGTATCTGGAAGCAATGGAAGCTGCCGAAAACAAGGAGGAGAAAACTCATCGGATTAGGAGTAGACAGCCATTATGCGGCAACAATAGCCTATGACCGTAAAGGATACTGGTTTAATGCTGGAAACAAAGCGGTCAACTGGGCATTGAGGAAAGAAAGACTGATAAACTGGGGCTTCTACGACTTAGCCACAGCCTATCAGTCTCTGCACATCAACTATTGAAAACGCCGGATACGTGAACCGTATGTCCGGTGTTGTGAGAGGACGGCGGTTAAGCACCGCCTCCTACTCGATTTACCAGGCAAATGGAAAGGGGGAATTCGATATGGCCATACGATTTATGAGTGGAACTCCAGATGAAGAACTGGAGATTATAATGCAGAGAGTGCCAGGTTTTCAGCCCCGTAGGAGCGGGATGATCGTAAGCAGATTGGAATATAGCACACGGGATTGTGACTGCATCCAATGCAGGTATGCGGATAAAAAGAAAAATGCCTGCAAAGTACTTGGAGAGCGTGTCTGCCTCCGTGAACGGCTTGTAGCCGGATGTGTGCCCTTTTCTGAGCTGTTGGAACTTCTTATCGATGAGGTGGACGTAAAGCCATTTGTGACCCGTGTGACGCGTCTGTCGGGAGAGATACCGCCCTTCTTTTTCCTTACCGGCCATCGTGAGCGGTTTGACAGCCTATGGTGCAGGCACAGCCGTGTAGCAGATGAGGATGCGATGTGTGCAGCACTGTATCTTTTATCGGCAGACCGTTTCCTGTGGGGGAAGTCAGTCGCGGCAATTCAGCCGGATATTATCCGGTTTAAGGAGATCCAGATTCACGGCGTGGATTTGGGTGGTTATGTCCTCTTTCATACTGCCAAGGATCTCTACCGAGGGACCAAGCATATCAGCCTGTCGGAACTGACGGATCCGGAACTGGTCAGCGATGAAATATTCCGTCTGGTTATTGCATCATTCCTGATCCACCGCCATGGAGCTGGCGTGTTAGAGGCAGAAGGGAGCTACAGATGATAAATAAAGAACAGCAGGCGGTATTTGAATTAAAGCTATTCCTGTCCTATGAATTTAAATGTTCTGGTTACCGCTGCAGTGAAACGATTTCTTTGCCTGCCACAGAAGAACAGTTGGAAGAGATCCGGAAGTCTATGGAAGTAGATCAACTGGAACAGTGCCATATTATCAGCCTGGTTAGTATAAAACCAGATTTGGTGGATTATCTTCCGCAGAATCATGAACTGAAGGGACTCAATGCGTTTGCCAAAATCCTGGTGGATCAGGATATGGTTTCATCCGAAGAAAAGATGGAAAAATTGATGGCTGCTTTGGAAGCAGAGATGCCGGATGACATGGAGGCTGCTTTGGAAATCGCAGGACATCTGGAACAGTATGAGATCCTGCCAGCTCATCTTCAATCCCCAAAGGAGTATGCGGCATTTGTACTGGAAAGGGAGAACATCCATGTGGATGAGAAACTCAGCCCATTCGTGGATTATGAATCTTTTGGACGGTATTGTATGAAAAGGGACGGGATCGTGCAGACCGGCAAAGAGCCGATCTTACGGAAGGACCGGCCGATTGAATCCTTGCCGGATGAGTTATCCGAGATCCGTCTGTTTAGTCCCCTCAAAGCAGAACTGTACCGGAAAGTTGGATGGGGAGATCTTTCGGCGGAACCTGAAGAAATATCAGCATATGAGTTATGCGAGTATGAGGATTCTATCACGGAACAGATTGCCGGGGAACGGCTGGATTCAGAAGGGGAGCGTGGACTAGCCATTTATCTTCATAACCAGCTTTTAGATCGGAAAGTTGCCAGTATGATTCCGGCTGTAGAGGTCTGGCAGGGAGAATTGTGGGGTGTACTGGAAGTAAAGAGTTACGGCCCGCTTTCCAAGAACATGCTAAAGGCTGTCATGGATGAGTGGAGCGGCCAGGAAAGTGACGGCTGGGGAGAGGGTTTTGAACAGCGCCCTATTGAGATCGATGAGGGAGAATTATATGTCAGCTTTTGGAACCCCAGTGACAGCTTTTTCATTACCACGGAAGAACAGCTAAAAAGTTCCTGTACACAGGGCATGCCAATGCAGATGGGAGGGATGTAATGCGGGAGATGGAAGTATGGATTACCGCAGACAGCTTGGAGAAAAAAAGGGGATATTCCGGCGCACGACTGACACTTCCGGCAGGGCAGGAAACCATCCGGGATGCCATGCAGCGTGCACATGTGCAGGAGAACGAATCCTATCAGGTGGAATATACCGGTGGCTGGCCGGAGTTTCTGGTGAGGATTCTGGAAGGGCAGACAAAATGCCGCCTGGACGAAATCAATCTGCTGGCTTACCAACTGTCCCGGATGGATCAGGAACAGACGGATACCCTGGAGGACGCCATAGCACTTCGGATTGAGGAAAATATCGGCAGCCCTGTCACGATGAAAGAAGTGATTAATTTTACTTATAACCTGGATTGTTATGATTTTCATCCCGGTGTGATAGATGACGAGGATCTTGGAGAGATATGCATAGATGGCGGGATGTTGGAACTCTTTAAGAAGCTGCCGGATGATGTGGTGGATCTTCTGGATCCGCAAAAGGTTGGAGCGGAACTTCGCCGCAGTGATCAGGGAACCTACACTTCCAAAGGATATGTATTTAGGTGCGAGGGGAAGTTTCGGGAAATTTATGATGGCATTCAATGCCCGGAAATCCCAGACATAAGGACAGGAATTATTTCTGTACGGTTGGTATCCTTAGCGCATCAGGATGAGCAAGGCGTATGGCTGGATCTTCCCGCAGATGAGCGGGCAATGAAACAGGCGCTTACCACCCTGAAGGAAAGGTCGTTTGATTACTGCCTCATCGCAGAGAATAAAGGGTCGGCGGTGCCGTTTTCTCTTATTGGGGATGAAGAGATTGGAAAGGTGAACCTGTTGGCGGAACGGATCCAGGCATTTCCCGACAGCCGGACGCTGGCAAAATATAAAGCGGCAATGGAGCTGGAACGCTGCGATGATTTAGACCTGGCACTGGATATTGCGGCAAATCTCGATAGTTATAACTTCGACCAGAAAATATTTTCGCCGGCACGGTATGCGGAGTACCTGCTAGAAGAAGCCGGGTTTGACACGGAAGATCCCGCATTCAAATGGTTTGACTTTGAAGGATTTGGGGAACGGAAGCTGAAAGAGATCAGCTACATCCCGACTGCTTATGGCCTGATCTCCCGCAATGAGATCCCGTTCCGCCAGGACTATACCAGACCGCAGCAGGGGATGAAGCTGCAGTGAGATACCAGCAAATATAATCAGGGGGTGATACAGGATCAACAGCTTTATTTCATGGGTTGGCGGGAAGAAAGCCCTGCGGAAGCTGATCTATACGATGTTTCCCGCCAGATTTGACCGCTACATTGAAGTGTTCGGCGGAGGCGGCTGGGTGCTTTTGGGGAAGCCTCCGAACCGGAAGTGTATGGAGGTTTATAACGATTATAATTCCAACCTTGCCAACCTGTTTTACTGTGTGAAGAACCGCACCGGCTCCTTTCTGCGGGAGCTTGGCTTTTTACCGATCAACAGCAGGGATGAATTTACGGTGATTCGCAACTTTGTGGACAAGCAGGAATTTGACTCCCGCTTCCTGAAAGAAGAACTGGAACTGGCAGAGCGGTACCTGCCGCCGCCGGATTTTGAGGAAATCCGCCAGATTCTTTTGGAGAATGCACAAGTCACGGATGTAAAGCGGGCGGCCGCTTTTTTTAAACTCATCCGCTACAGCTATGGGAGCGGATGCACGTCCTTCAGCTGCCAGCCCTTTGATGTGCGTCGGTGCTTTGACGCCATCTGGCAGGCATCCAGGCGGCTTGCGGATACGGTGATCGAGAATAAAGATTTTGAGGCGCTCATCCGGCAGTATGACCGGGAAAGCGCCTTTTTCTATTGCGATCCGCCCTACTATGAAACGGAAGGACATTATGAAGTGGTGTTCCGGAAAGAGGATCATAAAAGGCTCCGGGATACGCTGGCCGGCTGTAAGGGAAAATGGATGGTCAGTTACAATGACTGTACATTTATTAGGGAACTGTACGCCGGATATACCATTACAGCGGTAACCCGGCTGAATAACCTGGCGCAGCGGTACGATGGCGGCTGTGAATTCCCGGAAGTGCTGATTACCAACTATGATCCCAAGGAACAGGAACGGTCACAGCCCCGGCAGCTTCAGCTGTTCGGCCTCTATGGGGAGGAAGAGGACGGGGATGAATATGTGGTGATACGGGCAGACCACCCGGAAAGTGAGGCAATATGAAGCTGGCAGAAAAGGAAGAAGGAACAGGCCTACCCTTGATGCCGGATGCGACGAAAACTATCACGCATCCGATCCGGGGACTTTTAGAAGAACTGGGGATTCCGTTTGAAGATGTAAAGCAGGCGCTGGAGGAAGGAGGATATTTTGAAGAATAAACCGATTTATAAGCTGGTGGATGGGAAAGGACGTGTGCTGATCCCCAAAAGCCTGCGGGATGCAGCCAAATTGGAGTATGGGGATATTGTACGGCTGGGGCTTACGGACGGAAAAGTCACGGTCCGTAAAGTGGATGTGGTGGAGGCCGGTGACCAGTCGCCGGAAGCAGTGGAAGCCTATGTGCGTGCCGCATTCAAATCGATGCCGGATGCAGTCCGGGTGGAACTGATCGGGGAACTGAGCGCCCTGCTCCAGAAAAAGGAGGGGTGACCCATGATCCGATTTCGGCCTGAGGACTGTAGGGAGACAGGGTACGGTTTTTCCGTTGAGAACAAGGTGGTGTTGCTTGCTGATTCAGCGTTGCCCTTCAGGGAACACGGGCAGCTTTTTTTCTGTATGGGAGGTACCGGTGCAGGTTCTGGAACCCAGCAGGGGGTTGTGTTTCTGGTTTCCCTGTCAGACGGGGAACGCTGCCGATGTAACCGCGAGCAAGTCGTCGGCACACTAAAGCCGGAACTTTTGCCGGATGAAGCCAAGCTCCAGCTCTCCCAAATCCGGCCCATTGGAGCGGCGGATCTGGATACCCACGCACCGGAGTATTCCGGGTACAGTTTCCTGCCGGACGGCCGGTATGCTTCCGGTGTGTGGCTGTGCAGTCCCGAAGAGGTCAAAGATTATGTGGAAATGCAGAAAGACTATCAGTATCGGGTCCTGATCTGTGACCGTGACGATTTTGCCGTGATGGAAATTGTGGAAGGAAAGATGGTGTTCCCGGATGAGCAAGCCCTGCGGGAGTTTTATCGGGAACATGGACCGGACGGAGGGATGACTATGGCTTAAAGGGAGATGAGAGGTATGAAACCGATTTATATCGAAAATGGCATTATTATGTACTATGGGAGCCGTGTCGGGCAGGTTACAGGAGGGCAGGCCGTGGCAGATCCGATGTTCCAGGGGCTGGAGCTTGTAGACTTTCTGGAGAAGCAGAAAAACATCCAGGATATTAAGTGGATGGACGGGATCTATGACCGTCTCATGAATGCCCCGAAAGAGGCAGGGATCCGGCAGGCAGCACTCAAAAATGTGCGGGTGTGGCAACTTAAGCCCGATGTGGATATCCGAATGAAATTTATCCCGTTTGAGGAATTACACCGAAACTTTGGCCCGCCGGACCTTTCCAATTATGAAAGGGTATATGACGGTGCTGCGGATACCAATGACCTGGAATCCCTGTACCTGAAGTTCCGCGACCAGAATCCACCAGGCTTTACCGGCTATCCGATGTCCATCAGCGATGTGATTGAATTGTACGACAGCCAGGGAAGCTCCTTTTATTATGTGGACCGAAGAGGGTTCCAGCAGGTGGAATTTTCCCAGCCGGTGCAGGAGCAGTTCCATACCCACACCATGCAGCTTTAGCAGGCGGTTCACACCGTCTGCTTTTTGCTGGATAAATGTAGAAAGGAAACATGTTCAATGAAAAGGCAGAAGAAAAGGAGGAAAACACATGCCCGCTTTGGAAGTCCGTATCACATCCATGTATCCGCCCGGAGCCGCGGGTGGGACAAGGGCCTATGCATCCGCAACCATCGACGGGTGCTTAGGAATCCGGGGAATCAAAATTGTCGAAGGAGGGAAAGACGGCCTGTTCGTCTCCATGCCAAGCCGTAAAACTCAGGATGGCTATAAGGATATCTGTTTTCCGGTAACGGCGGAATTTCGGAATGAACTTCACAGCGCGGTCCTGGATGCCTACCATCAGGCCCTTACCATGGCGCAGGCAGCGCCGGTACCCCAGGCGGCTCCTACCCAGAAGGAAGCGCCGAAAGCCGGACAGCAGATGTCCGGAATGTAAGAGATTAAAAAACTGAAATGATTATGGAGGAAAAATCATATGAAGAAGATGAAAAACCAGATGGAAAAGATCCGTGCCGCTGTTGCTATGAAGGCCCTGCAGGCAAAGTGGAAGCTCATGGAGCCTTCCGGTGAGGGATATGTGGATACGGCTGTGAAGATCCTGATTGCCGTTGTGCTCGGTGCACTGCTTCTGGCCGGCCTCTATGCCCTGTTCAATGATACGGTGCTCCCGACTCTGGTAGAACGAGTGGAAGAAATGTTTGACTATGCTGGCTGATCCGGAAGTACTCCTGCAAGGCATCTTATTCCTGATTTTGCTGTTTGCAGTATCCGTTTGTGACATCCAGTACCGGAAGATTCCGGATGTCCTGCAGGCCGGGATTGCTGTACTGGCATTTCTGGATTTTTCGCCGGGACATCTGGCCGGGATCCTGTGCATGGTTCCTTATCTGGCCGTTGCCTTGTGCTGTGGCCGGGACGACGGGATTGGAGGCGGGGATGTGAAACTGGCGGGAAGCACGGGTCTGGTGCTGGGGCTTCCCGCATCCCTTACGGCATCGGTCATCGGGCTTTTAGGTTTTATCCTGTTTGGGACCACCATTCTTTTATGGAAAAGGATCCATGGAACAGGAGCATGCTCCTCGTTCCCGGTAGGCCCGTTCCTTGCCATGGGATGTATCTGTGCCTATTTTATGAAAATGGGAGGAATGATTTGATGAAGAAAAAGATCATCATTGCTGTTTGTGCTGTGGTACCGGCAGCGGTCCTTGCGGCTGTCCTGTGCCGACGTAAGAGATATATTTAGTTAAAACCGGATGGGCGGGCGGATGGAAAAGGCCCGCCCTATCTTATAGGAGGAGCGATATATGAATTTTTTAAAAAACAGGGCGGTAATCGGAGTGATCTGCATTATCCTCTCCCTGGTCATCTGCTTTGCAGTTACCCCGCTGTTCAATAAAGCGATCAGCGATAAGACAGAAATTGTCCGGGTGGTAAAAGAAATCCGGACCGGTGATGAGATTACATCGGACATGGTAAGGACGGTAGAGGTTGGTGCTTACAACCTGCCGGAGGATGTGGTAAGAAGTACAGACACCGTTATCGGTAAGTTCGCAGTATCAGATCTGGCGTCCGGAGATTATATCCTTGCCTCCAAGATTGCGGATGAACCGGCGGCTGAGAATGCATACCTTTATAACCTGACCGGCGAGAAACAGGCGATTTCCGTATCGGTCAAATCCTTTGCAAGCGGCCTTTCCGGGAAGTTAAAGAGCGGGGATATTGTCTCTGTGATTGCGCCGGATTATAAAAAACAGGGCGTGACCGTCATTCCGCCGGAACTAAAGTATGTGGAAGTGATTGCAGTGACAGCCAATAGTGGAGCAGATGCCAATACCGATGAACAGACCGCGGATGGTGAGGACCGGGAACTTCCGGATACGGTTACCTTATTGGTCACGCCGGAACAGTCCATGATTCTTGCAGAGCTGGAGGCAGACGGGGAGGTCCATCTTTCCCTGGTATACCGCGGGGAGCAGAAAAATGCCGCTGAATTTATCACGGCACAGGAGGAAGTGCTGGCTGAACTGTATGCCCCGGAGGAAGAGCCTGCCGAGGAAGCAGACACTTCCGGAGAAGCGGCACAAACGGAAAGTACTGCCACGGAAGAAACATCGGAAAGTGAAGCTACAGAAACCGAGGAAAGTGAGGTGGAGTAAGCCTTGAACTTTTTAAAAAACAGCATCTTCAGCCGCAGCTCAAACGGTGACGGATCCGGCTGGGAACCGGAAAATGAGAACCAGATGCTGGCAGTCTGGGGAAGCCCCGGCTCCGGCAAGACCACAGTAGCCGTGAAGCTGGCGGCACGCCTTGCGGGACAGAAACGGGATGTGGCGCTGCTTCTCTGCGATATGAACACCCCGATGCTTCCCTGCATCTGCCCGCCGGGGGATCTGGAAGAAGAACATTCCCTTGGCAGTATCCTGGCGGCAGCCCATGTGTCGGAATCCCTGGTGCGGCATAACTGCATTACCCACAAGCGGTTCCGCCATCTGACGATTTTGGGAATGCGGAAAGGGGAAAATGAATATACCTATCCTCCTTATGAACGTACCCAGGCGGAAGAACTGCTTTCCTGCCTGCGGCAGATTGCCCCATACATTGTGATCGACTGCGGCAGTTACATTGCCAATGACATTCTCTCTGCCATTGCCCTTATGGAATCGGACGCGGTGCTCCGACTGGTGAATTGCGATTTGAAGTCCATCAGCTACCTGTCCAGCCAGCTTCCCTTACTTCGAGAAAATAAATGGGATGCAGAAAAGCAGTATAAAGTGGCCAGCAACGTGCGGCCGAATGAGGCCAGCGGCCATATTGAACAGGTGCTGGGCAGTGTGGCATTCCAGATCCCCCATTCCGAGGAAGTAGCTTCCCAAGTGCTGGAGGGAAACTTGTTTAAGGAACTGGGGCTGAAGGACAGTCGCGGATTCCGGAAATCCATCGAATCCATTACAAGGGAGGTGTTCGGATGTTAGGGGAAAGGCGGAGCAAAGCCGCATTTTACGCGGGTTTTGGAGAAAGTGTTCAGGAAGAAACTGCCTCTGCAGAGCCGACATCCGAACAGGCACTGGAGCATGCTCCGGATCAGTCTACAGACTGGCAGGTCGGGACGGATGATCCACTGGGGAATAAGTCATGGGTGGTTCAGCCGGAAGCTGAAATGGATGGAGATTCCAATCAACAGCAGGAAGAGGCAGGGCCAAGGCAGGGACGGGAACTGCAGCGGGATGTGACGGATGAAGAGGAATATGTCCCACCCGAACGGTCTGCTCGCAGTTTGCGTACCCACGACCTGTTCTTTTCGTCCGGGGAGGAAAGCCGTTCGTTTTCCGATGTGCTCCGGGAGGTACAAGGGTACCTGTCCAAGGAGTACAGCAGCCTGGTGACAGCGGCAGGCAGTGAGGAAGCCAAGTCCCAGATCCGCCGGTTTGCGGGGAAATACATTCAGGATCACCGACTCTCTGTTCAGGGTATGACCACAGAGGAATTGATCAGCGCTATCTACTCTGAGATGGCAGAGTTCGGATTCCTGACCAAGTACATCTATGGGGAAGGGATCGAGGAAATCGACGTGAATGCCTGGGATGATGTGGAGGTACAGTTTTCCGGCGGGGTAACCAGGAAGCTGGATGAACACTTTGACAGCCCGGAACACGCCATCAACGTGGTCCGGCGTATGTTGCATGTTTCCGGCATGGTGTTAGACGATGCCAGCCCCAGTGTCCTTGGGCATCTTAGTAAAAATATCCGTATCGCTGTGTTAAAGACCCCTATCGTGGATGAAGATGTAGGGGTGGCGGCGTCCATCCGAATCGTCAATCCCCAAAGTATGAAAAAGGAGGACTTCATCCGTGGTGGGACAGCCACCAACGAGATGCTGGATTTCCTTTCCGAGTGCATCCGTTATGGAATCTCGGTGTGCGTGGCGGGAGCGACCAGCTCCGGCAAGACCACATTGCTTGGGTGGCTCCTCACTACAATCCCGGACAGTAAGCGGATCTACAGCATTGAGAACGGCTCCAGGGAACTGGCGTTGGTGCGGCGGGAGGATGGGAAAGTGGTAAACTCGGTCATCCATACCCTGACCCGCGACAGTGAAAATGAACGCCAGCGAGTGGACCAGATTGCCCTTCTGGACATGGCGCTTCGGTTTAACCCGGACATTATTGTGGTTGGCGAGATGCGTGGGCCGGAAGCGAATGCGGCCCAGGAGGCAGCCCGTACCGGTGTGGCGGTGGTGACCACCATCCATTCCATGAGCTGCGATGCTACTTATCGAAGGATGGTGTCCTTATGCAAACGGGCCGTCGATATGAGCGACGAAACCTTAATGGGCTTTGTGACGGAGGCGTACCCGATTGTGGCATTCTGCAAGCAGCTGGAGAACAAGGAACGGCGGCTGATGGAAATCATGGAATGCGAGATCCAGCCGGACGGCACCAGGGTGTTCCGGCCTCTGTTCCAGTACCAGATCACAGAAAACCGGGTGGAGGACGGGAAATTTATCATCACGGGCAGCCATAGGCAGG
>ULQR01023297.1_pt1 | contig 23790 bp, 25 predicted proteins | sample 1954711 | NCBI WGS metagenome assembly ULQR01 (sample SAMEA4835661, study PRJEB28245) | human gut metagenome | biome: gut microbiome; material: fecal sample | place: Denmark | collected 2008
GCTTCGCTCATATTGAAAACATTAAACGACAATCCCTATATTAAACCTATTCACTCTTAGCCATTGAGCCTTTAGTAGCAACTCCCAAGAATTGACAGCAAGAATAGCAAAGACCTCTTCCCTATTGTGAAATGCAGGTTTATTGTATATCTCTATAGCAGACAACATACTACCAATAGACTTATCAAGAAGACTACGATATGTTTTATTAACCTTCATTTCACATCAGATTATTGGTGAAGAAAAGTACGGCCTTGATGTTCTAAGATTTCATCTCTAAAAGTCTGTAGGTTCTCAGCTGTAATGTGTTTTCTATGAATAACACGGTGGCAATTGGGGCATACTGGCAGTAAATTCCGCAGCGCATCTTCTATGCTCTTCTGGATATTATCATTACTGTAACTGAATATTGGCTTTATATGATGTATTTCAATACAGCTATCTCCGAAACGTGGTCCATAAAACGACTTAAATTCAAAGCCGCAGCAGTCACACTTTATTACGCCATTTTGGGTGAAATGTTCAATTGCCGCATCCCGAAGTTTTCTGGACCTTTCTCTAATCGTAACAGATACATTTTTGCTAAGACCTTCAACAACGATTTCCTCATATGGAATATGCTTTGTCTTTGGTTTTGTGGCGAACTCTCCAAAAACATGTCTCATATCATCATAGTCAAAACCTGAGTGAAGAAGATAAAGGATACTATCAATATTATTCTTTACAAATGAGATTCCTTTATTTGTTATATGAAATTGCCCATTAGAATAGGTTGCGTATCCATCTCTCTCTAAAGTATCATGACTTTTCAGGTTTCTTACTTTCTGAGAAAAGTATGTATCCTTCCTATTTGGCAATATTTGAGCATCCATTCCTTCAGGTTTAAGGATGTCCTCAAGTTTAGTAATAAGTGCCGAAGTCCTGATTAATCCATTATTTTGAGTCATCAAGTAAAGACTTGGTAATACTAACTCAGATTCTGTTATTCGATCTCCAGTCATAATCGTACTAATAGTTAGTTATCATTAAATGCGTTACCTTCTTGTCGTTCCTATTCATAAAGCTGACAAGGTACTCTTTATCAAATGTTTTTATAGAGATGCCAGGCTGGTTATAGAGTCCGTATATAAAGTCTGTATTTTTAATGATCATCATCCATTTAGCTTTACACTTATGGATCATGTAATTTGCCAGTCTTTCCTGATCCTCCCTTGTGAATTCATTCTGTGCATACGTACTGAATTCCGAATCATATGGCGGATCCAAGAATACGAAATCATTTCCTGTCGGATTAGCTTTATCTAAGAACTCCTCAAAATCAAGGTTATAAATGGTCGTATTTATAAATTTCTTAGAGAGGGGTTTTGAACGATAAAAATTTAATTTTTTAAGCATACTTTTACCGTTATAAGCTATCCCTCCGTAAGGTACATTAAACTCGCCATTGTAATTATACCTAAACATTCCACTATAGCAATAATTCCTTATGAAAAGGAAAAGAGCACAATAGTATTCGTCATTTATGCATTCCTTTGCTCTCCGATTATACTCAGCCCTGAATGTCATATATAGAGCACTTTTGATTGCAGTTTCGATATTATCATTCAAATCTTCTTCTGGCAACAAATGCATCTGCATCTCCAAATCCTTCATTCTTGTAAGCTTTCGGCATAAATTCTTTTTCATTTCCGAAAGCAAAATGGATTGGTCATATGTTAAGATTGGCTCAATAATGGCGTCTATCCCTTTTTGATTTCTCTTACAGAACTCGTACACATAGGATTTAATATCCTCTTTGGATATCTGATTCTCTCTATAAGCAAGATATTGTTCTCTAATCTCACCGCCATTGAAAAGGAAAAAGGAATGAGCATTCTGCCAAGATTTGTCAACGGCATCGGCAAATTGAAAAAAGACCATATTTTGGTCTGCAATATTTTGATATAGAGATATAAGTTCGGAAGACAAATCGTTTATGTAATAATGCTCGGCTCTTAAAGCTGCATATACTGAACCTCCGCCAACAAATGGTTCATAATAATTATTGTACTCTGGAGCATTAGGAATGATGTACTTGAGCTCTTTCTCTTTTCCTCCTGCCCATTTTATGATCGGTTGAAGAGAATCTCCCGGAAGAGTGGAAATTGTTTGTGGAATAGGATTCGCTTCACCAAAAATATCATCAATATCGAACAATGTGCGTTCTATTCCATATGCTATAGCTGGCTTGCGCAAAACGCCAGCAGAACTTTTTTCTTGTGTATTCATATTGTCTATTCGAATTCTTGCAGCTTGATAGTAATTCTTTTCTAATTCAACACCGATAAATTTTCTACCCATTTCCAATGCTGCAACCCCAGTTGAGCCAACGCCCATGAAAGGATCAAAAATGATATCATTGGGATTAGATGCCATTTGTATCATTTTTTTCAAAATGGATACAGGTTTTTGAGCAGGATGCTTTGGATCACTTAATCTTTCAGGCTTCATACATATTGGACTTTCAATGAAATTGTGCATTTCCTTTTGAGAGATGAAATTCCAAGTGTGTTTCTTATTCCAGCAAGTAAACACCATTTCGCAGCTATTCAAAAAGCCAGCCTGAAAAATCTTTGGTGCAGGATTTGTCTTATGCCATACCATAAAGTTCGATGCATCAAAACGATGATCGAGACAATCATACCATTTCCCTATCTGATTATAAGTAGTAAAAATAAATAGATTACCAGTGGGCTTGAGAATTCTGATAAATTCATCTACCCACTCTTCGGGATGGAAATCAACCCAGTCCCAAGGAGCAACATCATTATTCATTTCACTCCTTCCGGAAAGAGGAATATTGCCTGTTGAATGTTTACCAATGTTATATGGAGGATCAGTAAGGATAAAATCTATTGAATTGTCAGGAATACGTTTAATCACATCCCTACTATCTCCACAAATTAAGCATTTCTTCCAATTCGGATCTTTCATAATTAAGTATCCTCCTAAAAATCTATGACAAATAAACACCCTTTATACGATCCAAAGCTGCATTGATTAAATGAGCATTTTTCTTGTACTCATCGATTACAATATCATACCCATCATCTGATTTGCATACCAAATTCCAGAAGTCTCTACTGATACACAATTCATCTTTAGCAAAGAACTGCAGAACACGACCTTGAGTCCATGGCTTACCCTCCCCATATCTGTTATATGCAGTCGCAAACAAGATTTTCACGTTTTCCTCTCCCAGCTGATTCGTTAGGATACAGTACTGTTCCAAAAGCGCTTCTTTTTCAGAGCGGGCCTTCTTATTGTCAAGGTCACCTCCAATCTTAAGTTCAATCAAAAAATGCTGTCCAGTTTCTTCATCGATCAAATAGTAATCACTCTCATGGCGTTTTTCAATAACCGATCCACGGCGCATTGTAATTCCGTCATAATCTTCTATCGAAGGCGTAATTGCGTGCCTTTTGTATTTTTCAAGTATCTCCGCGATATAGTCAGTTTGCTCTTTATATAGGACACCTTCTACATGCTGGCTCACAGTATAGTTTAATGTAGCAATGCGAATTGCCATTTTTTCAGGCATGTTTCCAAGGGAGCTATCCAAAGATCGAGCAAGAGCCGAATAATACTGAATCTCTGGTCCCAATGCAGCAATAAACACATTGTGAATTTTCATGTTTATTACTCCATCTTCGTCATTAACTTCGGATATATGTCTGTCCGAAAAACCTGAAGCATAGGATTCAACGCAGCTACCGACTATCGCTCTAATAGCGCGTTCTTTGTTTACATCCGCCATATTGTTAAAAAACGTCCATCTAACATTACTAAGAAACCGAAATAGGATGAACAATGCATGGACAATAAACATCGATCCTATATTCCGGAACCCTACAACCTCACAAATGTAGCAATTTTTCCACTTCCTCGAAACAAGCTATGAATAATATTCATATATTTACGGAAGTTAAGCACCAATCGTTTAACGAATTAGCCAAGGCAATCGAAAGAAAAAGACAGAACAACAGCCGCAAGCCCATAGTCTCATAAGGGGGATTATGGGCTTTTTGTTTAATCGCACATTCATCAACTAAAATTATAACTTATTATGACACAATCCCTATTGTAAAGTCGCCTTCTGGCGAGCGCCCAGAGCGCCCCAGAGCAACTGCAGTCCGACTTCGAGGCTCAGAACACAGAGTTCGTTTCGATCGCCCAATCTATCCTCTACAGCGATATCGGCTATCTTGCCATCACCCAGAGTTTAGATGAGGCCCTTAGCCTTCTCGAAGAGAGCCTCGCGAGCAAAAAAAAGAACCTTGCCTGAGGCAGTACCTCCGCATGGCAGCCCGCAAGCTCACCCTTTACATCCGCCAGTTCAACGGCAGAAAAAGCAAAACATCCCCAGCAGAGGCAAAATTTCATCAGGACTATTGCGTCAATTCATACTCAACAGTAAATTCGCCATCCAGAAACTCAGGATAACTTAAGCCTTCCTCTTTGGCAGCAGCTACATAGAAGTCCATTTGCTTCAACATATCAGCTTTCGCATCCTCTATGGTATCGCCCATGCCAGAGAATATTTCATCCTTGCAATAGACATAATATGTCCCGTCCAATGCTCTCTCAATAACTGCTGGAATATGTTTCATCTGAATAATCCTGATTAAAATCTGAATAAATACACACGTCCAACCTTAAGCTGTAAATATAACTATAATTCTATTGTCAACAATCCTTTCCAATAGAATTGTAGCTGACGTAAAAAACACACTCAGCAGGGTCGGGGAAGGTCGCTGATATGTTTCTTACCGTCGGTTTCGGCTATAACTCCTAATTTCATCAAACTTCGGCAGGCAGTCTGAATGGAGCTTGCCGAGCCTACTTCGTGCAAACAACGCGACATTCCGTCCATTGAGTATGTGTTTGCAAAGCTGTGTGACATACGGAGTTATGACAAACGGATTTCTGAAAAAAATTCCATTATTATGCGATTTTACATTATGTCTTTTTACATTATGCAGAATTACATAATTTCTGGACAAATACAAGAATGCCCAATAAAATTAAAACAGACAATGATCGCAACTAAATCACTATGCGAATTTTATGGCGGTCAATTCTTTCGCAAAATGATTCACTCCTTTCTGAATCTTATCAATAGTCCTTCTGCTCGGCTTGCGTCTGCCATGCAGATAGTGACCGAGTTGTGCTTGACTGACACCTGTAAGTTTTTCCAGACCAGCAAGAGAGAATATCCCGGCATATTCCGCCAAAAAACTTGCAGTGTCATAGTAAAACTCAAATTCTGCTTCAGTGAATGGCATTCCTTTAGTGGCATAATATGCTTTCATTTCCTCGTATGCAGCACAAAAATCCTCAATGGCGGCCTCCACTGTAACACCCTCACCGATACACCCGTAATCAAGAGGAGAATCGTCCATATATGCAGAATAGCCAGACTCAGCTTTTTCGACAAATACTTTCACTTTAATTTTATTCATATTTTTTTATAAGAATTGACTATCTAATTCCCGCATCCCTCAAAATCTTTTTCAATGTTCCAGTTGCAACTTCACGACTCTTATGGTTACTCGTCATAAAAGTCTTTCCAGTTATAGGACTAAACCATAAAGGGTGTCCACAATGTAGGATATTTCCTACGCTTATCCAAATTCATTTTACACTTAATCGGCATTGCCGGAACTTCATTGCCGGGTAGAGACAGAATCCGCTGCGGGCACAATATTCTGTCGGCTCGGCAATTCCATTCTCAATCAGCCAGTTATAGACCCACGGGTAATTATTCGTGTCAATGAACTGCGTCCCCTGCGGGAGCACGATGGAATCCGGCAGATTAACCGTGATCGCCGGTATCGACGTAATAAATTGTTTGTTCAGAACATCTTTCATAATCCTTCATTTAGTTAGTGTTACTCCACACACATTACTGAAGGCAAAGGGTGACATCTGCATACAAATATACGGTATTTGTTGACAATCGCAAAATAACTTTCAACTTCTTTTCGATAATTGTTGAACAATGTACTATATTTGCGGAAGCAAGTTATGTTAAAGCACAATCGGACAATCATTCATGTGGAGGTCAAGGACACCCATGAACACTTTTACTTTGGGTCAGTTGCAGCAATGTACGAAGACTCCAGAGTAAAGAACCTGTTGAAAATCAAGTACCAGACATTCAGGACAAAGCGCATTTCTGAAGAGAAGCCGTTCGAAAACGAGTTCGTGATCGTGCGGAAAGGCAACCTGAACACCATCGACCATAGCCGGTCCATTTAGAATATGCTCGGCGGACAGCATATGGGGCAAAGGACGGAGTCGGAGAGTATCACGATGCCGTGCGCGGAAAAAGTACATTCGTACAAGAAAATCTGCAACACGTCACTTTCCAGAGAGAACCGTGACATTGACCAGAGATCACAACAGTGTGATGGCGTTGATGTTGCGGCCGCAGTCGGCTCCTTCGCGACGGGCAGAGAAGAAGTCGGGGTTATTGTAGGTACAGATGCCACATACCTGGATGTTGGACTCTGCCACTCCGCATTCCAGAAGCGTGATGCGGCAGACTTCGAAAAGGTCGATATGATGGCCGCCCTCGAGACTGCCCTCAGTACGCGGACCGCGGAACGACCAGATTTTATCCACAGGGAAACCGGACGCCTTGAAAAGCTGCGCCACATCCTCGCCTACCTGGAAATTGTCGATACAGATACCCGGACCGATGACGGCACGCATATCCGAAGGCTTTGCACCATAATTCTTTATCATTGCCAGAACCGTCTGCGCAGCTATCTTGTTGATAGTTCCACGCCAGCCGCTATGGGCAGCCCCGACACACCGTGACACAGAATCATACAGCAACACCGGAATACAGTCCGCCGTACGCACACCTATAGCCACATTCTTCAGATTAGTCACTAAGGCATCCACACCCTCCAGTTCCTCTCTGGAATAATCAGGCCTGTCGATGACAGCCACATTGGCAGAATGAGTCTGATGCGGCTGAATCACCGGATACGGAAGCTCCGAGTCTCGCCTTGTCGTAAACGCCTCTACACCCTCTCCCAAATTATATCTAAGCAAATCCATAAATTCCTCACTATCAAACAAATTCGCACAGCATCAGAGCTGCACTTCTATCCTCGCCACGAAAACGGCAGGGCCCTGAAGCCACACATTATCTGCCGTAAAAGTCAATGTCCCATTCCCACGCAAACCAGTTTCATCATGACACGAAACCCCATCCAAACGCGGAACGAAATTCACCTTCAAATCCGCTATTCTGGCATGAACGCGCGCAGAAACCTCCACGGGACCAGAACTCCTGCCGCATCCGCCAAGAACACCGCGAATCCAGGAAGCCATCGACGACGCCACTATACCGGTACCACAGGCAAGTGTCTCATTCTCAACGCCTTTCTCGTAAGTCCTCACGTCGATATCCAGGTTCCCGTCAGGCAGAAAATCATTGACACGGACAAAATTCACATTGACACCCTGAGGCGCGAACCTCGGATCATAGCGCAGACTCCTGCCGGCTCCCACTACGTCACACTCTCCGACATCCTCCACAAAATGCACGAGATGCCGCGTGCCCGTATCGAGAAAAACATCCGGAGACATCGCATCCGTCTTATTCTCATAAAGGGCGGCGCCATGCACATCCTTCATCTTCAGACGCACAATTCTTGGCTCTGCAGAAAATGCCTCCACAGAGTTTTCAAGTTCTGCAACATGCTGACCGTCAGGCGCTTCAAACACAAAACTTCCATAGCCCAGGTCAGCAGCAAACGCCACGATACAACGCCCGCCGTTGCCGCACATCATTCCGCCCGAGCCATCAGAATTATAATACCGCATCCGGAAATCCGCATCCGAACTCCGCTCAAGCACCATCACTCCATCCGCCCCGATACCGGTATGACGCTCGCACAGCCGCGCAATCTGCCCTGCAGAAAGGTCAATGTCAATGTTCCTTCCGTCAGCAATCAGAAAATCATTCCCAGCTCCGTGATATTTATAGAAAGTCATCATCTCAGCAAATCTTCCAGCTCCACAGAAGCATCTGTCTTGCCATCCCTATATTTCACAATTACAGGAGTATAGAGACTTATCCCCGCTTCAGCACCAGGTCCTTTGGTCACCGGTCTGCTTCCGGCCACCACCACTGCTCCGGCTGGAACAGTAAGTCTTCCCGACTCATCAGGACGTATATATCCGCCATTCACGGCATTATAAAGCGCTGTGGACCTGTTGATTATAACACCAGAGCCGAGCACTGCGCCCTCTTTTATCAACACGCCCTCATACACCCCGCAATTACCGCCGATGAAGACATTGTCCTCGACGATTACCGGCATTGCACCGACAGGCTCCAGCACGCCTCCGATCTGAGCGGCGGCAGCGATATGCACATTCTTTCCGACCTGCGCACAGGACCCTACAAGAGCGTGGGAATCAATCATTGAACCTGCATCGACATAGGCACCGATATTCACATAAGCGGGCGGCATCATGATTACCGAAGGAGCAAGATAAGCACCGCGGCGCACAGAACTGCCACCAGGCACAATACGAACCTTGTCCTCGACCGAAAATTTCCTTACCGGAATAGTATCCTTGTCAATGAAAGAGAACTCCCCTTCCGACATATCTGCGAGCTTGCCCAGACGGAACCCACTGAGAATCACTTCCTTAATCCAGGAATTGACTATCCATTCCCCGTCTTTTTTCTCTGCAACCCTGATTTTTCCGCTTTCCAAATCAGCGCAGACCTGCAGAAAACGATCCATTTCATTTTCCATATTCTCTTCTTATAAAAAGGTAACTCTTACAGAAGTCCCAAACCTGACATTACTTCCTTCAACAATTTCTCCGTACTCCCGACAGCAGGCGTAAGAGGAAGACGCATCTCATCCTCACAGAGTCCCAAGAGTTTCAGGGCAGCCTTGGCCGGAATCGGATTACTCTCCACAAACAGCGCGTTGTAAAGAGGCATCAGCTTGTCATTCAAACAGATAGCCTTCTGCAGATCACCAGCGAAAACAGCATCCACCAACTCCTTCATCATCTTAGGAGCCACATTTGAAGCCACACTGATGACACCGTCGATTCCACTCGCCATCAGAGGCAGAGTCTGGTCATCATTGCCGCTCAGAACCGTGAAACCGTCCGGAGCCTGCCTCTTGATATCCACGATCTGGGCCACATCCCCGGAAGCCTCCTTGACAGCCACGACATTAGGCACATCATGAGCCAGCCTCAACGTCGTCTCCGCCTTCATATTGGTTCCGGTACGGCCAGGGACATTGTACAGGATCACATCACGGTCAGTTTCCTGAGCAACCGCCTTAAAATATTGATACAGACCTTCTTGCGTAGGCTTATTGTAGAACGGGACCACCACCAGGTACGCCTGCACGTCCAAAGAATCCAGCAGACGCATATTGCGGACAGTTCCTGTCAATGAATTGGAACCCACGCCGGCTACCAGAGGAACCCCTGGCGCCATCTCACGTGTAATCTGCACCAGACGCACCTTCTCGTCATCACTCAGACAAGGAGTCTCAGCAGTCGAACCGAGCGGCACTAAAAAATCCACACCGGCCTCAATCTGGCGGGCCACAGTAGCGCGATAAGCATTCTCATCGACTTTTCCATTCTTGAACGGAGTCACCAATGCCGTTCCCAAACCTTTGAATTTCATTGACATATAAATTATAAGGTCAAACTTCCACCGATAAACAGTTCACGGAACTCATAGATATTACGCTGCCTGCCGGCATCCTTCGCCAAATCATCAGCCATACCAGCCGCCAGCACAGCCCCTTCCGCAAATCCCTGACGCGAAAAGGCCTCGTGCTCGAGAGTAATCCTGTCGCAGCCACCCTCGAAGCCGACAGTATGTATGCCGGCAAGTTCGCCGACCCTTACGGACGCGACATCCGTCTTCACGCCCATATTCAGGTCAATGTCACGAGCCAATGTCTTGGCAGTTCCGCTCGGCGCATCTATCTTATGGCAATGATGTTTCTCCACTATATACGGGGCATAGCCGCCAGACTTTGCAAGAAGCTTGGAAACCAAGTCCACAGCAGCAGAAAAGACATTGACACCGACCGAAAAATTGGAAGCCCAAATGAGAGGCGTACCGCATTTCTCGAAATAGGCAAACACCTCATCTGCAATATCATACCATCCCGTCGTACCTACCACCGCAGCCTTGAAATTCTCCGCGATGAATTTGTAATTTGCCCTGAACGCCTCTGGCACGGTAAAGTCGATGCAGACACTGTCTGATGCCACAGTCTTGTCAGCAGACGTTATATCTTCCGACACGCCCGAGCACTCTATATTCCTGCTCTTCAGCACGGACTCCACCATTTTTCCCATGCGGCCGTAGCCACTGATAAAAACCTTCATATCTTATCCTGATTTTTCTATCCAAACAATTTTGAATGCAGACGTCCTGCCGCTTCTTCTGCGTATTTCCTGTCTATCACCACGCTCGTGCTCAGAAGTGACGGACTCTGCACCGACATATAGACCTGGCAGCCGTCAAGCGCCTCCATAACATCTTCATACACACCCGATTGGGACACCACATTACGTCCCACGACCGAAATCTCGGCCTTGTCCCTGTAAACCATCACACAGAAACGGTTCCGCAGAGAAGAGAGCAGTTCCTCAAATCCTGGCTGGCCTGATTCCAATGTAAGCCCCACCTTGGACTCTGAAGAAGACACCAGAACGGTCTTTACCGGATAGTCCGCAATGCAGCTGAAAACACCGGCCAGCATTGGCGAAACCCCGACGATATTCCGGGAGGTAATCTCGAGAAAGTCAATGTCTTCCTTGACCGCAATGGTCTTAGGACCACAGGCTGTCTGCTCGTAAGTCACCACAGAACCCGGCGAATCAGGCTTCAACGAATCCAGCACATAGACCGGTATATTCTTCTTTCTCGCCGGTTCGATAGTCAGCGGATGAAGCACTCTCGCGCCCAGGAACGCCATTTCAGACGCCTCCTCGTAGGAAATCTTTTCCACGCGGGCGGTAACATACACCTTTCTCGGGTCTGCTGTACGGATACCGTCCACATCGGTCCATATCTCCACACGCTCAGCATCCAGAGCCATACCGAGGATCGCAGCCGTGTAATCGGAACCCTCGAAGCCCAGAACCGAAGGGGCGCCCTCCACAGAAGATGCTATAAAACCCTGAGTGAGAACCACATCCACACCTTTCGCAGCTTCCGGGACAATGCGTCTGACACCTGCCTGAGTCGCTTCCAAATCCGGCACCGCAGACATATATTGACAGTCGGTAACAATCATTTTACGGGCATCCACCCAGCCGCATCTCAGTCCGTTCACGTTCATTGCCGCAGAAACTATCTTGGAAGAGAGCAGCTCGCCTGTCGAGACGATACGGGCATAACTTCTTGGAGAAAGTTCTCCGATACAGCAGACTCCGTGCACGAAATCACTCAGCGAATCGCAGATGGCATTCAGGTCGCCAAGACATTGACCTAAAACTTTTTCATCTGCCGACAGCAGTTCAGTCGCGAGGGACAGATGCCTTTCACGCAGCGGCGCCAAGAGGCTTTCCGCTTTTTCAGCACATTGAGTCTCAGCGACTTCCGCTATATTGCAGAGCACTCTGGTAACCTGCGACAATGCTGACACGACCACGAGCGGCTTGTCCGCCATCCTTCCGCGGACTATTTCCGTAACGCGCAGAATCGCATCCTTATCCTTCACCGACGTTCCGCCGAATTTCATTACTATCATACTACAATCCTCCTGAGAAGCTGTTTTGAAAATGACCTCTAATTTACAACAATTTCATCAGTAAACAGCCAAGCGTGCAGCGGAAGATTTCTGCGGAACGCCTTGAAACGCACATAACGCGCAGATACATTGACAACACAGGACAATGTCTCATAACACATATCCGACGTGTCCGCCGGCAGCTGACTGTAGCTTACGCCCGCCAAAGTATAATTTTCACCGTCATCGGAAACATAGACTTCCACACGCTCCGGGACTGCCACATGGTTATTTCTCTGAGCCATAAATGTCGCTCCCACATAGTGCAGAGGCTGTTTTTCTTCCAAGTCAATGATGATGTCCATGTCTCTGATGAAGCCCAGCCAGCGGTCATCTCCATAAGACCATCCGCCACGCAGACCGTCATTGACGGAAACATCTCCGCTCGCCCTGTATTTCTCGGCATACGGAGTCAGAATCTGCACAGGTTTTCCTACAGCCAGATGCTGCAGCGGCTCGCGGGACTCCATCCTCGTACCGAATTCCTTGTCTATATCGAACGGATTATAGCCCATTTTCTTCAACTCGGTGCAGAAACGCGATGCCCTCTCCTTGAAATTCTCATAGTTCTTGTCCTCTTTCCTGCTCCAGCCCGTTTCAGCAACTGCCAACGCTCTCGGATAGAGCATATACTCCAGATGCTCAGCTGTCGGAATGTACTCAGTCCACGCATTTCCCTGAACACCAAGCAGATGCGGGCTGTCAATATCAGCATCATAAGAATATGCCTTGGCAAGCGAGATATAGCCTCCTATAGCTTCAGGCTGATAGATAGGCGCGTCCTGGGTGTAATCCAGATAGTACCAGGTATTCGGAGACATTATGACATCGTGGCCCTGCCCGATCGCGTTTTCGCCGTGCGAAGAACCACGCCAGGACATCACCACGGCATTGTCCGAAAGGCCGCCTTCCATGATTTCATCCCAGCCTACCATCTTGCGGCCGTGGGACTCCACTATTTTCTCGACCTTCCGGGTAACCCAGCTCTGCAACTGAGCCACATCAGCCAGACCGTTTTCCGCCATAATCTTCTGACAATGAGGGCATTTCTTCCAAGCAGTCCTCGAAGCCTCATCTCCACCTATATGTATATATTCGGAAGGGAACAATTCCACCAGCTCCGCCATAACATCCTCGATGAAGTCGAAGAGATATTCGCTGCCCGGGCACATGTCAGAATTCATCACCCTTTCCCCATTTTCATCCACACAGGCAAGTTCAGGATAGGCCTCCAGCACTTCCCTGCTATGTCCCGGAATCTCGAACTCCGGAACTATATCTATATGACGCTCAGCAGCATACGCCACCAATTCACGCACGTCATCCTTCGTATAATATCCGCCGGAAGCCATCGGACTTCCCTCCTCGGAATAAAAACATCCAAGTTCACGCCACTGTTTCCAAGTACCGCCGATACGCCATGCCGCCTTTTTCGTAAGCATCGGCCTGGAATCTATCTGGATTCTCCACCCTGCATCATCCGTCAGATGAAGATGAAGCTTGTCCATCTTCAGCAGCGCCATCGCATCTATCTGTTTCTCAATAAATTGCCTGTCACGGAAGTTTCTCGACACATCTATCATCAGACCCCTGTACGGAAATCTCGGCCAGTCGTAAACCGCGCAGCACTGCAGTTCGTCGCCACTCGCCGTCATCTGCCTCAACGTCTGCAACGCATAAAAAGCTCCCTTCGGCGCGAGGGCTTTTATGTCAATGCCCTTCTTCCCTATTGTCAATGAATAGGCTGCATCCCGACAGTCCTCACGGATGGAGGCATCCGCATTGACCTTCTTCACGAAATTCCTGTCGCCCAATGTGATGACGATGTCTCCTTTTTCCGACAATGTCCATCCGAGTTCATCCTTCGCATAGTCCTTAAGAGCATCCACGCCTTCACAGTCTGATTTGCAGACTACTTTCAGTGTCGGGTTTTGCTGAAGTGTACAGGTCCCCTCCATCTCGGTCACGGATACCGGAAGCGGCACCACCGCGCGAGGGGAAATGGCCGCGGCCAATGTTACAAACAATGTGGTAATAAGCTGTATCATAATTCGTTATATAAAATATCCTTCAATAGAGTCTCATACTGGGACTGAGCCTTTTCCAAGTCGCTCAGCAATACATATTCCCTCGGGGTATGGGCCACGAAAATGGAGCCGGGACCGCAAAGCGAACGGTGGGTGAACTTGTTCATCCTCGGCGTGTCGCTTCCGAATGCCACAGGCTTGGTCCCTATGCCGTCGAAAGTCGTGTAGCGCATCGGGGTATCTCCGCCAAACGCCTCTATGTCAATGTCTTCCGACCGCATCTGTTCCATCACTTCCTGCACCATGACATCTGACGCGAAGGTGGTACGGAAATACAGGCGGAAAGAAAGTTCCGGACTGAGGATATTCTGCGGATTGTCAGAAGAGAGCTTGCCGATATTCCAAGTCGTCGGACCAAGCACCTCGTCTTCCGGAAAATCTATGCCTCGCAACTTTTCCACAAACTCCACAAATGTGTCCACAGCACTATGTCCGAGTTCCGGATAGCCTGAATGACAGGCTTTTCCGTGAATCGTGACCGAATATGACTTGGTTCCTTTGGATGCGGAGACCATAAGATTGTCAGTAGGTTCCCCCACTATCAGGTATTCGCTCCCGGGGCAGTCACGGTCGAACGCTTTAGCTCCGAACGAGCCTGTTTCTTCACCTGAGAGAAGAAGAAGTCCGAAATCAGTTTCTCCAGACGTGGATTCTGATGAGAGACTGCTGCAGGCGGACCACATTGAAAAGAACTGTCCCTTGGCGTCGCAGCTGCCGCGTCCGGTTATGAGCAGGTCATCCTGTTCTGTTATTTTGCCGTCCGGAAGGGTTTCTCCTGCATTGATTTTCCTGAACTGGGGCGCGAAATACGGCGGCACGGTGTCCAGATGCGAACAAAGCACGACCTTCGGAAGACGGGATGTCATCCCTGCATTGTCCCAGCGGAAGAGCAGGTTCAATGTCCCGTCCCCCACTTCGTAACGGGTACAGGTGCACTTCGGATCAATCTCCGGGAACCGCCGCTCCAGAAATTCGGCCAGCCGCCTTTCCTGTCCGCTCGTGGATTCTATGTCCAATATTTCCTTGAATAAGTCCAGATTCATATTCCTAAACGTATCGGACACGCAAAACCGCTTGCGGGTCCATAGTTATGCAAAATTAGCAAATTCGCTCCAATTCCAAGTAACAATAAAGGAGAGCGGCCAAAAACTAATTTCGGCAACTCTCCAGTTTACATCATTTTCAGACGATCAGCTAATCCATATATCTGACCGGATTGCTGCGGCCTGCAAACACCCACAGCGCATCTGCGGCAGCGACTGGATTTTCACGTATTTTTTCGCCTTCAAATTCGAATTTTCCGGGAACTTCCTTTGATGCCGACCAGTTCTTAGGTCTGTATATTCCGACAACTCGTCCGTCAGCAACTGCTATCACGTAGTCCACGCCTTCTGCTCTTTTCTTGGACAGGCGCCAATATTTTCTCGCGCACTCGTAGGTAGAGCCTCTTCCGTCGGGAGCATGACGCTCCTGGTAATTTTTGGAAATATTAACAGCCAAGAGTTTCTTGCCGAACAGAAACGTACCCTGGAAAATAGGATGATTTGCTGGCATAGTTATTAAGATTTATTGTTTTAGCACCGCTCCTCAAGGCAGGCGGAAAGTGCCTGAACCATTCTCCGATGATTCTTTAGCAAGATATGAAGAAATATTGATAAAACGTTAAAAAATATGTTTAAATTTTCAATGTGAACCAATATGAACTTGACACGGACTTGCAAATAACCGAACTTTGCATAAAGAATAGAACGAACAGCTGACACGGCTGTCCTTAAAACTGATATGAACAGGGCCCCGACAATACGGGGAAACGGGGGAAACATGACAGAGACAAAGATACCGGAACTGAACTACCTGCTCAAGAAAGTGGAGCAGCGCTACGGAAGAAGAATTTCTACCTCGACAGACTTCGAGGCATTGTCGGTGGTCATTGATCATAAAACCGGAGAACTTGTAAGCGCATCTACGCTGAAACGGCTCTGGGGCTATGTCTCTATGCGACCGACTCCGAGAATATCCACATTGGACATTCTTTCAAGATATTTAGGCACGAGGGATTTCCAGACATTCTGCAAGAATCTGAAGAACTCGTCCTCTTACCAGTCCACTTTTTTCTCCAGTTACACTTTATATTCAGAAGATCTGAAAAAAGGCCAGACTGTCATCATCAAATGGAATCCGGACAGAGTGGTCACACTCGAATATCTCGGAAACGACGAATTCGTGGTAAAGAAGTCACTGAACTCACAACTTCTTGAGAATGACCGATTTGCCATCAACGCCATCATAAAGGACTATCCGCTGCTCATACCTAAGATCATAAGGGACGCGGACTACACTCCTTCCTATATTGCCGGCACAGTGGACGGCATCACCGAAATTACAGTAATCTGACGATACGGTCAGTGGCGTCATTGAACGTGCGCGCCTTGTAACGGTAGTCACTGCAGGCGTAGATTATCATTGACACGACCACTGCAATGACTGCAAATGCCGCGAGGCTCAGCCACAATGTGGTCCGGCGCTCGAGGGCGCGGCGTACTTCTGCCATATCGGAGTAGCGCTCGTCAGGATTGTCCTTCGTACATCTGGCTGCGACACGGGCATAGTTTCCCGGAAGTTCCTGCAGCACCTTCCCGAATGAATACATATCTGTCCTGCAGTCGATTTTTCCGCCGGAAAGAAGTTCCGGGGCCGCATACGCCTGCGTACCGGCATGGAATTTCAGAAGCGCATAATCGTCCGAGTCTGAGAGGCCGAAGTCTATCAGCTTGACATTCTGCCCGTTATGAGTTATAAGAATATTTTCAGGCTTTAGATCCTTGTGTATAACCTGCTTGCTGTGGATATATTCCAGAACGTCACAAAGCTGGGAGACGATTTTCCGGGAGAGTATCTTGTCCGATATCGGGAGCATTGACCTGAGCGGCTCGCCGTCTATCCACTGCATCATTATGCAATGTCCGAGTTCCGGATAATGCTTGTAACCGTATGTCCTGCAGATATTGGGGTGTTCGAGTTCATAGCCGAGCGAAAACTCTTTCCGGAGCAGGTCCTCATAGACGGGAACGTTTCTGTACTGTGGCTTCAGAGCCTTGAGAATCAGAAACTTGCCTTCCTCGCGACAACGCCAGAGTTCTGAATATCCGACTTCAGACGAGGCCAACAGGCGCAAATCCTCGGGCGCGGAAGACACTGGCATAGTTTCTTCCGGTTCATCTGTAAAAAAGGCTGACGGACAATTCATATTGCTCATAAACACACACTAAAGGGATGTAAATATAATAAAAATTTCATTAGATTTGTACCGCAATGATGAAGATGACGAAACTTGCGGCGACGGTATTGTGCATCTGCATTTCCTGCACTGCGCGAAACTCCGGTCCGGACGGAGAAAAGGGCGAAACTCCCTCCGTAAAACTTGAAACCGCATACGACAGCAGCACTTACTGTTTCAATGGGACGAACATTGTCTCAAAGAACGGGAAGTGGGGGCTCTGTGACACTCTCGGAAACGTCATCCTCCCCGCAAGATACGACAAGATGGAATTCGTCAGCGACGATATGGCCGTGGCCAACGAGGGCGAATTGTTCTATCTCATTGACACTAAAGGCAATATAATGGCGGAAGCACTGCACAGTGGCGGGCTGACTTCGGAGGAGATTTCTCTCTGGGCCGAAAAGGTCAATGAAAGGATCCGGAAAGAGTGGGACGAAATACTCGACAAATATGAGAAATTGGAGACGTTGTGCTCCGACAGAAAGAGTTCCCGGAAGGCGGTAAAGTCTGCCTCGAAGGAGCTTGAGGAACTGCTTGACGCTGCGACAGGGTCGATGAACCGTGCCCAAAGGGCCAGGTTCGAAATGTTGCGTAACAATTTTAGCAAAAATTGAGTACCTTTGTAGTTTGCGGGTCTGCCGCAGGCCTTACAAGGCTGAGCCGTGAAAACGGACGATAGTATATATTGCATGTTACGTAGTTCTTTCAGATATATCTCACTTGCCGTCGGCATCTCGCTGATGTGCCTGAGTGTAATTTCCGCACCGGCACAGAATATCGGCAAAATCAGGAAGGACTACTCGTACATCTGTTCGGAAGCGTCAGAAAAGACAGCGGAAAAGGCAGACAGCGCTGCTCTTTCAGGACTGTCGGACAAGATAGCCGAAATCGCGGGTTTCTCCGGAATGCAGACCGGACACAAGAGGGAAATCATGCGGAGCTATCTCTCCGAAATCGAAAAATCCAGTGAAATAATCTACCGGGAAAAGACCACGGCATTCAGGTACATACGCAGGGATGCAGTCAGCAGTCTGTTCGACGGCAGGAAGGCCAAGGTCAATGAAATGCTCAGCATCGCAGACAAGGCAGCAGGAAGCAGACAGGTCGATGTGGCCCTGAGGTATTGGAACTGGGCGTCCACATTGCTGAAAAGCATTCCTCCTCTGGACGAAAAGACGATAACTTCGACTGAGAAGAAGAAGGACAAACTCCTGGACGGGCTTCATGTAAAGTATTCCACACCTGACAGATACGCCGGAGATGTCATTGAACTGGATTTCAGCAGCGACGGACAGCCCGTACAGTCTGTGGATTACAGTTTCTTCGACGGCAAGAAGTGGAGCGGCATTCTTTCGGCCAAGGACGGAAAGGGATTTGCGAGAATTTCTTCAGCATCTCCGGTTTCCGAATATCGTGTAAGATATGAGATAAGGGCTGAGCATCTGCAGCATATCTATCGGGACATCAAGCAGTTGGATGCGATTTTCAAAGTGCCGGAGAAGCCTGTGCAGAACGCTGCTTGCGGAACTCTGTCCAAAACTCCGCAGAATACCGTGCAGAAAATCGACTTCTCGGATGTCAAGCGCAAAATCCTGGATGTGATAGCTAGCCAGGAGCGCAAGGATGTGGACAGCCTCGTGCTCGAACTGAGCCCGGTGGCCGGTTCCGCAGAATATGAAGCCATCATTGAAAATATATGCAACGTCATAAATGACAGGGCTACTGACGGTATCGACTCGCTTTTCACGAGCGAGGGTCTGGACATTTTCCATAAACTGATTTCCTATGGCAATGCCCGCGTACTGAACCGCCCGGCACCTCTTTTCTACAGTCTCGGCGAGAACATTTATGCAAGGAACATCCCGATGGTGTTCTCCTTCCCGAGAAATGACAGGGAATTCGTGGAGAATGTCGTGTTCACGTTCGACAAGGACGGCAAAATCTCAGACGTGTCATTTGCATTGGCACGGAAAAGTGCGGAAGACATCGCTTCCCACACGAACTGGCCTGAGGAGGCGCGCATTATCCTGATGAATTTCCTGGAAAGCTACAAGACAGCATATGCCCTGAAACGTCTGGACTATATCAGTTCCATCTTCGATGAGGATGCGCTGATCATAACCGGAAGGGTGCTGAAGCCGGCCGGAAAGGTCAATGAATTCGGCGCAGGGAAATATGTGTCGTTCACCAAACAGAGCAAGAGCGAGTATATCAAACGTCTTTCCAATGTGTTCCGCTCGCAGGAGTTCATAAACATCCAGTTCACGGACTGCGATGTCACCAAATTAGGAAAGGCTCCAGGATTGTACGGAATCAAACTGCGTCAGGAATACTTCTCGTCATCATATTCGGATACCGGTTACCTGTTCATCCTCGTGGATCTCCACAATCCTGACACTCCGGTAATCCATGTCCGCACATGGCAGGAGGAGCCGGACAAGAATTTCGGCATTATCGGCCCTTATGATTTCTGATTATGGACAGATGGGCTGATTACATTTACAGGACATTGACCATCATTGTTCTGATTTTCTCCGGGGCTGTGACCACCTCGGCCAAGAGCACTGATGATGATTTCAAGATCGAGTCTTTCAGGGCTCTGGAGACCGACCTGGATGCCAGGCTGTACGCCAAGACCGATGAAAACGGGAGGAAGGCGGCATTGATCAAAATCGTGACCAAAGAGAAGGGGTTCAGTTTCGATGTCGGCGTAATGGGGATCGTGGACTGTCAGCAGGAAATCGGCGAGATCTGGCTCTATGTGCCGGAGGGGATACGCAGAATAACCATCAAGCATCCGTCTTTCGGCATTATCCGGGATTATGAGTTCAATGTCCCGATACGTTCCGCCTGCGTGTATGAGATTCTTCTGAACACGCCGGAGCGGGAAGTCAGTCCGAGCATCCGTTTCATAGAAAAACTTGTCGCCCGCCAGGATTCGTCATTGATAAACCTTGATTCCGCGACATTGGCAAGAATCAGGACTGAAAGTCTTGCATCCATCAGGAAAAGGGTGAGGAAACACGTCTGCGAAAATCATATAATGTTAGTTGCGGGCCTTCTGCCCGATGTTTCGGAAGGTCTGATGTTCGGCCAGACATTCAGGAGAAAGGGTGCGTCAATGGGCGCCGGCTGGTTCCTGAAACTGCGTTCTGATTTCGGTTTCAATACCGGATATGACTACAAATGTTCGAGCGACGGCGCTGCAGGAGACGGGCAGTTCTGGGCCAAGGAGAACGGAAAGGCCTGGCATTCAAGGCAATGCTTCACTATCGGAGGAATGTGGCGATGCAACAAATGGCTGAATGTGTATTCTGGCACGGGATTGGGAGTGAAGACCCTGGTTTGGGAAGACGTTGACAGCCGAAGGGCATTGGTCACCGACTACTCTTGTCGCGGCCTGGAGTTGGATCTTGGAGCATTGTTCTCCTTCGGGATATTCTCTTTCGGAGCAGGCGTCTCCACCACGCGGTTCAAATACGTGGATTTCGAGGCAAGCGTCGGCATCCGGTTTTAGGAAAATATGTATATTAGCAAGATAGATTTTAATTTTTAAAGATGATGAGACTTAAAAGCATTTTATTTTCAGTTCTGATTGCGGCAGGTCTAAGCAGCTGTATGAAAAGCTCTTTCGAGCAGTCTTACACCGACATCTGCACCTTTGAATACAGAGACACTTCCCAATATTTCGTGAACGGGCTTTTCAACAAGTCCGATTTCGGAACCGGGAACAGCAACGCCCTCACATTATGCGGGAAACGCCATGAGGAATCAGGAGAGTTCAGAGGAGGAATGATGGTGGGCATCCGCAGGGACAGCACCTACCGTGAAGGTTATATTCCGAAGAATCTCTGGGTTGTGGCTGACAGCGTGGGCGGTGCGGCCCTGTCCAAAGGATACGGCATTTTCTATGACAGCCAGGTAGCTATGCCGGACCACGAGGTAGTATTCAACCTCCGTTCTATCGGCACCTGCTCGTTGAACGGGCTTTGCGTGGCAAACACGAACTACACTGTCAATGCCGCAAAATACGGATTTTCAGGATTCCCGAAGTTCCAGGAGGGAGACTATCTGAAGTTTACTGTCAATGCCATAAAGGGAGAGACCAAGACAGGAAGCGCCAGCATTGACCTCGTCAAATATGACAAATCCGGACTGACAGTACAGATCGGCTGGAAGGCGATGGAGATCAAGAACGCGCTGCCTTTCGACTATCTGGATTTCGAACTCCAGACCAATCGCGCGGATCTTCCGCTGTATTGCTGCATCGACAATATGGTTGCAAGTGTGTCAGTTAAACAATAATGGATATGAAATCTAATCAATATTACAAGAACGAAGCGCTCTCGGCATTGAGGGGAAACTGGGCCAACGCATTGGTTGCCACCATTATATTCATTGCATTGGCGCTGTTCTTCAGTTCAAATGACGCTATCAATTCCTATTATCAGCGCGTTGTCATAAATCCGTTCATCGGCTATTCGCTTTCATTCGTTTCGCTGTTCGTGCTGCTGCCTCTGGCGGTGGGCTATTCAAACAGCATGAGGGTATTGCTCGAGACAGGCGACAACAGGCTGACCAACAACTCGTTCAGCCTCGGTTTCGGAAACTGGCTGCACGTGGTCTGGGGAATGATTCTGAGCACCATATACATCTTCTTGTGGACATTGCTGCTGATTATCCCGGGAATCATCAAGTCATATTCCTACGCGCTTACGCCGTATATTCTCGTCGAGCATCCGGAAATGTCTGCCAATGAGGCGATCGAGGAGAGCATGAGGCTGATGGACGGTCACAAATTCGACCTGTTCTATCTTCAGCTTTCTTTCATCGGCTGGGCGATACTCAGCATCTTGTCTTTAGGTCTGGGTTTCTTCTGGCTCATTCCGTACCAGATGACCGCACAGGCAGCCTTCTACAGAGACATCAAGAATGGAGCAATGCCGCTGCAGGACAATGTTATAGAACCAGAAAGAGTATTGTAAGGGAATCTATCTGAGACCGTCAGGAATCCTCATCTTGAGGATGCGGTCGTTTTCATCTACGGACAGTATGAGATCTTCGCTCAGAGGCATCATCATCTGTCCGTTTTTCGTATCCACGTACAGACAAGGATTACCAGGAATATCCTCATAGTCAGTAATTTCGCCCACTTCTGAGTCATCGGCATCCACGAGGCGCCATCCGATGAGGGCGGAGAAGTCGCCATCCTCTTCCGGGCAGACGTCTTCGTAATTTTCGGCATCGGCATACACTGCCTGGCCGGTGAGCTCTTCCGCGTCGTCAAACGTGTTTATATCGACCAGTTTGACCAATGCCTTGTCTGTGCCTTTAGGGACAATGGAAGAGATAAAAAAAGGAACCGGAAGTCCATCACAATAGATGAACACCGGTTCCTGAATGTCAATATCTTCGGGCAGAATGTCACGGAAACCCATAATGAGTTCACCGTCAGTACCATTGGATTTGATAATCCTCGCTACCTGTATCAGTTCTGCTCCTTCAGACATAATGCTGGAATTAAGCCTCCTGAGCTGGAGTTTCCTCTGCAGGTGCCTCAGCTGCTTCTTCAGCAGCCTTTGCAGCAGCGGCCTCCTCAGCTGCCTTTCTTGCAGCCTCTTCAGCCTCAGCTTTCTTCTTCGCGAGAGCTTCTGCTCTTGCCTCATTTACTTTTTCTTCAGCTGCAGCAGCTGCTTTGGCTTTCTCAGCGGCAACCTTGTCAAGACCAAGTTTCTTAGCCTCGATCTTAGCATCTCTCTGAGCTTTCCAATCAGCGAATTTCTTGTCTGCCTGCTCCTGTGTGAGAGCGCCCTTTGCTACACCGCCATTGAGGTGTTTCTTAAGGAGTACTCCTTCATAAGAGAGGATACGACGAGCAACAAGTGTAGGTTCTGCACCAACATTAAGCCAAGCCAATGCTTTCTCACCATCGAGAACGATAGTAGCAGGGTTTGTGTTAGGGTTGTAAGAGCCGATCTGCTCGATGTAACGACCATCGCGTGGTGCGCGTGCGTCTGCCACTACAATGTGAAAGAATGCGAAATTCTTTTTACCGTGGCGCTGAAGACGAATTTTAACAGCCATTGTAAAGTCTGTTTTAAAAATTAATAAATAAACCTATGTATCCAACTCGTGGATAACGGATGCAAAATTAGACAATTTCGGGAACATTGCGAAGTTTTTTGAAAAAAAATTCAAATAAAACGCGAAAAAATTTTGGAGTTTACCAAACAATGCCTATATTTGCAGTCCCAAAGTGAAAGAGAAACCTGATTCTCACACGAAATGCGGATGTGGTGAAATGGTAGACACGCTACTTTGAGGGGGTAGTGGGCGTTGGCCTGTGTGAGTTCGACTCTCACCATCCGCACGAAACGGAGCGACTGAAATTCAGCCTCTCCGTTTTTTGTTTACACGTAACTGCAGAAGACAGGGGTCGCAGGAAGTTCGGTTTGTGTTATCGCAGTTCGAACCCCCTGGTCTTAAAGGTGAAATCACCGGCTAAACTGACAACATTAGCGCCCTGAACTGGGGTCAGGGGGAAAACCCTGTGTTTAGGATAACTAAAAAG
>ULQR01022261.1_pt1 | contig 23194 bp, 16 predicted proteins | sample 1954711 | NCBI WGS metagenome assembly ULQR01 (sample SAMEA4835661, study PRJEB28245) | human gut metagenome | biome: gut microbiome; material: fecal sample | place: Denmark | collected 2008
ATTGTTCAATATCGGTAAACTTTTTTCAGGACTAGACAAAAAATCTATTCCAAACCGCGGGCACGGACGAGAGCGTCCGGATCCGGATCGGCGCCACGGAACTCGTGGTAGAGGATCATCGGCTCCTCGCTGCCGCCCTTCTCGAGGAAGAGGCTGCGGAACTTCCTGGCCATTTCAGGATTCCAGAGACCATTGCTCTGCCAGAACTCGAAAGCATCCTTGTCCAGAACCTCTGACCAGAGGTAGCCGTAGTAGCCGGCACTGTAACCGCCGCCGAAAGTGTGGTTGAAATACGTGCTGCGGTAACGAGGGATAATCTCGCCGATGAGACCCATCTCCTTGCATACCTCATTCTCGAAAGCAGTGATATCTAAGCTGTTCCAGTCAGTATCAGGACCGAGTTCATGCCATTTCATATCCAAGATGGAAGCGGCGCAAAGCTCTGTGGTCATGAAACCCTGGTTGAACTTCAGGGAATTGTTGATCTTGGCGACCAATGAATCAGGAATGACTTCGCCGGTCTGATAGTGATGAGCATACTCGGCAAGAATCTCAGGCTGGAACGCCCAGTTTTCATTGAACTGGGAGAATGTCTCCACGAAATCGCGGGTCACATTGGTACCGCTCACGTCCACGTAACGGCATTTCGTGAGCATTCCGTGCAATGCATGACCGAACTCGTGGAACGCGGTCTGGACCTCGTCGATGGTAAGCATTGTCACCGTATCCTCCGGCTGGCCGAAGTTGCAGACATTGATGACGATAGGACGGATATCCTTGCCGGCAGCATCCACATACTGTTCACGGAAGTTGGACATCCATGCACCGCCACGTTTGGTACTGCGCGGCAGGTAGTCCGTAAGGAAGAGGCTGAGCTCGGAGCCGTCCGCATCCAGGACTCTGTACACTTTTACCTCAGGATTATAGACAGGAAGGCCCTCAACAGGCACAATCTTGACGCCATAGAGCTTTTCGGCCGCAGCGAACACACCCTTGCGGACATTGTCCAGCTGGAAATATGGCTTCGTGATATTCTCATCGAGGTCATACTGTGCCTTACGCACTTTCTCAGCATAATACCACCAGTCCCACGGCTGAATCTTCGTACCTGCAGGAAGGATGCCGGCCTCAATGTCCTTGTCCATAAACTTCTGCATTTCAATGACTTCCTCCTTTGCCTTCGCCACAGCTTTCGTCATAATCTTGCCGAGGAAAGCATCCACGGTCTGATGGTCGTGAGCCATCTTGTCACTCAAAATCTGGTCAGCGGAACAATCATATCCGAGAAGCTGAGCCTTCTCCGTACGAAGACGCATGATATCCAGGATAACCTGTTTGTTGTCATTGGCATTGTCATGATTTCCGCGGGAAGAATAGGCCTTGAAAGCGGCCTCGCGCTTTGCCCTGTCCTCGCAGGTGGTCATGAATACAGGGTAAGATGAAACCGGAATACCGATCTCTGACTTGAAAGCATTGCTCTCCGCGAGAAGGTTATTGCCGAACTTCTGCTGAAGCACAGCCAGTTCGGAACTGATTTCCTTGAAACGAGCCTGTTCAGCCTCACCGAGAGCCACGCCATTGTCTATAAAGCTGTCATACAGCTTCTTGGTAACGACATACTGCTCGCGGTCGAGAGCTTCAGCATTGTCCAAAACCGCTTTCACGCGGGCGAAGAACCCCGGATTCATGAAGATGTTGTCAGATGCTGCGGTAACAAGAGGAGTAACCTCGTCCATCACCTCCTGCATCTGCGGAGTCGCATCTGACTCCGAAACATTGTAAAGGACTCCGAGAGTCTTGGCAAGCAATTTTCCGGAGAGTTCGTACGCTGCGACGGTATTTTCGAAAGTCGGAGCCTCTGCATTGGCCACGATAGCATCGACCTCGGCCGCCTGCTGCTTGATACCCTCTTTCACAGCCGGAACATAGTCGCTGACTCTGATCTTGTCGAAAGGAGGATAACCGCCTTCCAATGTCCATTCCTTCATGAAAGGATTGCAATTACAAGCCGACATCATCATAACCGTCGCTCCCAAAATAAATATCTTTTTCATAATGAACTATTTGACTATTTCCACGCCATCAAGGTCAATGAGTGTGAACTGCGCACTGCCTTTGTATGTGGTCAGAATTCCTTTTACATTGATCTTCGCGCCCTCATTAAGAATCTTCTTGTCAATCTGGGTGTCAGCGAATTTCGAGTAGCCGCTGGTACGGATCTGAATATCTATAGAGCCCATCTTGAAATACTGGCTGATGGTATAGGCGGAAGCGTTCTTCGTCAATTCCTTCTTCAAGTCAGTGACCTTGCGGCCTGTATTGGTCTTGCCCTCATCGAAAGTGCCGCTGTTCAGATAATTGAGGAAGCCCTGCTTGGACATGGCCCAAGTGGTGACGCCCCAAGTCTTGTCTGAGAAGAAGATACGGTTGTCATTGTCGCTCGTATCCTTGTTCGGGTCGATATAGACGAGCAGGAAAATCTGATTTCCGTAGGTAAGACCGTCGAGTTCCACGTAGCTGCCCACGAGTTCCGGCTTGAAGCCCTTATTAGGATCCCCATCCACCAGAAGCTCCTTATAATCCGTTATTTTCTTGGCCGCTACCGGCGTTCCGATCTCGCCTCTGAATATGTGTGTGTCAATGATATACTGCACTTCGATATAGGATGTTTCGTACTTGGAGTCATTGCTCTCCCAGCCGAGCTGGACCATGCCGTTGTATGCGCCGAGAGTAAGACCGCTGCATTTCACATATACCCACTGACCGAGTTTGTAGTCATTGTACAGACCGTTCTTTCCTATCTTCAGCTCGATTCCGCCTGTCTCGTCCTGGATATAAAGACTCTTGTACACATTGCCGGACCTGTCCTCGGAAATCACCTGACCGCCAATAACGATGTCATCACTGATTGTCACAGGAGTTCCCGGAGTAGTGTATAACTTCTTGAGATCCAGTATCGTAGTGTTCGGGGTCAATGTCACCGGCGTATAGACGTCAGCCTTGCCATAGTCCCCGGTGAAGACCGGCTCCCATTCGTCGCAGGAAGCGAGCGCTGCCAGTGAAACAGCCGCAGCTCCGATTATGTTAAATATCTTGTTCATATTAGAATCTGAAATAAATGTTCAACATATAGTTGATTCCGCTCATATAGAAATACTTGGAATCAAACCTGTAGTAACGCTCCTTGCTCACGGTATTGTCCACGAGACGGGTCTGCTCGTAACCGCCGGTGCGGAGATTCGTAGTATTGAGAATGTTCTTCACCTGAAGAGAGAAGCCGAGCTGGTAGTTTCTCTTGATGTACCAGGACTTGCCCACACTTGCATTGACAAGAACAGCACCCTTGAACTTCTCCTGAGCGGCCATATACTCGATTTCGGTAGGAGTAACGGTCTTGTCCGGACCTGAGGTAGCCATGTCGGTCCTGTAAAGAGGGTTCATGTCCAGGTATGCGAAGTCGAAGTAGTCCACGTCTGCATCCACGAACCAGTAGTTCTTGTTCCAAGACAGGCCGAGACTTGTAGCAAGCTGCGGAGTGCCTGAAACATAATGTTTTACAGTCTTGCCATCAGCAGTAGGATGACTCTTCCAGTAAGGGATGGTCACGCCATAGGTATCCTCGACGATAGCCGCACTGTTGTCATAAGTCTGGTACATCTTAGGGTTGGAAGTGTAAACGAACTGGCCGTAGGAAACCACACCCTGGAGAGCAAGGTTCGGAACCGGAAGCGGCACCTTGAAACCGAGTTCGAGACCGATATGACGCTGGTCAATACCGCTCATCGCGAAGTTGGTGAAGGAGTTCTGCGCATCGTCGTAGAAGCTCATCACCTTGGACTGGTCCTTGATGGCTGTATAATAACCGGTTACACGGACATCGTAGCCTGAATTGCTGTAAGCATAGTTCAGGTCTGCGGTCAATGTCTTGTTTGTCTTCAGGTTCGGGACAATGCTGTTTCTTGTTCTCGGGGAGATGAACGCCTGGTTGAAATTAGGCGCATCAGCGATGAACGCGGCATTTGCATAAACTCTGTGGCCGCCAGGTATCACGTAGCTGACATTGAGTTTGGCAGCACCAGTCAGGAAATCCTTGACCTCGGACTTGCCGAGCGAAGTGATGGCGTCACCTGTAATAGGATCGTATGTCGTGATGACCTTCCCTTCGTAAGTCATCGGCTGTCCATTGGCATCAAGACCAGGGAAAAGACCCTTGCGGAGAAGACCTTCTCTCCAATATTTGGTGTAACCGATACGTCCTGCCAATGCCACATCCAGACCGAACTTGGAGAATTTGCCTGAAGCCCAAGCCTCTGCACGTCTTACATTTGCATAGTAGTCGTAACCATATTTGTCTCCCTGCTTCAATGTCTGGGCCTTGCCGTTCTTCAGATAATAGTCCAGGTCATTCTGGTACATTGTCACAGAAGAAGCATAGTCCCTCTCTGCGAACTGGTCAATGTTCACGTAATAGTCACCGCCGAGCAGATCGTCCAGAATCTTGTAATACTCGGTCCTGTTCCATTTGTAAGAAAGTCCGCCGGCCAATGTGAAACAATTCACCGGGCTCCACTTCGCGTTGGCTGCGAAGTTCAAGTCCTGCTGGTCAGTCCTGCGCTCCTCGATAACGTATTTCGAGCGGTTGCCGTCAGCAGTGCTGTTCATGGCATTGACAGCATACAGTCTGTCCCAGTTTATATGAGTGATGCTAGGAATGTCCTGCTCCCACTGCTCTTTCGCCCACATGTACTTGGAATAGTTCAGACGGTTGTAGTCAGTATTGTCCATGAAGAAATAGCTCGGAAGATTACGGTAGTAATCAGGTCTCGGGTCCGGAGCATCGTACCAGTCAAGTGCAGTATAACCGTTCTTGCCGAAGCGGTAAAGCACTGTAGCAGAAGCCTTCAGCTTCTTGGACTCAGGAGTGAAGTCATATTTCAGGATGGCGATAGGCTCGTGAGTCTTCTTCACGCGGGCATTGCGCACCTTGCCATTGTAATAACCCCAGTTGGAGTTGTACATATTGTCGCCCATAAGATCATACACCTCCTGGGTAGAACCGTTCTGCGCACCTCTCTGACCAGGAGCCGCCATGAAGGTCAGACCGAGTTTGTGCTCCTCGCCGAACTTCTTCTCCACGGAACCGTAGTAGCCGAACGAACGGTAATACACGCCCTTTATCCAGTCATTGCCGCCGAGACGGGCAGATGCGCTGAATGCGTAGGACCAGCCGTTGTCGAGCTCGCCTGAAGAATAGGTCATCATCAGACGGAGACGGTACAATGCACTGTTGGTCAGCACGCTACCTCTCCAGCCGGTGCGGACTTTCGATGCCATCGGGTCAATGTTGGTGAGTCCGTTGTAGCCACCGAAGCCGTAGTCGGAAATCTCTGAACCGTTTACACTTTCCTTGCTGCGGACCGCCTCATTCAGACCGCTCCACAGAGAATAAGGAGTGTAGCCGGTAATCGCGTCATTCATCCTCACGCCTGCCATATAGACATCCTGTGACTCGCTGGAATAACCGCGCACGCGGAAACGCACTGAGCTGAAGTTGTATCCTGCAATGTTGTTGAACACGTCATTCTGACCGAAAAGGATGGTCGGGCTGTCCTGATAGCCTGAGTCATCGAGGTCAAACTCGGTGAAGCTCGCGTCATCCACCTCTCCGACCTTGTGGACGGGGGTCAATGAGAGTTTAAACATATTTTTCACATAACCGTCATTGACAGTGACATTGACCTTGGACTGAAGATAGTTTGAATTCTCGATCACGAGGTCGTACATACCGTCCTTGAGGTCAGGAATATAGAATGAGCCGTCAGCACCTGTGCGTACTGTGGCGATTTCCTGTGTGCCTGAATACAGTTTCAGGACTGCGCCGTCCAAGGCTGTCTTGGAAGAGCGGTCCACGACAACGCCTTTCACGCCTCCGGTAGGATTCTGAGCGGACATCGCCACCGAAAGAATCAGCGCTGAGATGGATAGAAGATATTTTTTAATCATATTGAATACTGTAATTACTTGTTGCTTACGATGATGTAGGTCGGATAGTGGTCACTGTAACCGCCGATGAACGTACCGCTTGAGAATGTACGGAACGGGGTTCCCTTGTACTGTCCTTCCTGCTGTGTCATGAACGGCTGGCTGAATATGCGGCCGTAGTATTTCTTCTTCACGATAGGCTGGATCTTCAGAGTGCCCTTAGGAGCATTGGCCATCGCCTGGTTTACAAGGATGATGTCATAGATGTTCCAAGTGCCTCTGTAGGCGAGTGAGCCGTAACCTGCCTTGAGCATTGACAGGAACGGGGAGAAGAAGTCCTGCTCGCCGACTTCGGCGATGGTCTCCTTGCCGTGCATGTATGTTACCATGCTCTCGTCGGTAGGGTTGTCATTCATGTCACCCATCACCATAATCTTGATGCCCGGATACTGTTTCATCAGTTCCAGTGAGTGCTCGTAGATGATTTCCGCGCCACGACTTCTGAGGTCCTGTCCCTTGCCGCCGATACGTGAAGGAAGATGGGCCACGAAGAATGCGAACATCTCACCGTCGAGCAACCCCCTGACCATCAGGATGTCACGTGTACGGAAATAGTCCTGTCCTTCCTTGTCCATGGTGAATGTGATGGTCGTGGAATTGAAGTCAAACGGAATGGACTTGCTCTCTTCTACCGTGAAATGTTCCGGACGATACAGCAGCGCCACATCGACGCCTCGTCTGTCCGGGCCGTCGTAATGGACAATCTGGTAGTTCGCCGCTTCGATTTCAGGCTGGCTGACCAGGTCCTCCAACACGTGACGATTCTCTATCTCGCTGAGTCCCAGCACCGTATGGAAAGCTTTGTTCTCATCTGCCATAGCCTTGATGACCGTGGCGATGTTGTGAAGTTTCTTCTCATATTTCGGCTCTGTCCACTTGTTCTTGCCGTCCGGAAGGAACTCATAGTCATTTTTCCCTTCATCATGGTATGTGTCGAAGAGATTCTCCACATTGTAGAACCCGAGCACATAACGCTTCGGACCGCCTGCATACGCTGATACGGAAATCAGCAGCAGAGCCAGGATTGTGTAAATTATTCTTTTCATTGTCAATGTTTGTGTTTTAGTGCCATCACATTACCACCACCAGCTTACTGTAGCAGGGTCCTCAGCCTCAACTTTAGCTGCTGCATCCTCCCCGATCGCTGCAGGAAGATTTGCGAAAAGGTCAATGCCGATTTTTTTCTCGAGTTCGTCGATGGACATAGCATAAGGCTTGAAGTTATTGTTGTCTCCATATCCTTTATGCTCCAGAAGAATCGCGCAGGCTATATATCCGGAATGACCGAATGTCGAGTTTTTGCTATATCTCAGAACTGCTTTGTAATAATGAGTAGGAACGGTCACTCTCTTTCCGACATTATCCCTTGCGGTCTTTGTGCTGCCTTTCGTAATACAACCGGTTACCACATAGCAAGTGTCCGCCCTGCTTGCCCAAGAACGCACCTTGCTTTCAAGGTTTGCCCAAGAATGCTGGTTGAGCTCAGACCGCTGCGGGGTCATATTCGTGCCATAGAACGTAGTTACGTTTGCCGCGTAATTCAATCTGTCCGCAGACGGCAACTGGTGCCCCCTGTCGTAACCGCCTCCGAAACCACGATACAGCACAGGCTGGTATTTCTCAGGAAGGGAAGGATCCAATCCCCAGGCATCAGTACGTTTTCCCGAACCGATTGTCCACGTGCTGAGCGGATAGGCCACCCAAGGAGCGACAAGATTCTCGTAATCCCAGGCATATGTGTAATTTCTGGTCTTGACATTGCCGATCTTCATATCGTGCGAAAAGAAACCGAACTCGCTGTCCTCCGGCATTGCCGGAAGCTCAAGCCAGCCTGCCTTGATTTCAGACGGACCCGGATTAGGATTTGGGTTTGGGTTTGGATTTGGATTTGGCCCCGGCGTCGGCTCAGGAGTTTCGCTCTTACCTGCCTGTGTCAATGTCAATGTCGCAGATGCTCCGGATGCCTTCAGTGTCAGCAGCGCTGTTCTGGACTGTTCAGAGCCATTGGCCTCCCATGCAAGAATCACGTTGGAACGGCTTCCTGTGCCTGATGGCGGGTTCACCTTGAGCCAGGAGCCGCCGGAGACCTCAGAGGTAACAATAATGTTCCATTCTCCGGATGCCTCCACCACAAGGAACTGCTCACCCTTCGCTGCCCCCACATTGTACTCCGCAAGTTCGCCGCCCTTTACGGTCAATGACACTTTTGACTGTCCCGACTGACCGGAATCAGTGCCGCAGGAAGAAACAATGGGCATTGACACCATCAGTGCCAACACCCATTTCATTATATATTTCAATGATTTTTTCACCCTTGAAACAATGTTGTTTTAGACGGACAAAGGGCAACCCGGTTTTCCGGGCACCCTTTTATGTCTGGTATTTAAGTCGTTTGACTATTTCTCCGCTTTGATTGCGAAAAGTATAACTCTAGCATTAGTTGTAGTCGTCACTGTAACATCTGTCTCAGTCTCCAATTTGGCAGGAAGAGTGATGGTGTACTTATCGGTATCTGCAACTGTCAGAGTGTAAGGGGTACTATTTGCAGCACCATCATTAGCGGTCAAGGCCTGAGTAGCAACCTGAGTTTCGCCGACTGATGCTTTAATAGTCGCGGTTTTTCCTTTCCACGCCACACCATAGAAAGATACTTTGGTAGTACCTGCCGGGATCTTCAATGTTGCGGTACCTGCTTTCTTGGAAGAGCCGATTTTCAAAACAGGAACATCTTCAACATCATTGACGGTAGCCTTTTCACTAAAAGCATATGTTCCAAGTGTCCATTCAATGCTACTTGAGAAGTCCTCAGTTCCGGCAGCAGAAACTCTCTTATGTGTAAGAGTTACAGTATAAGACTTGGTCGCAACCTCTTCTGTTGTGGAAACAGTAAGTTTCACAGTCACATCCTTTTCAGTCTCGTTGGCAGCGAACTTGACAGTCACTGTACCTGCGCCATCACCTGATTCAGGAGATACCTTATAAGCGGCATTGTCAGAAGAGACAGTCCACTTGACGTTACCCTTCACGTCGAAAGAAGCAGAAGTGTCACCAGCCTTTGCTGTGAGAGCGGTAGTGCTTACAGAGAACTTAGGACCGGTTGTTTCCACTTTCTCTACTTCAGTTGCAACTATCTGATAGTGTGTGCCGCCACCGACATACCATCCTTTCACTTTGATATCGCAGTCCACGAACTCATCCATGTTGCCAGTATAATAAACTAAAGAAAGATCTTTATCGGTAACACTTCCGATGTAAATATTATAGTACTGGTTGTTCTTCTTGACATTTCCGGTGAAAGAGACATAAGTGACTTTCTTAGGAGTATCTGCCAAGTTAGCCTCAGTGAACTCAAGTGGAGCAGGATATGTTACAGTATTTCCGCTGGAAACCACTGTAGTCGTAGGGGTAGCAATCTGCATAAGGCCGTTGTGCTTACCTGTCGTGCCGACAACATTGACCTTATCTCCAACCTTTACCTTTGGATCTTCATTTGCGAAAACAAGGATACTTCCGGTCGCGTCGGTAATCACATAGCTCTTGAGAGTTACGCCGGTAACCAATACATCCTTAAGGTCGATTGCAGCGTTCTCTGCGCCTGCCGCAATCTCTGCGATGGTGCCTGCACCAGGAGTCGGCTCCGGGGTCTCGCCACTGCCTGTACCGAGGTCAACGCCCTTGGAGAAGTCAATGACAGTACCTGCTTCAGCTGCAACAGAAAGTTTCAGGTCATCCAGACGATATGAGCTGGCAACGTCAGTCTTCACATAAATGCTGAGGGAAGAAGTTCCCTTAGGAACAGTGAAATTGGATGTTGCAAGATCCCATCTGCCTTCTTTGTCACCATTAGGGAAAGTATATTCAATCTCTACCCATTTCTTGGCATCGTTGCTTACATAGACGTGGAACTCGTCATGTTTGAAAAGGCTTCCGTTGTCCTGACTGTATTTCTCCGCACCGAATGTAAGAGAATAATTTACATCGGAAGAGAGTTTGATTCCCTGAATTGAGAAATATGCAGATGAGCCGAAGAAGAGGTTGTTTGAACCTGAACCCTTATAGTCTGAATAGTTGCTGTTTGACGTAGAGTTGGCACGTGCAGATATGCCGCTGAAAGAATATGTCTCTGCGCCTATACCTGTACCTGAAGCATTCTTCCAGCCATCGAACTGGTCGAGATATGGCCAGCTTGTACCTTTTCCGAAGGTCTTGGTAGCTTCTGTCTTGTCAAAGTCATTGGCATAAACAATAGCATCAGATGCCGCGCCTGTACCCTTCTGGGAAATTTTCAGCTCTTTGGAATCGAATCCGATAGTCACTTTCACAACGCCCGTACGGTCTGCACCGTCGTTGCTCAGGACAGTAACTTCGAGTTTGGTACCGTTTGAAGGAGCACCTTTCTCAGGATTTACTGAAATCCAATCAACCATAGGAGTGGCTTTCCAGTCACGTGTAGCTTTAACTTCTACAGACTGAGTCGAAGAAGTCGCGTCGAAGGTAAGAGTTGCCGGAGCAATCTCTACTGAAGGAGCACCTGATGGTGTCTCATCCTTATCGCCACAGCTCTGCGCAAAAAGCATTGCTGTCAATGCGAATGAACCTAAAAATAAAGATTTGAGTTTCATGTTATTGCTATTAATGTTTGTATTACCTTGCATAGGAACTACAAATATAGCCAAGTATCCCGAAATAACCAAACTAAATCGTTAAATATGCAATATGTCGTCCGCCTCCACCATTTTTCGGCCGACAGATTCATTTTTTAGATATAATTACTACTATATTGATTTTTATTGCTATTTTTGCAGATAACAGATACCATTGTATGTATTACGAATATAACCCGGAGAGCATTGACGACATTTTGAAGGTAATGGCGGCCAATGCGAAAAAACGTCGTCTTGAAAAAGGCTGGACCCGCAAATATCTTTGCGAGAGGTCCGACGTCCCAGTTTCCACCATAGCGAAATTCGAGAGCCTCCACACAATCTCATTAGCCTCCTATGTCGCCATAGCCAAGGCCCTGGGCTATTCTTCCGACGTAAAAAAGCTCATGTCCGAAGCCATCTTCACCACAATGAAGGAGCTCGACACCATCAACAACAACAAAAACAGAAAGAGAGGTCAACGTGAAAATCATAAATAAACTTTTTTCATCGCACAGAAAGACTCATTTGCAGGCAATTTCGGAATATTTGACGACAGCATTCCGGACGGATACGGCCGCTACCTGCTTAGCCGGCTTCTGCGAAAACAAGGCATTGACGCTTCGACATTGACCCCGGTGCAGATGCTGAGCATCGTGGGCGAATCCGGTATGGGAGCATTGGCCTACCTGCCTGAAACTTTTGTGGGCGAAGACAAGGCGTTGCCTGAACTGGATGAGCTTCAAGATTTAGCTTTCAATGTCCTGTCGGAGAAGTCGGACAAGGATGAAGATGTTTTATACTTCAATAGCGGAAATTCCGGTGGGTGCCGTCCAAAATGCCTGATGAAAGATGATGAAGGAGAGTGGCTGGTAAAGTTCCGGCACGTTTATGATCCTGCTGATTTCGGCAAGATGGAGTACGATTACAATGTGGCGGCCGCTGCTTGCGGGATAGAAGTTCCGGAATTCAAACTCATTGACAATAAATATTTTGCGTCCAAACGATTCGACGTCAGAGACGGAAAACGCCTTCATGTCGCGACTGCCGGCGCATTGCTTGGGCTGTCATTGAATGAACTTACGATGGATTACCGGAATCTGCTGCATCTGACGGGCTTCCTGACGCAAGACCCTGCGCAGGTCGAGCAGCAGTTCAGAAGAATGGTCTTCAATGTCATAGCCGAAAACAAGGACGACCATCCGAAAAACTTCAGTTTCATTTGCGAAGCCGGTGCCTGGCGCACAAGTCCGGCATACGATCTGACGCTCTGCCGCGAAGGCTATCGAGGCGAGCATGCGACATCAGTAATGGGCAACGGCCTCCCCACCAAGACAGACCTGGTCAATGCCGGCACTGACATCAAAATACCAGAGTCCCGCTGCCAGGAAATCATCGAAGAAATCGCCGCCACATGTGAGAGACTACTGAAAGGATAAGCACTCAACCGTACGTGCTGCTTGCAATTTGCATTTGTGCAGTTTTTGGCTGCACAAATGACGGGACGATACACATTTTTGTCCGGTTTTTCCGAAATGGAAAACGGGCGGCCCGGTGAGGGGTCGCCCGCATTTATATTTAGAATGGGAGATTATTTTTTAATCTCAACCCATTTCTGCTCGTAGATAAGAAGCTGCTTATCAGACTTGAATACTGAAGGAATACATACTACATCTACTTTGGCATCTTTAGCCGCCTGAATATACATGTAGATTTTCTTGTCTTTACCATTCTCATCTTTACCGAACGTTCCAGTATTCTGAATCCTCAGCGCGAATGTATTGGTGCCATCGGTAATCTTTCCGTTACTCTTTACCACAGAATATTTGGCGTCGATTTCGGTTTCCACCTTAGCATCTGAGATTTTCACGTAACGGTTGATATAATAATCAAAATTAGCTTTCAACTCTGCAAGAGTAACAGCCTTCGGTTCTACCTTGCTGTCTTCAGGAGTCGTGACAGTAGCCAACTGAAGATTAAGTGCAGTAGCCTGTGGAAGATTATTATAAGCATAACCTTTACCCCATACACGTCCGTCGATTACCTGACCGACCTTGAGAGTAACACTATTGTCGTACACATAAAGTCCGCCAGTTTCATCCTCGATGAAGGTGTTGCTGCCATTCTTATATGTTACCTTTGCTCCTTTGAGAACATGGTCAAATTTGGCTGGGTTCTTCTTGTTGGTCGATGTCTTGAGAACAGCGTTGATAGCCGCAATTCCGCCTTCAGCAACAGTTGAAGATCCTAACTGGGTAATGCTGACAGGAAGTATAGTCTGATTTTTGGTACTCTTTATAACTTTGGTACTCTTTATAACTATAGTACCTGTTCTATCTGCACCTGTTGTATTTTCTTTAACATTGACCTTGAAAGTAAGGTTGCCCTTGCCGTCAGAAGTGTAACCGTTGCCTTCGATAGTCAGCCAATCTGAATCTGTCTCGAATGAAAGGCCGTCGCCTTTCTGAACCACTTTAAGTTCGAAAGATGTAGCCTCCTTTGCAAGGAATTTGTTTACATCGTCGCAAGCAAGAAGAGCTTTCTTTACGGAAATAAATGTAGCGTCAACGAGTTCAATGGTAGAACCATAAGTTTTTCTCGGACCCTCGACCACGACTTCATCACCCACAGCGATGTTGAATGAGTTCCAGTTATATGAGCCAGTAGCATCTACCGTACCGTAGATCATAATGCTATTGCCTTCGCTGTCGGACATATCCCAGTTTCCATAATTAGTGTTGGAAATAGCTGTACAAAAACCCTTTACACGATATGTCTTGCCGTCAGTGCCGTCGATTACATCTTTTACGGAAACGGCCTTCACCTCCGGCGCACCAGCTGTCTGGGCTACGATGACGTTCTGAATCTTGTCACCTGCTTTGATCTGAAGAGCAGAAGATCTGCTGTCTGTTGTCGCATCTGCGTGGAAAGTCACCTTGGTTTTTCCTTTGGAACCGCTTCTTGCAGATACCGTGAACCATGAATTGTCCTTCAAGTCCAGCTGTTTGGTAGGGACATAGTATTTCACTACACCCTTCTCATCATCGAGTTTTTTCTCTTCAACATCGAAATCAATGTCGAATGTCCAATCTTCCGATGCAGTTATCTCTACAGTTACATCTCCACCCTTTTCAGGAAGCGTGATATATGACTGGGAGACTTTAATGTTGTCAAGCTCAAGCGTGTCATTTTCAGAACAGCTTGCCAGCATTGTCATAGCAGCGATTGCTGCCGGTACTATATATTTAAGTTTCATATAAGTTCCCGAATGAATTAGTTGAACATATATTTGATACCGATAGAAGCATACCAGCACTGACCGATAGCATGGTTCGGAGTGAAGGTCTTGGTGTTACCGGTAACGCCCTTAGGAGTAGAGAATGTAGCATATCCGTCAGCGTCAGCACCTTTATACTCGAGAATCTTGGCCTCTGTACCGATAGCAGGATTGAGGATCTTCATCACACCCCAGTTTGAATTGAAGAGGTTCAAGAGGTTCTTGATATCGAAACCAAGCTGAAGGATATTGGTGGTCTTTCCTGCTTTAACCTTGAAGTCGTGCTTGTAGCTGAAATCTACTCTGTGCACCCATGGAGAATATACGCTATATGCTTCAGCGTACTGGCCCTGATGCTTGCTGAGGTATTTGTCCTTGTGGACGAATGCCATGAACCTGTCTCTGTCGTCATCGGAAACGAAACGGAAGTCACCGTTCTTGACCTGAGCGTCAGTAGGGATGTACACTGCGTCGTAAGCATAACCGTCACCATTCATATCGTTTGACAGCATATATGAATAGTTGCTTGAGCCGCGCCAAGTCTCATATATGAGGCTGAAGTGGTTACCGCAATGGTCATTGTGAGTTACAGAAGCGATGAATCTGTCTGGAATGACGTTGATTGCATTGTGCAGATCAATGTAGTTAGGACCAGCTACTGTAGGCACATAAGTAAATGCAGACTCCGCATTGGAACCAGGCATACTGGTGATTTCCTTGGAAGCGGTATGAGTGTAGGCAGCCATGATATTGACCTCAGGAATAGGGGTCATATTGACGGTTGCGCTTGCAGAATATCCATATCCCTTGTTAGTATTTTCAAGGACGAATGCGCTCGTTCCGTTACGGAATGAATCAGGGTAGATAGGACGATTGTCCACGCCATTGAATTTAGCATATGAACCAGCGTCTTTCATACTCCAGTCGGAAATCATAACGCCATTGATAGTCTTGTTGAAGATTCCCTCAACTGAAACTGAGAATGGGAATGATGTAGGAATAGCATAATCTACTGCCAATGAAGTCTTCCATACCTGAGGCATCTTGAACTTATTGTCCACCGCACTGATTGAAGAAGGAACTGTTCCGTCCTCCGGCTTGTAGTTGGCTGGATATCCGAGTCCGAGAAGTTTCTGGTAAAGTGCATTGGTTGTCACCTTGCCGTTGGCATCTGTAACCAATCCGCCTGCAAACTCTGCCATAGTGAAGCCTTTCTTTGCAGCATTCTTGGCATTGATCTGAGCCTGATACTGCACTGAACCGCTATTGGTAGGCATATTGGTGAAGAACACGAGAGGCAGACGTCCTGAGAAGAGACCGGTACCACCACGAACCTTCAGGCTCTTGTTGTTAAACACATCCCAGTTGAAGCCGACTCTTGGAGAAATTGCCAGCTGAGCGCCAGGCCATTTGCCCGTGTCAATGTGGGTCTCCTTGAAATCTTTAGCTTTCGGATAGTAGTTGAGTTTCAGGATGGCATTGTTGGTAACGACATCCTTGTTGTTGAAGAACAAACCGTCGAAACGAACACCGTATGTAAGTTTGAAGTTCTCGCGTACAGACCATTCGTCCTGAGCATAGATACTTGCCTGGCTGAAACGTACACGTGCAGCAGGGTTTTTCTCTCCATTGTAACCATAGGTAAGGTTCACGATTTCAGGAGCGGCGCCATTGAGGAAATCATCAAGGCTGCTGTAACGGTAATAACCGGTACCATTTCTCATATAAGCGTTGTCAGCCATCTGATATTCATAACGGAGACCTCCTGTAACCTTGTGGTTTCCAAGATACCAGGTGAGGTCATCTCTTACGTTGGCAATGGTATTGTGCACCGCATTGTTCCAAGAGAAGAGCTCGTATCCGAGGGCCATGTAGTTCTGTCCTGAACCGTCCAAGATGTCGATGAACGGGAACTCGCTTGAGCCTGTGCTACGTGTATCGTCCAATTTGGAGAATGTAGCGAGGAACTGATTTGAAAGGTTGTCAGTTATGCGGCTGTTCAAGTCGATGGAAACAGAATGTACTGAGTTGTCGATTGCATACATTGAGTTTGCAAATGACATGGAGTACTGTGATGTACGGGCGCCTGAAGCACGGGTACCACCGTCCATAGATATCTTGTTAGGTGCATTCCAACCTCTGTTCAATGTGTAGTTGTAACGAACTGCGAGATGGTTCTTGTCATTGATGTTCCAGTCGATGCGGGCAAGAATCTTCTGGTTGCTCTCATCAGCAGGGAAATTTGTATAAGAGCCGGTATCATAACCATATTTATCTTTTACGTAATCTGAAACTTTCTGCAAATCAGAGAGTTTTGTGCGGGAAATATAGTTATTGGCATCCTCCTTGCCGTCCTCGGAACCTCTCCACCTGTTTGCGATAGTAGGGGTTTTCACATACTCGTAGTTCACGAAGAAGAAGAGTTTGTTCTTGACGATCGGGCCACCGAGTGTAAATCCATAAGTGGTGGTGCGGTCTTTGGCGCGTGCGCCTGTAATCTGCTCTCCACATATTGCATCACCACGAAGGTTCTCATTCTTATGATATACATAAGCGGTTCCCTTGAATGTGTTGGTACCTGATTTGGTGATGGCATTGACTCCTCCACCGATGAAGTTTGTCTGACGAACGTCAAATGGTGAAATAACCACCTGCATTTCCTCGATAGCATCGATTGAGATAGGGCTGCCGCCTCCAGGAAGCTTATCGTTGAGACCGAAGTTGTTGTTGAAATTGGCACCGTCCACAGTGAAGTTTGCGGTACGTCCGTCAGCTCCGGCGAATGACATTCCGTTTCCTCCATAAGGAGAAAGTCTCGTCACATCGGTAATGCTTCTTGAAACCGTAGGAAGCGCTGCAATCTGAGAGTTGTCAATGTTGGTGGCTGCACCTGTACGCTCATTGCTGAACTTGGATTTCGCGGTACCAATGACAACAACCTGCTCAAGGAATTCTGTTGACTCCTTAAGTGTTGCGCTAAGGTTGTAAGTCTCAGCAAGCTGGAGAGTTACATCCTTGAAGAGAAGAGAATTGTAACCGACTGAGGAAACCTCTACCTTGTAAGGTCCTCCGGCACGCATACCATTGATGGTGTACTGACCATTCTGGTTAACAATAGCTCCGTAAACAGTACCGGAAGGCTCATGAGTAGCTACCACAGCTGCTCCGACTACCGGTTCTCCTTTTTCATCAGTAACTCGTCCGTTCATTGAAGACGTTGTCACCTGAGCATAGGATAGCGTACCTGCCAACATCGCGATGCCGGCAAGTAACAAATGCTTTAATGAATAATTCATAGAGGTAATTATTATTTTTGTATGCAAATTTAGGTTATTACTTACAAATATAAAACACTAAAACAATTAAAGTCGTGTTAATTACATATTTCCGTCTCTTTTTAAATACAATTTAAAGCGTTCAAATCACCGTTTGACCGATGCTGTTCCGACATATCGTCAGCAGAAGTTTTTTTCATTCCGAAAAAATATTTTGCTATTCGGAAATATCAGCTTATCTTTGCAGAACTGATGTGGAGAGATTTGCCTGCTTGCAACCACGTTAAAAAATGCTAAAATGTTGACAACCGGTGACCGCGTGGCGCGGAAACCACTTTTCATATCAACGTTTTGTGTTTTTGTTACGTCTCCACATCAGTGGGACGTTTTTTTTGTGTCCGGACGACTGTCAGGAGCCGTGAAAAAAGCATTGACGCAGATGCCTGAACCACCTGCGCTGGAAGAATTAAAAAATATTGGATATGAACTATTTATTTACATCAGAGTCTGTTTCCGAGGGACATCCTGACAAGGTTGCCGACCAGATTTCAGACGCTATCCTGGACGAATTCCTGAGACAGGACGAAGATTCCAAAGTTGCCTGCGAGACTTTCTGCAGCACCGGCCTTGTAGTGGTAGGCGGTGAAGTGAGGGCGGAACACGCTTATGTGGATATCCAGTCCACTGTAAGGAAGGTCATCAACAATATCGGCTATGACAAGGCCGACTATATGTTCGACGGAAACTCCTGCGGTGTTCTTTCAGCTATTCACGAGCAGAGTGCAGATATAAACAGAGGTGTAGTGAGGGAAAATCCTGAAGATCAGGGCGCCGGAGACCAGGGCATGATGTTCGGTTATGCCTGCCGTGACACGGAAGAGTACATGCCGCTGCCGCTGGCTCTTTCACATCTGACACTCCAGATCCTGTCAGATATCAGAAAGAACAGCCACGACCTGATGCCATATCTCAGGCCTGACGCCAAATCCCAGTTCACCATCGAATATGACGAGCACAATCACCCTGTACGCGTCCACACTATCGTGGTTTCCACACAGCACGATGAATTCGTGGCACCGGAACTCGGAAATATGAAGTATGACGAGGCTGTGCGTCAGTTCGGCCAGGAGAGAGTGGACAAGGCGATGCACGACAAGATCGAAAAGGACGTAAGGGAAATCCTTCTGCCTAAGGTCATTGCCTCTCTCCCTGAGAAGACCGCGTCTCTGTTCAAGAATGATTTCATTCTTCATGTCAATCCTACGGGCAAATTCGTTATCGGAGGTCCTCACGGCGACACAGGTCTGACCGGCCGCAAAATCATTGTCGATACTTATGGCGGACGCGGTGCGCACGGTGGCGGAGCATTCTCAGGAAAGGACCCGTCAAAGGTGGACAGGTCAGCCGCATACGCAGCAAGATATATCGCGAAGAACCTTGTGGCTGCCGGTGTCGCTGAAGAAGTTCTGGTCCAGCTGGCCTACGCTATCGGTGTCGCAAAACCTGTCAGTGTATTCGTAAACACCTATGGCACAGCAGCCAACGGACTCACTGACACAGCCATCGCGGAGAAGGTCAATGAAATTTTCGACTTGAGGCCTGCTAAAATCATTGAGAAATTCCAGCTCAAGAATCCTATTTACGAGCCGACCGCAAGTTATGGCCACGTAGGACGCAAGCCATATACCAAGTCCGTAAAAGTGGTACGTGACGGCAAACAGGTAGAGAAAGTTCTGCAGTTCTTCGGCTGGGAGCTCCTCGACTCCGTACCGAAAGTCAAAGAGTCCTTCGGCCTGTAGTCCTCCTATCGGACGTTCTTGTCGAATCCGTCAGGAATGAAATTCTTGTTAACCGGGGTCAATTTCACGAAAACACATCCGTGAGGTGCGACCTCGGTTTCCCATCTTTCTTGATAGCCGCAGGTATAGATATCCTTCTGCCTCCAGAGGTCTCTGATAACTTGAGAGCCCATCACACCTATTGCCCTAGGAATAAAGCCGATCATTTTAGGAGAAGACGACAGGTTGAACATGGCGATGGCGACAGTGCCGTCAGCAAGCGGTTTCAGATATGTTGCGTAATCATTGTCACCATAAATCCTGGCGCCCTGCCAGCCGAGTTCGTCCTGGTTCACATCTATCACTTCGCTGTTGCACAGGAGGTTAAGCGTAAAGTCGTCCATCTCGGCCATATCACAACCTATAAGGAGAGGTGATGCGAGAATGCTCCAGAGAGTGATGTGAGTGTACTGCTCATCAGCCGAAAGCTTGGAATCATGAGTGGACGGTCCCCAGCCGACCTTTCCGACCACGAGCATATCCGCATCCGGCCAGTTGCCGGGCCTTTTGAACGATGCCCATTTATCCTGGCCGAATCCGATTTTCGACATATTGGCCCAGTTGTCCCTGATGTCGCCGGTGGTTCTCCAGCAATTCGCATATTTGGTTATGTATGAAGCCATTCCGACTTTGGAGCTATTGGATAGGCTATAGACGATATCCCGTCCTGTAGCACGGAGCGCATCCGCCATAAGACGGACATTGTACTCGTCGTTAGGATTCCAGTCATATTTCAGATAGTCCACACCCCAGTCTGCCCACTGCTGAGCATCCACATCCACGAATTTATACTTGGTGAAATACCAGAGCGAATCACGCTTCATCTTGCTGCGGTCCAGCTTATGGAACTCGTCGCAGATACCTTTCTCGATAAAATCATATTTGCCGTCCGGAGTATCAGCACTTTCGCCGCAATGCCCTGCATATGTAGCCACCCACGGTCCGGAATAGATTCCTAGTTTCAGGCCATTGGAATGAAGAAAATCTCCCAATGCCTTCATATCAGGAAACTTGGAGTTCGGCTGGATAGCATTGGTCTTGCCGCCTCTGAGTCCCTGCCAGCCGTCATCGATATTGATAAATAACCAGCCGTAATCCACCAGGCCCTTGTCGAGCATTGCCTGAGCCGAGCTCATCACTTTCTCCTGGCTCACGCTGTTTCCCCAGCAGTTCCATGAGTTCCAGCCCATCGGAGGAGTGAGGGCAATCTTGTCGCCGATGACAATCTTGAAGTCGCGCTCGACTGTGCCAATGCTGTTGACCGCTTTCAATGTCACCTTGTATTCGCCTGCTTTTTTCACGGCGCCTGTGATGATACCGGTATTTTCATCCAGTTTCAGCCCTTTAGGAAGGCCTTCTGCGCTGAACAGAATCGGACGTTCTCCAGTACAAGGTATCCTGTACAGGAAATCCGCACCGGGACGGGCACCATAAACCTTGGCTCCATTGATTCTTGGTGAAGGCGAGGCCTTAGGCGTAAGAATATACTGAGAAGTATCATTCTTTTCTGAAGCTGAAACTGTGGCCGGAAGAAAAACGACACCGGCAAGAACCGCTAAGTAAAATAGAGTCCTTTGTCTGAAGTTCATCATATAATGAGTTATTAGTTGTGTAAGTGTTCGATAGGAACGCCGGTCATTCACCCCGCTCCATAGCCCTGCGCAAGTCTTTTTCCTTGATGGATTCACGCTTGTCATACTGTTTCTTACCGCGCGCAAGGGCGATATTCAGCTTGGCATATCCGTTTTCTGATATGAAGAGCCTTACAGCCACGATGGTGAGGCCCTTTTCCTTTACCTTCTGGTTCAGATGGCGGAGTTCACGTTTCTGAAGGAGCAGTTTGCGGTCACGGAGCGGAGCATGCTGTCCCCAAGAGCCCCAGGCATACAGGGCAATGTTGATTCCGCGCACGTACAACTGTCCTTTGTCGAAATAGCAGAACGCATCTGACATGGAAGCCCTGCCCGCACGGATAGACTTGATTTCTGTTCCGCAAAGGACAATGCCTGCCGTATAATTTTCCAGGAACTCGTAGTCGAACGAGGCCCTTTTGTTGTTTATATTGACTCTGCTCTTCTTCTCTTTCGCCATAATTCCTTAAGACGCTGCATGAATAAAACAGCATCCAAATGCAAATTTATCGTTATTTTTGCATAAATCAATCAAATCGTCATCTGATGCCTACAAAAAACCCATACGGCAACACCTACATAGCTGACTTGCCGGAACCGGAGACAATATCCGCGGAAGAAATACTCGAAAGCATTGACAACAAAAGCATTGACCTTGTCTGCGTGCTCGGGCCGACCGCTTCCGGGAAGACGAAATACGCTGTAGAACTGGCGCGGGAGCTGAACCGTCTGAGGGCGGAAAAATACGGAGCAGCTAGTGTCAATGCCGCAGGCGCGGAGATTCTTTCCGGGGATTCGAGGCAGGTTTACAGAGGCATGGATATCGGAACAGGCAAGGACCTGAACGAATACGGGGAGATTCCATATCATCTTATCGACATCGTGGATGCCGGTACCAAATTCGACCTGTACCAGTATCAGAAGGCGTTCGAGAAGGCATATAAGGACATCATGGACAGAGGAGGAATACCCATATTGTGCGGAGGCTCAGGACTTTACCTCGAAGCTGCCACATGCGGTTACTCGATTCCGGACGTGCCGCCTTCTCCGGAACTGAGGGCCGAACTGGAAGAAAAGCCTATGGATGAACTTGTGTCAATGCTGGCGTCCATGAAGCCCCTGCACAACAAGACCGACATTGACACGAAAAAAAGAGTCATCAGGGCATTGGAAATAGCTTTGTGGCAGAAGGAGCACCCTGTGGAGAACACTGCGTTCCTGCCGAAGAACACATATTACATCGGCACATTGGTCTCACGCGAGGAGAGGAACAGGCGAATCGATGCGAGGCTGGACGCAAGGATCGAGGAAGGCATGGCGGATGAGGTAAGGCGACTGCTTGACAGCGGCGTTCCCGCAGAGAATCTGACTTACTATGGACTTGAGTACAAGTTCGTTACGCAATATGTCTTAGGAATACTCAGCCTCGAGGAGATGAAGACGCTCCTGGGCAATGCCATCCATCAGTTCGCAAAACGCCAGATGACCTGGTTCCGAGGGATGGAGCGCAAGGGCATCCGGATACATTGGGTCGAGCCTTGACGTGGCAGCAGAAAGCCTCTACTTTGAAGATGGCGGAAGCGGATGGCCGGGAAGTGTACGTGGAGCCTCAGCAGCACGCCAATATGCAGCGTCGAATTCGGGATATACAAATTCCCCGTCATGGTCTATGGTAAACGCGATGTAGTTTATCTTGAACCCCTGGGCGAGGAAATTCTGCTCGTAGAAAGTCTGCACTTCGAACAATGCATCCACGGCAGCCTTGCCGCAGACCGAAGAGAAGTCCGACGAGTAAAGCGAATCTCTATCCTGCCCGTAAAGATCTGATGTAGAAGCCAATACGTGCAGATTGTTCGCCTCACACACGGCCTTCGTATATTCGTACAGGAAAGTACTGTCGGTCTTGAGATGGATGATGCCGCCCTTCTTCAGAAAATGTCTGTATCTTTCCAGGAACATCGGGCTTGTAAGACGGCTGTTCTCACTTTTCATCTGCGGGTCAGAGAACGTCAGCCATATTTCCGAAATCTCGCCCTGAGCGAAAAACGCCTCGATAAACTCTATTCTGGTACGGAGGAACGCCACATTCGGCAGTTCATTCTCGGCCGCAAACTTGGCCCCTTTCCAGAGCCTCGCTCCCTTGATGTCCACACCGATATAGTTCATGTCCGGGTTTCTCTGCGCCAGCGCCACAGTATATTCCCCCTTTCCGCAGCCCAACTCCACCACAACCGGCGTCTTTCTGCCGCCGAACATTGTTTCGGACCAATGTCCTTTGACCGGATGGTCTTTCAGTACCAATGAATTACGGGACTCGTCCCCCGCCCTGTCCAACACTTCTTCAGATGCCGGCTGAAGCAAACATCTGAAAGTGGCGTTCTCGCTGAATTTCTTTAATTTTCCGTGTCCCATATTCTATTTCAACACTAATACTTTAGGGATTGTCGTTTTAATGTTTTCAATATGAGCGAAGCAGCGACCAATCCAT
>ULQR01007505.1_pt1 | contig 22949 bp, 25 predicted proteins | sample 1954711 | NCBI WGS metagenome assembly ULQR01 (sample SAMEA4835661, study PRJEB28245) | human gut metagenome | biome: gut microbiome; material: fecal sample | place: Denmark | collected 2008
AATACGAAAATCAAGATACTTCAAAGACTTCTTTCTCAGGCAATTGACGAGTTTAAGAAAGTCAATAAAATTATGGGTGAGGAATTTGCAGACAGACTCAAAAAAGTTGTTGAGGAGTATAACAATCGTCGCCGTGATGAAGCGTATGCCAACGAAGTTCTTGATGATGTTGCGGAGCAGCTTGCACAGTTGTTGTCTGAACTGAAAACAGAAAAGAACTCGTTTAAGAATATGGGCATAGATTATGAAGAAAAGGCTTTCTATGATATTTTGAAAGCAGTTGATTTGATATTGCTACTTGATGAGTTCGGCTATCCGCCAGTAACCATTGATGATGTTTACAAGGAAGTTCTTGAGCAGGCAGAAAATTTTAAAAAATATGCAAACTGATTATGGAGAAAATGACGAATGGCATTCGATTTTAAGAAAGAATACAAAGAGTTCTATATGCCAAAGAACAAGCCGCAGATTGTGACAATTCCAAAGGCAAATATATCTTGAAGAAAATGGCTATGTAAATGATTTTACTGATGAACGGCTTCATCACGAAATTTATTTATCAGACCCAAGGAAAACTGCACCAGAAAAATGCAAAACGGTAATAAGACACCCGATAAAGAAGGTCTAAAAAGAAATAGCAGACAAATACTATTGATGAGTGATATATAAAAATTATGGTAAAAACTATGAAGCGAGGTAGTGGATATGGAAAAAGACCCATTTAAAGAATATTTGAGAGAGTCTGAACCGGATAAAGCGCATAAGGGCTATGTCTGGAGTACGGCAATCGGACTACAGGCAGTGGATGGACTTAAACCCTCTAAATATCTGGTTGATACTGCTATTCAGAATATTGAAGGCAAAATTACAATGAAAGAGGCTCAAAGTCTTATTGACAGCTACTATAAAGAAAGACCAGTTCATTTATCAGATGATGAGCGTACTGAAGAAGCGGATAAGGTTTCTTCACGTATTGCGGAAATTCTTTCTGAAACAGCTTTTACATTTTCTCCGAATGAATATATCGCTATACATCGTAAACTCTTTCAGGGAATTTACAAATATGCTGGAAAGATTAGAGATTACAATATTACAAAGAATGAATGGGTACTTGACGGGGCAACGGTTATGTATGGTAGTGCCTCTGAACTGAGAGCAACGCTTGAGTATGACTTCTCGCAGGAGAAAGATTTTAGTTATAAGGGTCTTTCGATGGATGAGATTATTCATCATCTTGCGGTATTTATTTCAAGGTTATGGCAAATTCATATTTTTGGTGAAGGCAATACAAGAACAACGGCAGTGTTTTTTATTAAGTATTTGAGGACACTTGGTTTTTCTGCAACGAATGATATTTTTGCGGAAAATGCGTGGTATTTCAGAAATGCTCTTGTCCGTGCTAATTATACAAATCTTCAAAAAGGTATTCACGAAACAACAGAATATCTTGAAGCGTTCTTAAGAAATCTGCTTTTGAATGAGAAAAATGAACTCCATAATAGAAATCTTCATATAAGTGGACTTTTGAATAATGAAAAAGTGGACATTGGAGATAAAGATGTGGATATTGAAAGCAAAAAAGTGGATATTGAGAATGAAAAAGTGGACATTGAAAGTCTGCTCTCAGGAAAAATAGGTAAATTTTCTGTAAAAACGACAAAATATATTTACAGACTTTTTGAGAAGTATGGCTTTGATGAAGTGTTTGGTAGAAGTACAGTTATGGGACTTCTTGAGCTGAAAGGTTCAGGTGCTTCTAAGTTTCTTTCAAATCTGGTTCAGGCAGATATTATTCAACCAGTATCTGGTTATGGAAAAGGAAAATATAAATTTAAAAGGTAATAAAAGAAAATTCTAAAGAACTGACTTAGCGATATTGAAAAGGATATGATAGAAGTAATCTATATTATTGTCGGAGGTTTTATAAAACTTTTCCTTAGATTGTCGACAATCAGATATTTTGCTGTCGTGGTCACATTATAGAACTTTATTACAAGTCAAAGACAAAGAACCCCGTGCGTTTTAATTATAGGACGATATACAACAATAATAAAATAGTTATCCATAAAGGACAGTCGAGGAAGTCGGTTGTCCTTTTTCTTGTTGACAAAAATGTTCTAGTTAGCTTGCTATTTTTCCAGCACAGTAGTGTGAACTGCCTACCTGTTTCCGCTTGCATAATAATGCGTGGCGGTATAATATTAGATTAAGTTAATTGTATGGCGTATTTACGGTGATATCGTGTATTATTTGGATAATAAGGTGTTTAGTTGTAAAAGTTTGCAGAGCAGTACATTGTATTAAGAATTGCGTGTGAAATGTGTTAGTTGTGTTAGTTTGTTAAAGAAATAACCTTTGTTGTCAATTATTAATGGTAATGTTACACTATAATAGTTTAGATATTGAAGAAAGCTGCAATGATGATATCAGATTACATATTGATGTCTAATTATATATTGATATCAGATTATATATTGGTGTCGGATTGCAGATTGAAAGTAGTAATATTATATAGAAAGTGAGGTCTATTTATTAGTGAGTAGATTAACGATATTAACTAAAGATAAGGCTCAGGTTACAATGGAGTCTTTGTATCAGGATCTTGAAAGACGAATTGTAGCCAGTCCTCCTGGGCTTTGTCCAGTTGACCTTACAAGGTCATTTATAAAAATGTGTCTTGCACAGTCGTGTGGTAAATGTGTTCCCTGCCGTGTAGGATTAAGACAGCTTGCAAGACTTTTTGATAATGTTCTTGATGGTGAGGCAAATGAGGAGACAGTAGAGAATATTAAGCTTACAGCAGAAGGTATATATTATTCAGCAGACTGTGCAATAGGATATGAAGCTGCAAAGCTTGCATTAAAGTCAGTTGATGGCTGTATAGATGATTTTGAATCACATATACATAATGGTTTCTGTTCATGCAACAGTAACCAGCCGGTTGCATGTGTTAAGTCATGTCCTGCAGGTGTTGATATTCCGGGTTACATAGCACTTGTACAGCAGGGAAGATATGCTGATGCGGTAAGACTTATAAGAAGGGATAACCCAATGCCAACAACTTGTGCTTATATATGTGAGCACCCTTGTGAGAACAGATGTAAAAGAACAATTATTGATGCACCTGTTAATATCCGTGGACTTAAGAAAATGGCTGTTGATAATTCAGGCATTGTTCCGGTTCCGGAATGTGAAGCACCGACAGGCAAAAAGGTTGCCATTATCGGTGGTGGACCGGGTGGTCTTAGTGCAGCTTATTATCTTGCTCTTATGGGACATAAGGTTACTATATTTGAGCAGAGAAAGCAGCTTGGCGGAATGTTAAGATATGGTATTCCTAATTATAGATTTCCAAGAAAGAAGCTTGACGAGGAAATTGACTCAATACTTTCAACAGGAATAGAAGTTAAGAAGAATATAAGCGTAGGAAAGGATATATCATTTGATGATATAACCAAAGAATACGATGCTACATACATATCAATTGGAGCACACGCTGATAAAAAGATTGGTATAGAAGGCGAGGATGCCAAGAGCGGCATTACATCTGCTGTAGAGATGCTTCGTGCTATCGGTGATGGAGATATGCCAGATTATACAGGCAAGAAGGTTATCGTTATCGGTGGTGGTAACGTGGCAATGGACGTTGCACGTTCTTCAATAAGACTTGGTGCGAGCAAGGTAAGCATTGTATACAGAAGACGTAAAGCAGATATGACTGCCCTTGAAGAAGAAGTTGAGGGTGCAGAGGCGGAAGGCTGTGATGTTCTTGAACTTATGTCACCAGTGCGTATTAAGCAGGACGAAGAAGGTAATGCTATAGGACTTATTGTAAAGCCACAGATGATATCAAGGGTTTCACACGGACGACCAGCTCCTAAGGCAGCGGCTAAAGATGAGGTTTTATTAGAAAGTGACCTTATAGTTGTTGCTATCGGACAAGGTATAGAGACTAAGAGCTTCGAGGAACACGGTATTAAGGTTCAGAGAGGTGTTATATCAGCACTTAATACAGGTAATATTACACCACAGGACGGAGAAATGTCTGAGGGTGTATTTGCAGGTGGTGACTGTGTAACAGGACCAGCGACAGTTATTAAGGCTATTGCGGCAGGTAAAGTTGCGGCGGCTAATATAGATGAATATTTAGGATTTAACCACGAGATTACATGTGATGTTGAAATTCCGTATGCAAGCAATGAAGATAAGGTTGCCTGTGGAAGAGTTGAGGTTGCGTTAAGAGATGCGGCAGAAAGAAAGAATGATTTTGAGCCAATCGAATATGGATTTTCTTGTGAGGAAGCGTGTCAGGAGGCTGGACGCTGTCTAAGATGTGACCATTTTGGATTTGGAGCATTCAGAGGAGGCAGAGAAGAACAATGGTAAATGCAACAATTAATGGTATAGCTATATCAGTAGAAGATGGTACAACTATCCTTGAAGCTGCAAGAAAAGTAGGCGTTGAGATACCTACACTCTGCTATCTTAAGGAAGTTAATGAAATAGGTGCGTGCCGTGTGTGCGTTGTTGAGGTTGAGGGACAGGACAGATGTGTTACGGCGTGCAATAATGTTGTTCAGGAAGGTATGGTTATCCGTACTAACACAAGAAAGGTACGTACAACAAGAAAGACTAATGTTAAGTTTATACTTTCACAGCACGATTATGAATGTGCTTCCTGTGTAAGAAGCGGTAACTGTACATTACAGTCACTTGCCAATGAACTCAATATATCTGAGATGCCTTATGACTCTATTCTTGAAAAGAATAAATGGGATAAGACATTTCCACTTATAAGAGAGAATAACAAATGTATTAAATGTATGCGTTGTGTGCAGATATGTGATAATGTTCAGGGTATGCACGTATGGGACGTAGTTAATACAGGTTCAAGAACAACTGTGAATGTGGCTAAGAACAGACTTATTCAGGAGACTAACTGTACTCTTTGTGGACAGTGCGTTGTGAACTGTCCAGTAGGTGCATTAAGGGAAAGAGATGATGTAGGCCGTGTTCTTGATGCAGTTGAAGATGAGAATATTATAACAGTCGTTCAGATAGCCCCAGCTGTAAGAACAGCGTGGGGTGAAGGCTTTGGACTTTCTAAAGATTTCGCAACAGCCAAAAGACTTGTTGCAGGACTTAGAAGGATTGGCTTTGATTACATATTTGATACAACATTTTCAGCAGATCTTACTATTATGGAGGAGGGAAGCGAACTTCTTGAAAGACTTCCAGAGATTAAGGAGTCAGGACTTCCAATGTTTACATCGTGCTGTCCGGGCTGGGTCAACTTTATAAAGAAGGAATATCCTCAGTATGTGGACAGGCTTTCAACAGCAAAGTCACCACAGCAGATGTTTGGAGCGGTGACTAAGTCATATTATGCAGAAAAGCTGGGCGTAGAGCCTGAAAGAATATTCTGTGTATCACTTATGCCTTGTCTTGCCAAGAAAGATGAATGTACATGGGATAATGGTAAAGATGTTGATGCGGTTCTTACTACAAGAGAAGTGGAACGTATGTTAAAGTCTTTCTTTATAAAAGTTCAGGAACTTGAGGAAGAAGAATTTGACGACCCATTAGGTGTAGGAAGCGGAGCAGGTGTTATATTTGGTGCTACAGGCGGAGTTATGGAAGCTGCACTTAGAAGTGCTTATTATCTTGTTAATAAGACTAATCCAGAACCTGATGCATTCCAGTGCGTAAGAGGTCTTGACGGCTGGAAGGAAGCTAAATTCACAATTAATGGCAATATACTTAAGGTTGCAGTTGCAAGCAGTCTTTCTAACGCAAGAAAGCTTATGGATGCTATTGCAACAGGCAAGGCACATTATGACTTTGTTGAAGTTATGGCTTGTCCTGGTGGATGTATTAATGGTGGTGGACAGCCTATTAAAGATGATGATAACAAAGCTGCCAATAGAAGCAAGGTGCTTTATGGACTTGATAAAGTGAATAATCTCAGATTTTCACACGAAAATCCATCAGTAATGCAGTGCTACAAAGATTATTTTGGTGAGCCATTATCACACAAGGCACACGAATTATTACATATCAGCCATTAGGTAAAGTGACACTACCTGTGTATTTGTATAATATGTTATACGAATTATTGATATACAATGTTAGTATGAATAAGATAATTAAGTATAAAATAAGATAAAGCCCTGTTATGCAGGGCAGATTGGAGGCAGTATGGCAGTTATTAAAGCATTTGAGTGCATAAGACCTGATGAAAAGGTTGCAGACAGAGTGGCTGCACTTCCTTATGATGTATACAACAGAGAGGAAGCGTTAAAGGAAGTAGAACGTGAGCCATTGTCATTTCTTGCGATAGACAGGGCTGAGACACAGTTTGACAGCAGTGTAGATACATATGCTGACTGTGTGTATGACAAGGCAAGGGAGCTTTTGGATAGCAGAATTGCAGATGGTACATTTATTACTGATACAGATAAGGCATATTATGTGTATGAGCTTACAATGAATGGCAGAACACAGACAGGAATAGCTGCCTGTGCTTCCATAGATGATTATAATAACAATATTATTAAAAAGCACGAGAATACAAGGGCTGATAAGGAACAGGACAGAATTAACCACGTTGACAGATGTTCTGCACAGACAGGACCTATATTCCTTGCTTACAGGGCTGATGAGGTTATAAGAAACGAAGTAGCCAAAGCCAAGGAAACAAAGCCGCTCTACAGTTTTACCTCACCAGACGGCATAAGACATCAGGTGTATAAGATTTCAAATGCACAGTCAGTAGAAAATATTGAGAAAGCATTTGCAGGAATAGATGATATTTACATAGCAGATGGACATCACAGGGCGGCATCAGCAGTTAAGGTTGGTTTAAAGAGAAGGGAAGAATACCCTGATTATACAGGTGAGGAGGAATTTAATTATTTCCTTTCAGTTCTTTTCCCAGATGAAGAACTTATGATAATGCCTTATAACAGAGTTGTAAAAGACCTTAATGGTTACAGTAAAGAAGAATTTATTAAGAAGATAGAAGAAAAGTTTGAAATAGAAGAAAGTGCTGCAGCAGTAGAACCGGCTTATAAGGCGGAATTTGGAATGTATCTTGATGAGAAGTGGTATAAGCTTAAGGCTAAGAAGGATATATTATCAGATGATCCTGTAGATGGGCTTGATGTTGCAATACTTCAGAATAACCTGTTAGAGCCTGTACTTGGTATACATGACCCTAAGACGGACAAGAGAATTGATTTTGTTGGCGGAATAAGAGGACTTTTGGAGCTTGAGAAAAGATGTCATACTGATTGCGTGCTGGCATTTTCAATGTATCCAACTTCCATAGCAGAGCTTTTTGCAGTAGCCGATGCGGGCAGGCTTATGCCACCAAAGTCTACATGGTTTGAGCCTAAGTTAAGAAGTGGATTGTTTATACATAAGATTGAAGAATAGGTATATGGTTCAAAATATATGTAAAGAATATAGAAATGGAAAAGAGGATTATTATGTTACATAAAGTATACGATATTGAACTTTCATATGAGGAACTTGGGTTAAAGACACCGGATAAAAAAGCTACAATAACAACATATATTAAAGAAATGTACCCGGATTATCAGGATCCATTTAACAGACCACTTGTTATAATATGTCCAGGTGGTGGATATGACCATCATTCACCAAGAGAAGGCGAGTCTATAGCTGTTAAAATGCTGGATCTTGGGTATAATGCGGTAGTATTAAGATACAGCCTTGCACCATATGTATATCCGACACAGGTATATGAAGCGGCTTATACAGTTAAGTGGGTAAGGGATCACGCTAAGGAATGGGATGTTAATCCTGACAGAATTATACTTGCAGGCTTCTCAGCCGGAGGACATCTTGCGGCATGTCTTGGTACTATGTGGAGTGGTGATATGGTTGCATCATTTGCAAAAAAATACCTGGGATGTGATAAGGAATATGTAAGACCAGATGGACTTCTTTTAGGTTATCCTGTAATAACAGCTGGGGAAAATTCACATAGGGGTTCGTTTGTAAAGCTGTTTGGTGAAAACTATGATAAATATATAGATGATATATCATTAGAGAATAAGGTGTCTAAAGATACACCGGAAAGCTTTGTATGGCATACATTTGATGATAATTCTGTTCCATTAGAGAATTCACTTTTGTTTGTAGAAGCATTAAGAAAGAATAATGTTAAGTTTGAATATCATGTATTTCCAGATGGCTGTCATGGATTGGGACTTGGAACTAAAGAAACTGCTACAAAGGGTGGCAAACATTATCAGCCGGAAGTATATGAATGGACTAAGTTGTTTGAACAGTGGATGAACCGTATGGCATAAGAAACAGCCATAGAAATGGAGAAGGGTATGGATAATAAGTTATATAAGCTTATGGACTGGCCTGCGATTGAAGAAATTGTGTATTCGGAAAGCAGTCAGCCTTGCAGTATATTAGGCGGTCACCTTGTAAAAGAGGGGTATCTTATACAGGTGTTCAGACCGGATGCTGTATCTGTAAGTGTATCAGTAAGTGAAAGAAAAAGAGCCATACAACTTGAAAAAGTTGATGATGCTGGATTTTTTGCGGCATTAATACCGATTAAGAAAAATGTTAAATATGTTCTTAATATTGAAGATAAGAATGGGCATATTACAAGATTACGTGACCCATATTCATTTGGCAGATTTGATAAGTCAGAAGTTATATTCAACAAGTTCGCAGCAGGAACTGAATACAATGCATATAACCTTCTTGGTAATAAGGTGTGCGAAAAAGACGGTATTTCAGGTGTGCTTTTTAGAACATGGGCACCTAATGCGTTACGAGTAAGTGTTGTAGGCGAATTTAATAGCTGGGATGGAAGGATATACCAGATGGAGCGTATTACCGACAATGGTATATATGAAATATTCATTCCACAACTTGAAGCTGGACAGGAATATATGTATGAGATAAAGTTCAAAGGTACTAATACTGTATTAAAGCTTGATCCGTATGCCAGACAGATTACACAGTACGCAGATGCACACTCTGTAACAGGTGAGCCACAGGCTGTACAAGATAATGTTAAATGGGTAAAGCAAAGAAAACAGATAAAGGGTGTTAATAAGCCTTTGTCTATACTTGAGATTGCATATGATAATATTCCTGTGAATAAGGCTAAGGTTAATTATATGGATATAGCCAGATATATTACAGAGTATGTTAAAGATACAGGATATACTTATGTTCTTATAAAGGGCAGTGACAGTATTTTTGAAAAGACAGGTTATTGTTATGGTGCATCAGGTTATTATGCACCATCATCACAGTATGGAACAGCTACAGATTTCAAGCATATGATTAAGGAACTTCATAATAACGGAATAGGTGTAATTATTGATTTTAATGTAGCTTATTTTGGCATTGATATAAGAAGTATAGTTAATTATGATGGTGGTGACTGTTATGGTTATCTTAAGCCAAGGATAATTGAAAAGCCTCAGATGAATATAACAACATTTGCCTATGAGAAGGGCGAGGTAAGAAGCTTCCTTATATCAGCTATAGCTATGTGGCTTGATGAATATAATATAGACGGAATTAAGATTACAGACACAGCAACGATGTTATATCTTGATTATGGCAAGAATCCTGGCGAATGGACGCCTAATATGTATGGCGGCAATGAAAATCTTGATGCCATAGAATTCATAAAGCAGATGAATGAATATGTCCATAAGAGAAATGACGGCGTGATAACTATAGCAGATGAAAAGAGCTTGTGGTCAGACGTTACACGAAATAATGATAATGAGGACAGTCTTGGTTTTGATTATAAGTTAAATGATGGCTTTAATGAGGAATTCTTTGAGTTTGTAAAGCAGGATCCATTGTTTAGAAAGGGAATGTATAACAGGGTTACTTATGAAATGTTATATCATTATAAGGAACATTTTATTACCAACCTTACTTACGAGGCATTAAAAGATGATACTTTATATGCAATGGTATCTGGCAATGACGATAAGCAGAGACTTTCTGATATAAGGGCAGTATTAGGATATATATATACTTACCCAGGACCAGTATGTGTGTCTTATGGCAATGATACAGGTGCATTAGTGTCTGTAGATGATGATAAAATGCAGATTTTAAGCAGACTTGAAGAACCGGCGTATAAGCAGATGAAAGCATATATAAAGGCACTCAACACATTGTATACAACAGATAATTCAATGTATGATGCAGACAGCTCATCAGATGGTTTTGAGTGGGTTGATAATTATAATGCAGAATTAACAGTTTATTCATATGCAAGATATTCGTCAGATAATGATATGGACATAGTGGCAGTTAATTTCACTCCGGTTGAAAGAAAGGCTTATGAGTTAAATGTACCTAAGGCTGGAAAGTACAAGCTTGTATTTAACAGTGACAATGAGGAATATGGCGGTGATGGCAAGGTGGAAGCTGTTGTTGTGAAGTCAGCAGTTGAAGCTGACAGCAATGATAGGTATAAGATGTTTGTTGATATACCAGCATCAGCAATGGTTGTATATAAGTATGAACCATATACTGATATTGAGATTAAAGAAATCCAGATTAAAAATGAAGCTAAGGCGGCTAAGGTTGAAGCAGAAAAAAGAGTTGATTTAGCAAGAGAACTTGCTGATAAGGCGGAAGAAGAGGCTGTGAGGGCGGCAAATGCTGAGAAGGAAGCCAAGGAAAGCTTAAGGCTTGCACAGAATGCAAGAAAGGAAGCTGAGAAGAAAGCTTTAGAAGCAGTTAAGGAAAGTGAAAGAATAGACGAGGAAATGAAGCTTAGGTTAAGTCAGCTTAAAAAATAAACTGGAACATATAGGAACAGGACAGACATATAATCCTGACATTGGAAATTAAAAAACTGGATAGTATGAGAACCAGCAATATTATAAAGGAAGGAGAAAGTATATTAGTAAATATGAAAGATAAGGTGTTTACGATATACGCATATGTGTTATGGAGCAGATAACAAGTATAGTTGAACAGATTACACACTGGGGACTTACTGGAATATGGAAGATTTTATTCGCTATTATCATATGGTTTGTTGGTAAGAAAGTAATAGCACTTTGTATGAAATTCTTAAAGAAAGTATTTGATAAAGGAAGCTTAGATCCAGGCGTTGTTAATTTTACAATGTCAATAATAAGATTTGCACTTTATTCAGTGCTTATACTTATGGTTATTGATGAACTTGGGATACAGACAACTTCACTTGTGACTGTATTTGGTTCAGCGGCTCTTGCAATAGGTATGTCATTACAGGGTTCACTTTCTAACTTTGCAGGCGGAGTGCTTATACTTATATTTAAGCCATTTAAGGTTGGTGACTATATAGTAGTTGGTAATCTTGAGGGAACTGTTAGAACTATAGAGCTTCTTTACACTAAGCTCACAACAGTTGATAACAAGGTGGTAATGCTTCCTAATGGTGCATTATCTAATTCTAATATTGTAAATGTGGGTGCTGAAGATAACAGACGTCTTGATATCGAGATGTCTATAGGCTACTCATCTGATTTAAAGCTTGCCAAGAATATATTAAGTGATATTCTTGCAGCTGATAATTCAATCCTTAAGGATAAGGAAGTGAAGGTTATAGTAAAGAGCCTTGATGAAAGTTGTGTGACACTTGAGACAAGAGCGTGGGTAAAGACAGAAGATTACTGGGATACAAGATTTGCACTTCTTGAAGAATACAAGTCAGAATTTGATAAGAACGGCATAGAAATTCCATTTAACCAGATGGACGTACATATTGTATAAATATTGTTGTATAAATATTGTGTAATAATATATTGTTATATGAATATATGTGTGCTATAATGTTGCCGGATGGGATGAAAGGTTCATATAGACTAACTTGAATTTCTTGTTCATATAAAGTAACTTATTGTATGTGGGATATTAATATGATATGAAGCTTAATGGCTGAGTATCAGAATGGAGAATGAATTGAAGTTATCAGAAGAAAGACAGCAGCTTTTTAATTTTGTGCTTTCTGAATTAGAGCAGGAAGGCAATCTTGCACACGAGAAGAATGCTATACAGCACGGTTCAACAACAGTATATGAGCATAGTGTAGGTGTGGCAGGAGCAAGTCTTAAGCTTGCAGAATTCTTTCATTTAAAGGTGAATGAGAAAGCACTTATAAGAGGAGCACTTTTACACGATTATTTCTTATATGACTGGCACATAAAGAGAAAGGGACATCATTTCCACGGCTTTACACATCCTGCAACAGCACTAAGGAATGCAGAGAAGGAATATAATCTTGGCGATATAGAAAGAAATATAATCTCAAGACATATGTTTCCTCTTACAGTAGTTCCGCCTATGTGCAGGGAAGCCTGGCTTGTATGCCTTGCTGACAAGTATTGTGCAGTTAAGGAAACCTTCGCACCAGCGGTAGGTTACTAGAATGTATATATTAATTGGCAGAATGGACCAGTTAGTGAGTAGTTGAATTAAGATTAATACTTATAAATACTCCGGCAGTATGTTGCGTTTAAGCAGTGTACTGCCGGATTTTTTGTTTCTTTATATAGTTGTATGGATATATTTAGAAGACAGAGTGATTTCATATAGTCATAAAGAATTAAGACGTTGGGATATTAAGATTGCGAATGCCAGAATACACAGCAATATCACATTTTTTACTTACTTTTTACATCATTTGGTCACAATTTCCAAGTAATATACAATTGTTCACAGGAAAACGCGTTGTGAAGTAACTTGCAGAGGATATTAAGATGTGCAGGAAAGATTGGAGGCCAGTGTATGGCGATTGAAGTATTTAACAGATATGAGAAAAAATATATACTTGATGAACACACTTTCAGAAGGCTGCTTGAACGAATAAATGATTATATGGAGCCGGATAAATATAATCTTAATGGACAATTTTATAGTATATGTAACATTTATTATGATACTGATGACAACAGGCTTATAAGAAGTTCAATTGAGAAGCCTGTATACAAGGAGAAACTCAGAATGAGAAGCTATGGTACTCCTTGTGGAGAAGACAGGGTATTTCTTGAGATTAAGAAGAAATATAATGGTATTGTTAATAAACGCAGAACATCAATTGTACTAAAAGACGCATATAAGTATATGGAAAGTGATGTGTATCCTGAGAGTGACACACAATGTATTAACACACAGGTGCTTAAAGAGATTGATTATTTTAAGAAAATGTATACATTAAAGCCAAAGGTATATCTTTCATATGACAGGTATGCTTATTTTGAAAAAAATGATGGTGATTTCAGAGTTACATTTGATACTAATATAACAACAAGGAGAGGCGATGTAAGGCTTGAGAGCGGAAGCTATGGCAACAAGCTTATTCCTGACAGATTGTATCTTATGGAGATTAAAATAAGCGGTGCAGTACCGATGTGGTTTACAAGATGTCTTTCGGATCTGCATATATATCCTGTTTCATTCTCTAAATATGGAACAGAATATAAAAGATATGTGCTTGAAGGTTATGATAAAGATACAGAGGAATTGAGTAACCAGATAGCACCTAATGAATATGCAAAGGAATACGGTAATGTATATGGCTGTCAGTATGGACAGTATGGAAAAAGTGCAATATGTATCTAATAACAAAAGTATAAATTAAAAGGAGCAATATTATGTTTGAATCAATATTCAATTGTGTTCTTTACAATGGCAGCGGGTCTTGCTTGTGGTCTTGGATATGTAACATTTGCAGCAGCATTTACAGCAGTTATGCTTTTGCTATTAATACTTATATCAGCATTCGGTTTTGCAGATAGGAATGAAGGACGTAAGCAGCTTAAAATTGTTATTCCAGAAAGCCTTAACTATAATTCGGTATTTGATGATCTGTTTGATAAATACACGTCTGAGAACAGATTAAATAAAGTTAAGACAACTAATATGGGCACAATGTATGAGCTTACATATGAAATCAGATTAAAAAATGATGATGCAGAAAAAGATTTCATTGACGAATTAAGGGTAAGAAATGGAAATCTTAATATATCAGTAGGAATTATGCCAGAAAACAGCGTATCGGCATTGAATTAAATGTTGACATATTAAGTGGAAGATTATATAGTATAACAAATTTGTAAGCGTTAACATATAGTTACAAAAGCTAGTAATTATCTATGTTTCACGCACACTAAAATTTTATAACATAATAACAACTGAATATTAAGTGTGGAAGATACCAAAGGTAATTGTAGCCTTTGGTATCTTTTTTTATTTTATGTTTATTTTATGTTTATTGAAGGAGAAGTGATTATGACAGCAGATGATGTATTAAATAATTTATTGGAGTTAATAGGAAAGCCGTTTGATTATGATGATGTTGTATGTGCATTTGAAGATTATGAAGAAAATGGAGAATGTTCTGTGTATGTAGGCGAAAGTAGTAACGATGGATATAGTTATATTGCTTATATAGATGAAGTAAACAGTACGCAGTTTTTATTTAAAACAGATGATAATGACGTGATAAAAGCTGTATATATGAAAGGCAGGTAAAAAATGAGGCAACATAAAAAGTATGTATACCTTAATTATGATATGAGATGTCAGCTTGAAAAAATGTTGAAGGCAGGAATTTCTAAAACCGAAATATCTCAAGAATTGAATGTCTCTGTACATACGATCAACTATGAATTAAGAAAAAATAATATGACTGCATTAACATACGATGCAAATAAAGCACAAAAATATAAGCTGCTTAAAGGAGGAGCAAGTGTATAAAGATGTAACAGAAGAATTTGTCGTAAACGTCATTAAGACACAGACAAAAATGATAGCACAAATTCACAAAGAGTTGCTTAAGATCTTTAGTTCGTCTGGTAATGATGATCTTATTACAGCTGCGACATTTCATTCGGAATTACACGAAGCAACTTCTAAGACAAATGCAAAGCACGATTTGCACGATGTATACGAGCAATACCGTAAAATCAATTACGAATGGGATATGAGCGTAAAATCATATGCCAGGGAACTTGTAGAAAAATTAGAGTCTATTAACAGAATAATAGCCTGTTATAACAACTTGAAGCAGAAAGAGAAGCTTGTACTTGATATGTTATATATTCAGCATAATTTCAAAGAGGGAAAAGTTATTCTTGATAAAGAACATAATATTCCCGAACGTACAGCGTTACGAATTAGGAAGACAGCAATAGATAACATACTGAAGATGTATTACAGCTCATCAAGCAATCTTGAATTGTACAAGGTTGATAAAAATAAAAATAACAAGTACCGCTAAGGGGTTGGCGATGTGACGTAATCCGTCATAAGAAAGGAGTCAATGATGAAAATTATTACAGTATGGAATTTAAAGGGTGGAACTGGTAAGACTACAACAACATTTAATCTTGCAGCAAATCTGTCAAAGGATAATAAGATACTATTGATTGATTTGGATATGCAGGCAAATTTAACATCTTTCTTCGATGTTGATACAAAGAGATATAAAACTAGCAGACCGGATATAGCGGTTTTACTGGGCGATAACAGGCTTGTATCAAAGAGCGTATATCATTCAAGATTTGATAACATTGATTATATCAAAGGATCTAATGATGTAATGAATATAAGTCTGTCAGATATAAATGTACTAGGAAAAGTGCTGTCACAGATAACGTCAGATTATGATATCTGCCTGATTGACTGTCATCCGGATGCATCACTTGTATCTGAAAACGCACTTGCAATAGCCGATTTAGTTCTTATACCTATCAACTTAGATGGATTCTCTAGAGATAATCTTAATCTTGTAACTAAAGAAATGATACAGCTTGAATCCCAGTGCGGAGAAATCAATTACAGAATATTTGTAAACAAACTAAAGAATTTAAGAAGCCAGAGACTTGTGTATAAGGATTTAGTAGAAAATCATGATTATCCATTGTTGTCTACAAGTGTATCAGATTATTCAGGAATACAGAGTGCATTGTTAAGGCACAAGCCTCTGTATATGCACAGAAGCAAATCTTTAGTTAATGAAGATTATACAGATCTTGCAAATGAAGTAACAGATATACTTGATGGAATGGGGGATAGATAATTATGCCAAAGTTAGATAATTTCTTTTCAAATAATAAGTCAGAGAAAATTGAGCAGATACTTACTAAAAAAATGCACCCACAGCTTATATCCGTCAAAAACTTAGAAGAGTCAAAGTTACAGTACAGGGATATTCCACAGGAAGATGTAGAGAAACTTGCAGATTTAATAGAACTTGATGGGGAAGTATTACAGCCACTTCTTGTAAGGAAAGCTGGCGGTGATACATACGAAATACTTGCAGGACATAAAAGATACAGAGCGTGTAAGTATCTTTCTGAAGTAAGAAAATTAGAGCAGTTCGCAATGCTGCCATGCTACGTTAAGACAATGACAGATGCACAGGCAGAATTTGCAGTTTATAGCACAAATGGATATAACAGAAAGACAGATTACGAAATTATGAGAGAAGTTGAGGGAATGTCCAGGTTATTGAAAGAAAATCCAGAGCTGTTTCCCGAAGCTGCCAGCGGAAGACTTGTTGAGAAGCTTGCAAAGATAATGAATATGTCAAAGACTACTGTACAGGAATACAAAACTATAGCAAATAATCTTTCGGATGAGGCTATGGATAAATTTAAGAAAAATGAGATAACAAAAGAGTCTGCAAAGACATTAGCAGGTCTTTCATCAGAAGAACAACAGCAGGTAATAGCAACTGGTGTAACAGAAACTAAAGATATCAAAGAGGCGGCAAAAACAATAAGGAATCCTTCAATGTCAGAAATAAAATCTGCATTCAATGCAATGTATAAGTCTGCACTTTATCCGGGATTTGTAGTAAGAAATTATTCTTCGTTGGAAGAGTGCTTTAAGGAAGAGGAAGGACGTTCACATTCTGGACATGCAGAATACAGACTCAATTATGAATGCAGTCTTAGAGGTATAAAGATAAATAATCGTAAAGAAATAACCTGGCATGAGTTCGTAATGGCAGCAACAGAAATGGGTCTGTATAATCCGGATGATATATATAATAAGCCTTCCGATGCTGAGATAAAGCTTGCATATAATAGTCTTACAGCTAATGCAGACATAAAAAAATATACTTCTGCAAAGCTGTTAGAAAATTATATGAATGATACTTACAGACACCGAGAATATTTAAGCTCTACGCTTTCTTATAGCTGTTCTTACAGAGGTATTACTATTAATCACAAAGAAGAAATAACCTGGCACGAATTTGTTATGGCATCGTTACGAATGGGGTTATATACATTTGAAGATAACGATTGTGATAAAGAAGAAGAACAGATACTAGGACAGGATGATATATATAATCATCCAGAGTATCTGCCAGATGATAATGTGACGGATTTCGTCACATTTAATGAACAGACTAAGACAGATAACGAGGTACTTAACATCGAAGAAACACAACGTGTTGCTGACGTACGTATGATTGGCAACTGTCCATATTGCAATGCACCATTAATTTTTATAAGCAACAAAAGATTTTGTGGAAGCTGTGGAAAGGGTATTGTTTGGCAATATAAGAATGAGAGTGTGCTTAAATAGGCGGTTCATAGATGATTTATCTATGTCACAATAATATCACAAATAAAATACACAGGGCTTATGCCCTGTGGGAAAGGAGCAGTATGACAGAAGATGAGTGGAAAATCGTTGAAGAAGACTTAAAGATAATAGGTAATCCTGTAAAGCTTAGAATTGATAATTATGATATTGCACTGAGACTTGGACAGATAAGTACATACAAAAATGGAATATTTATATACATAAATGGATACATAAAAGGAATATGGTTAGCCAGAGAATGTGAGGAACGTAAGAGATTTCTGCAGAAACACGAACATAATTTATATGACAATAAAACAAATAAACAGATATCAAAAATGAGCAAAAAAAGACGTGCAGAGCTAGGGTTAGATGATAAATTGAAATATGTTACATATACATCATACTGGACAAGTTTCAAACAATTAAAAAAAGATAGCTAACAATGAAAATATATCATTAAATTAATGTATAAGTTTGTGACGGAATTCGTCACATAAGAAGGAGAAAGTATTATGAAGCAGCTAAATAACAGCAACAATAAAATTAATAAAAAACTGATAAGAAAAGCAGTGTTTACAGTAATAATGTGCGTATTAATATATATAGGTTTTAGTGATAGTATTCAACTGCCAGTAGTTGCAGTACATATCAGCAGAATAATAAGCGTTGTTGGACTTATTTATATTCTTGTCTCATTTAAAATGGATTAACAAATATTTAAGTATAAGAAAAGGGAGATATAATGTTTGGAAAGATTAAAAAAATAGATTATTACACGCGATGCTCATATTGCAAGTGTGTGTTCTGCAATGAAGGTTACGATATGAGCCGTTATGCCTATTCTCTGCAATATAATGGCAGAAAGTTATATTTCTGTGGGTTTAACTGCATGATGAAATTTAGAAGAGAACATATGAAGCCTTTACGAGGTACGAACTGTAAGCATAGCTAATATAATTATTCCTTTTCAGTGAATGTGACGGATTCCGTCACATTCAGCTGTAGCCTCAACGCAAAAAAAGGGAATCCAGACAATTGAATTGTCTGGAAGTCATCATTGACACCCAGATGTATCAACCCCTCAAATACATCTGGGTATTTTAAAATATACGAGTGGGAGAAGGAGAGTTTACAATGCAGAATTCAGTGTTGACGAGAGAAGATATCAGAAAGATATCAGGCATTTTAAACAGTTTAGAAGAGAACATACAGGCAAAGGATTATGCAGATAGATTAAGTAAAATGGCCGATGCGATGTGCCACGATGACGAACTGCAGATAAGTGATTGCGTTGCCTATGTGCACGGATAAGGAGAGACAGATGATGCTGTATATATAGTAGAGAACGAATATACATTATAAGCAGTAAATAATTAACTAAAAGGATAATGAACAATGAGATTTGATTTTTATTATGGAGATGAGTCAGAACAGTACAGCTTCTACAGCGTACCTAAAATGTTTTTTGACAATGATAAATTTAAAGATTTATCAGCAATGTCAAAACTGTTATACAGCTTTCTTCTTGACAGAATGAGCCTGTCAAAAAGAAGAAACTGGATAGATGATAAAAACAGGGCTTATATTAAATACAGCCTTAAAGCTATATGTGCTGATATGTGTGTAAGCAGGAATTCAGTAATAAAATATATGAAAGAGCTTCAGATGTTTGGCTTGATAATGAAATTTTCCAAAGAAGGAATGGAAGACATAATATATGTGATGGATTTCTCAAAGGTTAAACAGGCAGATTATGATATTCAAAATAGCAGTATTAATAATACTTCCAAATCAGAAACCATACCAGCAGAGCAGCCAGACGAATCACCAGCACAAGATACACAGGTATATGATACATATGCACCACCTGCTTTTTCGGTTATAGAACATAGTAAAAAAAGTAAAAATTCAGGCTATATGGGAGCTCATACCCTAATGACCAGTCCAAAACTTGAACCGGTTCAAAACCTGAACCAGTCCAAAACTTGCACCAGTCCAAAATCTGAACCGGTTCAATATTTGCACCACCATCATCAAAAATTAAATAATAATATATATAATATAAATAATAAAATATTCAATTCTGTAAGTGATACAGATAGGATTGATAGATATATATATAAATCTTATCCATCTATCAATCATAATAACAGTGCAGATGATAATACAAATACAGCTGACAGAGAACCAGAAGGAGAAGCTGCGTTTTCTGAGTACGACTTTATTTGTCGACAGGTGAAGTCAGACATCAGCTACGATGAGATGATATTAAGACCAGAATGTTCAGACTGGTATAATGATTACTACAGTCTAATTACAGAAATTCTTACAAGAAAATCTGATGTAATAAAAATATCCGGAGAAGAATATTCTATGCAGCTTGTTAAAAAGAGGTTCAGCATGCTTACAGCAGAACATCTTGTATATGTACATAATCAGGTAAGCAAAGCTAAAGGTATTAAGAATATAAAAGCATACTTAATAAAATCACTGTTCAATGCTCCTGTAACACATATGTCATTTATAGAAAGCAATAAATTTATAGAAAATAATGCAGATAAAACTGAAACTGAAGTTAAGAATAACAGCAATGTAAAATACGCAGGAAACCGCTTTAACAATTTCCAACAGAGAGATAAGAAATCTGCTGACTGGTACAATACACTGCTTAATAATAATGATTAAGGAGGAGAAAGTGGATACTATACTTTGCTATATAGACTTAATATCTTATATAATATGCGGTGGTATTACAATATTTTTGAGTCCGGTAATACTTGTAATATTCACTAAATTATATATGATAAACTATCCATTTTGCAGTAATGGTTTAGTGAATTCAGTTAAACATATATTAATATATATATTATGTATTTTATTTTTTATATTGATTGTACTAAGTAACTTAATATTAGCCTATTTATTAATTCGTGATAATTTTCTTGAATTAGGAATGTTGTCATAGGTGTATCAATTAATAAAATGTGACGGATTTTGTCACGCATTATAGTAAAAAGCAGAATAGTATTGTAAAATGGAGAATAGAAATATATGATTAATGTTACGAGTTTATCTGAGCCAGTTTATTTAACTATAATGTGGATCCAGATTGTGTTAATTATAATATCAGTATTGAGATTAGGGAGGTTTGCATTATATATTATACGAAAAAATGATAAGAAATTTATAGAACTGGTAAACAGTCTGTCGCAGCTGTTATATCCGTCAATATATTTATTTGTGGGTATATTCAAATACTGCCATATATCGTTTATATTGCTTATTTTAATAACTATAAATTTATCTATAAAACCATCAATAGATATAATAACTAAAAGTGATAATAATAGATATATACTATTTATAAAAATGTATTATTTTATATTATTAACACTGTTATTGATGGAGTTAATAAAAATAATGCTTGGAAAATGAAAAAAATTTTTGAATTTACATATAGAACAGGGAAAAGACTTTTAACAATAAAAAATGAAATTGTATATAAAATTATATTATCAATAGCAATTATAATATTATTTTGTCTATTATATTTAGTAACGAATCCATTAATAAATCAAATTATATTTATTATGTTATATATTGTTATTGTGTTATTTGAAATGATAATATTTGCAGATAAAATATTATTGTCTGTTAAAGGTTTTTTACGATATGGAATACTGCATTATATCCAATTACTTGGGATGGCTGTTTTAACATTAGAAATATTCGAAAGTCCGATAATAGTATTGGTATCTTTCTATATTGTGGCTGCGTTATTATGGTTCATATATAGTATGTATGTTAACAATAAAGTAGCAAGTATAATTAACGAATTGTTTTCTGCGATATTAGCGATTTTTGTACTAGTTAAAGATTTAATTATAAGTGCAATACCAACAGAAATATTAAATATGGAATATGAAAGCAATATAATGGGAAATAATTATAAATATACATATGAGCAATTATTTCAATTAGGTTTTAATTTGATCGTTACCCCATTTTTAATAATAAACATACTTGCTTTACTGCTATGCACAATAAAAGGTTATTGGATTGAAAAATATAATGATGGTAAAGATATAACAGAAGATATGTTACCAGATAATATAGAGCAGAAAGATATTATAGATGTGTTGTTCAATAGATTTATTCATAGGAAATAAAATGTGACGGATTCCGTCACAGGAAAGGTTATATTTATGATATATACAATAAGTCAGATCAGGGAGAAAAGCAAACATATATTTGATAAGCAGGATTTTGTAAAAGAAGCATACCTGTTTGGCTCATATGCCCGAGGTGAGGCAACAGAAAATAGTGATATCGATTTTATGATAGTTTTAAATAGAAAAGTAGGTATTGAATTTTTTGGGCTGTACCATTTTCTTCAGGAGGAATTTGGGAAAGATGTTGATGTTTTAAGTGAAAGGGAAGCTTATGATATTATGCCTGAAAGCATAGAAAGGGATAAGGTAAAAATATACAGCAATGAATAGTAAAACAAGATTGATGTTTAATCTGGCATATATACATAATTATATAAATGACATACTGGATATGTGCAATGAACTTGATAACAATTATCCTGTCATATTTACAGATAAGAAAAGCCAGTATGCAATTAATATGTGCTTTGTACAGATAGGTGAGCATTGCGCACAAATAAGAGATAATAATAAATCATTTTATGATAATAATGAACTGAAGCTATATCAGATAAAAGGAATGAGAGACAGAATAGTCCATTCATATGGTAAAATTGATTATGATATTATTAAAGAGTCTATCAGTAAAGATATACCAGTGTTAAAAGGAAAAATAGAGAATATAGTAGATGAAGATATTCTGGACAATCCATATTTGCTGTATGAGACAGAATATGATGATTATATAGACGAAAAATATAATGCTCCAGAAAATAGTTATGAATATACACCAAAATTTTAAAAGACGTATTAAAAGTATTTTAATAATTAAAGTGGCTTGGCTTTTATAATTTTATATAACAAAGGAGATGTATATGTATGAATTCGATACTATAAAAAGATATATAGAAATGTTTGATATTGATGACTATAAATCAGTAATTATTATCAGTCTTTTTATATTATTATTATCAACAAGGATATTTAAAGCAATTCATTTATCAAAAGAAGAGCTGATTTTTATAAATAAAAAAGATTCCTTTTTAAGAAATAGCTTTGTAGATTTATTTCTATTTATTTGTCTAGGATTTATAAATGCTTATTTTGTACAGTTAGAATATTTAATGGTTTATGGATATATATATATACTATTATATTTATTAATAGTAATAATAAAAA
>ULQR01015441.1_pt1 | contig 21900 bp, 21 predicted proteins | sample 1954711 | NCBI WGS metagenome assembly ULQR01 (sample SAMEA4835661, study PRJEB28245) | human gut metagenome | biome: gut microbiome; material: fecal sample | place: Denmark | collected 2008
GAGCCATTTTAGAAGCGGTTCGAATTACTTTTTGATTCGTTGGTGATGTTCCTAAACAAACCAATATTTTTTCTTTAAGAAATTGCTTATTTTCATCTTTTGCATATAAATTTATACGATCAGCGCATTTCCTTAATGAAATTTCTCGTAATGCTATTAAATTATCTTTTATAAAAAAATTCTCTAACGCCCTTTTTGCTTGTGTCTTACTATATATTTTACCCTGTTTTAACCTTTCTATTAAATCATTTATATCAACATCTATTAGCTTAACATCATCTGCATCATTAAATATATAATCAGGAATCCTCTCATTTACCTTTACTTTTGTAATACTTTCTACAACATCGTGTAAACTTTCTATGTGTTGTACATTTACAGTTGTATAAACATCTATACCTGCGCGCAATAATTCTTCAATATCACTATATCTTTTTTTATGTCTAGAAGTAGGCGCATTTGTATGAGCTAATTCATCAACTAGTATTAGTTGAGGGTGTCTATCTAATGCTTTATCTAAATCGAACTCAGAAAAATGATGTCCCTTATAAAGTACCTCTTTAGTCGGTATTTTTTCTAATCCATATGTTAGATTCTGCGTATCTGGTCTATCATGACTTTCTATATATCCAATTACTACATCTACACCTTCAACAGATTTTTGCTGAGCTGTATTTAACATAGAAAAGGTTTTTCCAACTCCTGCACAATATCCAAAAAAAATTGTTAATTTTCCATTTCTCGCCTCTTCCAATACTAACATCTCCTTATATTATTTAACAATTAACCATGTTCTTATTTATAGTTATCTTTGTAGCCGGTAAACTAAATGTAAAAATAGCCCCTGTTGGATGATTATCTTTTACAGATATAACACCACCGTGTGCTTCAACAATTGATTTACATAATGACAAACCTAGTCCCATACTCTTCTTACTATCGACAACAGAATGATTTACAGTATAGAATTTTTCAAAAATTTTATTTTTATCAATATCTTTTATTCCACTTCCATTGTCACACACTTCAATATACACATTATTTTTTATTTGATAAGCGTTTATAGAAATTGTTGATTCATCTTCTGTATATTTTATCGCATTATTAATTAAATTTATTAAGACCTGTACAATTAATCTCGCATCCATATCCGCCATTAAAAAATCATCAGAAATATTCACTTTAATTTTACGATTATCTTTGATTATACTAACATGACTTAATGATTCATCAATTACATCTTCTATAACTTCTGGTTCTATTCTTAATTTCACGCTACCATCTTCTATACGAGTTATTGATAATATATTTTCTACTAAATTGATCAACCACAACGAATCGTCATATATATTTTTGTATAAAGCATTTTTTTTATCATTCTTCAAATTACCATTATCATTTAACAACACATCAGCATTACCATATATCGAAGTCAACGGTGTTCTGAGATCATGAGATATAGACCTAAGTAAATCAGATCTAAATTGCTCTTTTTTTACTTTTATAATAGCCTCATTCTTTTCTTCATTACTTTTTATATTTTCCAAGCATATAGCCATTTCACTTAATATAGCCAATAAAATACGTTTATCAAATGATCCTAAAACATCGTTACCTAAATAAATACCTATAACTCCATATATTTGATCATCCGTTAATACAGCATAATAGATACTCTTTGATCCTGATAAATAACGAGTTGTCGCTCCTGCATGCTTTCCATTGATTGCTACCCATTTTGCAACGCCTATCTCATTAGCATTCAAAAACTCTTTACAACAAGAATTTTCCCTTTTGGGAAACAGAATAGGATTTTGTATAGAAGACTTCTCAATTGGAAAATACGCAATATCTCTATTAAATAAATTTGATAATTGTTTGCATCCACAATTAAATATATCTTCCACAGATTGTTTTTTTTGCAAAAGCTGGTTTGTTTCTAATAAAATATGAGAAACATTAGCCATATTAGCATAACTTACAGCTGTTAATTGAATTTTATTCATTAGTGTACTTATTAAAAAAGCAACTATAATCATAATTACAAATGTCATTAAATAAGCTGAATCATAAAAAGATAAACTTAATATAGGCAGTGTAAAATAAAAGTTAAATAAAATAACACTAGCAATCGATGAAACAACACTGCATATGATATTTGATGTAATTAAGGCAATCAATAAAACACCAATTAAGTAAATCATAATAATATTAGAATCATGAAATCCCATTTCAAAAAATACAAAACCAACTACTGTACAGATAAACAATATAAGAATACTAGTAACAATCGATTTTAGTGTCAATTTACTTTTATTGTTTAATCTCTTGAATATTCTATTTTCTTTTACTGGCACGATAATTAAATTAATGTCTTCAATATTATCTAATAAATATTGATCAATTGATTTTTGAAAGAGATGCAATCTCATATTCATGTTTTTTCCGATGACAAGTTTATTTACTTTATATATATTAGCAAATTTAAAAATTTCACCCGCTATATCATCAGAAGAAACAATTTCCACCTCTGCTCCTAATTGTTTTGCATAAGCAATATTTTTATCTAGCTGTTCCTGATTTGAATCACTTAATGTCCTTTTCGTATCAGATATATACAATGCATAAAAATGGTCTTTTTTATTTTGCAGCATATTACTAGCAACGCGAATTACATGGATATTGGATGGTGAAGGAGAAATACATACCATGATAGAATCAGTATTTTGATTACTCATTATTTTTATCCTCAACATCAGAATTATCTATTTTTATCATTTTATAACCTACCCCAACATGTGTTTGTATGTATTTTTCATTTGATATTTTCTCTATTTTTTTTCTTAAAGAAGTTACATAAACTCTTAATGAAGATAAATCAGATTCAATAGAGTTAACCCATACTTTATCTAATATATACTGATGTGTTAATACTCTTCCTATATTTTTAGATAATAAGCACAATAGATTGTATTCAATTGGCATTAAATGAATTTCTTTATCATCTACATATACAGATTGAGCAATATAATCTATTTTTAAATGTCCATTCACAAAATAATTATCATTATTTAATGTATTTTCTTTGTACTGAGTTCTTCTCAAAGTTGAGCGAATTCGAGCTAACAATTCTTCTACACTAAATGGTTTAGTTAAATAGTCATCCGCTCCCATATCTAAGGCTGTAATTTTGTCATCATCATTGCTTCTGGCACTAATTACAATAATTGGAGTAAATGAAAACGTACGTAATTTTTTTATGATATCTATTCCATCTAAATCTGGCAAGCCTAAATCAAGCAAAATAATATCAAATTGATGTTTAACTAGTAATGACAACGCCATACTACCATTCGTAGCCATTTCGAAATTATAACCATTTGTTTCTAATGCAGTTGATATTAAATTTCGTATGGCAGACTCATCTTCAACTATTAATACCTTCATTAAATTATTCACAGTGTTCATCTCCGTTCGTGTAAATTTCTTTATATTATAACATTTCTAAAAAATCAAATAAAGAATTATTTAGACTATCATTTCTATAGCAATAAGATACTATCTTTGCTTTATTAGTAATTATAGAAAAATCGATTTTAACTTTGTCTGATTTCTCTTATTAAAGATAGATTTAATTGCAACACATTAACTTTTTCTTCGCCAAAGATACCAAGTAATTTATTTTCAGTATTATCCTTTATTAATTTTTTCAATACCTCCTTAGAAATATGCGTATTTTTTGACACTCTATCAATTTGAACATTAGCAGCATCAACAGAAATATGTGGATCTAATCCTGATCCAGATGCAGTTATTATATCTGCAGGAATATCTTCTCTTTTTATCGTAGGATTTTCTTGTAGAAATTTTTCAATATCACCATTAATTCTTTTTTCTAATTTAGGATTACTTGATGCTAAATTTTCACTTCCAGATGATGGTAAAACTTGTCCTTTGCTTTCTTTTTCGTTTTGTGTGAAAGTATTATAATTTACAGCAGAAGGTCTACAATGGAACAATCTCTCATCCGTAAAATCTTGTCCAACCAGTTCAGAACCTATAACTTTTCCGTCAATCTCAATTAGACTTCCATTTGCTTGATGTGGGAAGATAGCTTGAGATAACCCTGTCATTAACATAGGATAAATCAATCCACAAATTACGAACATTACTAATGATAACTTAAATGGTGTTTTTAATTTATTAAATAAACGTTTCATAAACATCCTCCTATAATCCTAAAAAAACCAGTAATGGTGAAATAAGAATATCAATTAATTTAATACCAACAAATGGACAAATTACGCCTCCTAAACCATAAATCATCATGTTTCTTCCCAATAGTTTAGATGCACTCATAGGTTTATATTTGACACCTTTCATAGCTAACGGTATTAGGAAGGGAATAATAATCGCATTAAAGATTAATGCCGATAAAATCGCACTTGATGGAGAGCTAAGTCCCATAATATTTAAGACGTTCATTTGTGGAATTGCAATTGTAAAAATTGCTGGAATAATTGCAAAATATTTTGCAATATCATTTGCTATAGAAAATGTAGTTAACGATCCTCTTGTAATTAATAATTGCTTACCAATTTCTACTACCTCTAATATTTTCGTTGGATCCGAATCTAAATCTACCATGTTAGCTGCTTCTTTGGCAGCAGTAGTTCCACTATTCATTGCTATTCCTACATTAGCTTGGGCTAAGGCTGGTGCATCATTTGTTCCATCACCAGTCATAGCTACAATTTTCCCTAATGATTGTTCTTTTTTTATTGCTTCTATTTTATCTTCGGGTTTACATTCAGCAATATAGCCATCAACACCAGCTTCAGCAGCAATAGTTGCAGCTGTTAAAGGATTATCCCCTGTGCACATAATCGTTTTAATACCAATCTTACGTAAACGATCAAATCTTTCTGGCAATCCTGGTTTTACTGTATCTTTTAAATAAATAACACCTAAAATCTTGTCATTAGCGCAAACTACCAACGGAGTCCCTCCTAATTTTGAAATATTTTCCACTTTTTCATTTAAATCAGAAGGAATTAATCCATTTAAATTTTTTACATAATTAATAATGGCTTCACCAGATCCTTTTCTTATTTTAGTACCATCTTCAAGATCAATCCCACTCATTTTGCTACTAGCTGTAAATTCAATGAATGTTGCATTCTTGTAATCATCAATATTTAATGTAACTCCCATCTTTTCAGCTAATTCTACTGTTGATTTTCCTTCAGGTGTCGTATCTTTTAACGATGCAATACATGCATATTTCACAAGATCCGTTTCATCTACACCGTCAACATTAATAAAATCGCTCGCCAATCTATTTCCGAATGTAATAGTACCTGTTTTATCTAAAATCATTGTATCAACATCACCACATGCTTCTACTGCCTTTCCAGATAGTGCAATAACATTAAATCTAGTGACACGATCCATACCTGCAATACCAATTGCACTAAGTAATGCCCCAATTGTAGTTGGGATTAAGCATACTGTTAATGCTACTAACGTTGAAATTGGAATTTTAACATTTAGGTATGTAGCGAGAGGATATAAAGTGACGATTACTATTAAAAATATAATAGTTAAAGATACTAACAAAGTATTCAAGGCAATTTCATTTGGAGTTTTCTTTCTAGATGCGCCTTCGACCATAGAAATCATTTTATCCAAGAACGAATGACCTGGATCTGTTGATATTTCAATTTTAATCCAATCAGAAACAACAGTAGTACCCCCGGTAACTGAAGCAAAATCTCCTCCTGCTTCTTTTGTGACAGGAGCCGATTCACCAGTTATCGCCGATTCATCAACACTAGCAATACCATCTATAATTTCACCATCACTAGGAATTAATTCACCAGTTTTAACAAGTACAATATCACCTTTTTTTAGTTCACTACTAGATACTTCCTTTTCAGATCCATCATCTAAAATTAAACGCGCTTTCGTATCTTTTTTTGTCTTTTTTAAAGTATCTGCTTGTGCTTTGCCACGTCCTTCAGCAACGGACTCAGCAAAATTTGCAAACAGTAATGTGACAAACAAAATAATCGCAACTATTGCATTATATAGACTTAAGTTACTTCCTTCATCATGAAACAAATGAGGAAAAAAAACTAATATTGTACATAAAATAAATCCAACTTCAACAACAAACATAACCGGATTTTTTATCATATATTTTGGAGATAACTTTGTAAAAGCACCTTTAATTGAAGAATAGAAGATATCTTTCGTAATAAATTGCTTCTTTTCTTTTTTACTCATTTTTATTCCTCCTATAATGTCAACATCTCTGCAATTGGTCCTAATGCAATTGCAGGTAAAAATGTTAGTGCTGCAAAAATATAAACAACAATTACTAATATAATTGCAAATGTTAGAGTATTAGTTTTTAAAGTTCCTGTAGATTCGTTAATATCTATTTTATTCATCAAACTACCAGCAATACCTAGTTGAATGATTATTGGTAAATATCGAGCTAAAAACATGACTATACCACAACTCATATTCCAAAATAATGTATTATCTACTAAACCTTCAAAACCCGAACCATTATTAGCTGCTGATGAAGCAAATTCATATAAAACTTGTGATAAACCATGAAAACCAGGATTCGTAATACCATTAACACCTTCTGGAATAGATACAGCTAAAGCACTAAAACCTAAAATCAATAATGGATGAATAATAATGCATAAAGCTGCAAGTTTCATTTCTTTTCCTTCAATTTTTTTACCAAGATATTCGGGTGTTCTACCAATCATCAAGCCACAAATAAACACGGCAATAATGGCATAGATTAACATATTCATAAGCCCAACACCAGCTCCACCAAAAACAACATTCAACATCATATGCATTAATGGAACTAATCCACCTAATGGCGTTAATGTATCATGCATGTTATTGATGGTTCCAGTTGTAAAAGATGTTGTCACAGTAGTAAATAATGCGGATTGTGCAACACCAAATCTTACTTCTTTTCCTTCCATATTACCAAGAGTTTCTGTGATACCTGCTTGTGCTACTGCATGGTTTCCTAGCGATTCACTCCAAAAACAAACTCCTAAACCAATAACAAATAATATTGACATGGCAACGAAAATTGTTCTTCCTTCCTTGCCCATCCACACTTTGTTTGCTCTATTACAATTTTTAGTTGACAAAGTATAAACACTGTTATTTGCTTTTGATTCTTCATACTTATCATATGCCATTCTACCAAAAACAAAAATACAAGAAACCGGCAAAATCATCATTGAAAATAATTCGATAATATTTGTAATAATTGTTGGATTTTCTAAAGGTGTAGCTGAATTGGCACCTAAAAATCCACCACCATTTGTTCCTAAATGTTTAATAGATTCTAATGCTGCTATAGGACCAGATGCAATTTCTTGAATTTTTCCTTCTATTGTTGTTAATTCAATATTTGAATTCAAATTTTGTGGAACACCTTGCCATACAAGAAATAATCCAATAATCATTGATAAAGGTAATAAAAATCGGTTAATGATTCGGATAAAATCAACATAGAAATTACCCATTTTTTTACCTAACAAACCTCTAATCATAGCAATACATGCAGAAAAACCCGTTGCAGCAGAAGTAAACATCATCATAATAATCACAAGCATTTGAGATAAATATGATAATCCAGATTCTCCAGCATAATGTTGTAAATTCGTATTTGTCATAAAAGATATAATAGTATTAAAAGACAATGATTCTTCCATACCACTAATACCATTAGGATTTAAAAATCCAATTGATTGAATTCTTAAAATCAAATACCCAATGAAAACTAGGCATAAATTGACCATCAATAATGACATAGCATATTTTTTCCAAGTCATCGTTGATGTATCTATTTTTAGTATCCTAAACACAAAATTATCCATTTTATCAAATACTGGATCTGCAAATGTTCTCTTACCAACAGACACATGGTAAACATAATTTCCAATCGGAAAGATGATAACCATAAACAATAATAATGTACAAACTATCTGTACCATAAATGACCCTCCATTTACATAAATTTATTTTTTTCAACGACATGTGCGATATGTCTACTACCATATTTAATCTCATATTTTTGCTTGCTTTTAGAACAGTCTGACTCTTCATAAAAAAATCTATGCATCCGTTCAAAACTACTAAAATTAGACATATTTTCTCGAGCAGGTAAATAAGTTGGATCTAAACACCACGCCGCTCTAAAATGTTTCATTGCTAAAATATGATTGCGTTTTTTTTCATATATAATCCCTAATAAATTATGAGGTATAGCAGAATTTGGATGTTTTGACATAAAATTGCAAATAATTTGAATAGCTTCTTGTGATTTACCAGAACAAATAAGCTTTTTCATTTCTAAACAAAAGTATTTTTCATTTTCCTCATCGCCGTTGAGTATAGTATTCATATTACCAACCCCTTTTTTATAATATAAGTTAAAATTTATCTGGGTTTACCAAAGCATACAAAAGATAACAAGAAAGTAATATGATAATTACTATCATAATAAACATTTATCATCACCTCTATCTTTTTAATTCTTTATCAATCCAATTTACAAACCCTGTCATAAGAAAAAACGAAATAACTAAAATAGATAACATGATTACATCAATCATAAATTTCCTCCTCACTATTAAATTCACAATCTCTTTATCCTTAGGACAAAAGTATTTTAATACTTTCAGAATTAAAATAGGTTTAAAAAAAAGAACTTAAAATTAAAATTAAATTAAAACTAAATATCCACATTGCAAAATAAGTGTTAACGTTCAGCAAAAATGTCACCAAAAATGAAGAAGGGTTCTATTAGTGTGAACCCTTTGTTTTTTGTCCATTTCTTGAATGAGATTATTTAAATCTTTATGATCATTTATTAGTACCTGTTTGTTTTTATGTTTTGTACCTATCAATGTACAATCATAAATAATCCCAATATATTTCATTCTTACTTTATTTTCTAGCACAAAATATAAAATTGTAACTTCTGTTGAAGTTCTTATTTTTACTACTTCTCCATTTTTATCATATGGGACATAATAATATCCGTTATAGGAAAACATATTGCCTTCTACTATTTTTCTGGTATTTGAAACAGTGAATACCAAATTCAAATCGTAGTTTTCTGTTAGCTCTACAAATTCATAAACAGGATCAATTGGAAGATGTGCAAATTTTTCATTCAGATATTTTATGTAAAAGTCATTGAACCATATATTTAATTGATCGTAGTCTTTTATTTTGAACCTTATAATGTCATTGAGCAATCTTCTTTGAGCTGTACCATTGTACCGTTCTATCAATCCTTTGGCTTGAGATGTATTTGCGAAAATCATTTCAATGCCAAGTTTATCCATCATAACACCAAATGATGTTATATTACCTTCAGGACTTTTAAAGATAGTATGTTTGTCTGAATAAATAGCTAAGGGAATTCCTTTTTTATTGATAAGAAGTTCCATCATCTTACAATATCCATACATGCATTCGTTTTTGGTAAACCAGCCAGAAAGGATATCATTGGTTGCATCGTCAACGGCCATATGAAGAGTAAAGCGTTGACCGTTGCCAAACCAGTCAAAAGGAGTTCCATCGATTTGAACAAGCATACCAGCTCTAGGACTTTTTCTCTCAGTAAATGTAAAGGAGAGGCTCTTTTATGACTCCTATGTTTAACGGGAGAAGTCCATTTATATTCTTTAGAGAGCCTTTGAAAGAATGAAATGCTTCTAGGTTTAAGATTATATTTGGATACATCTTCTTTTCTAGAAGGGTTAAAAATAATATCTTCAAGATAAATATCTCTAAATTGTGCTATAGTGATATTGGGGTATAGCTTTTTGAAATTGACAATAAAATCAATTTCATCATTTGAAGCACGATTGTGGGCTGCCAAACCTTTATTACCGTGTTTCAAAGTAGAATCTATACCTTTTTCATTTAAAGATTTAGATAGACGAATAAGCTGTCTTTTAGAATAATTTGTAAGAACAGCTAAATGATCATAATAAATTTTCAAATCACCATTCAATTTTTTGGACAATAGATCAATAACTTCTTTTCTGTCCAATATAAAAACCTCCTTCATATAACATGATAATGGAGAAGGTTAGAAAAGAAAAATCATGGTGACATTTTCGCTGAATTTTACGGTGACAAAATTGCTGGGTCTTAACACACATTGCAAAATAAGCTGACATTAATCCTATGTATTGGTATAATTAAATTATAAAATTAAATACTAGCTTAACAATATACAAACTATACTTTTGTAGCAAGCACAGTAAGGGTGTACCCACTTACGAAAAATTAATGAAGCAGCCCCTTATGGAATTGCTTCTTTTTTTATCAATTTTAACTTGTTAGGGAAAACCCTAAGACCCCATTTTTTAGACAAAGGAAGTGATTATCGTGACACATAGAACTAGAAATGTTCAGCTCAAAATTAATTTAACTGAAGAAGAAAAAGCATTATTTCAAAAGAAAATGAAGATGGCTAATTGTAAGACCATGAACTATTTTTTAAGAAAAATAGTATCAGAATCAAACATATATGTCATTGATTTACAACCCTTTAGAGAAATACAAGGACTACTTTCAAGATACGCTAATAGTGTTAATCAAATAGCAAAACGAGTTAATTCTACTGGTGTTATTTATAGCGATGACATCAACGATATGAAACAACAAATCGAACACCTTTCAAAAGAGATTTGGCAAATGCATTCATTACTGCTAGATAGAACTACAACAAAAGGAGATGATTCATAAGTGGCTATTACTAAAATACATCCAATAAAATCTACACTCAATCTTGCAATTGACTACATAATAAACGAGGCAAAAACTGATGAAAAAATACTAGTTACAACAAATAATTGCTTCCCTGCTACTGCTCATACACAATTTTTAAAAACAAGAGAAGATAATAATGTTAAAGGAACTGTGCTTACAAGACATCTTATTCAATCATTTTTACCAAATGAAACTACACCTGAACAAGCACATCAAATTGGATTAGATCTATGCAATAAAATACTAAAAGATGAATACGAGTTCGTGCTTACTACCCATATTGATAAAGGACATATTCATAACCATATTACCTTCAATAATGTAAACATGGTTACAGGAAAATGTTATCAATCCAACAAAAAAAGCTATCATAAAATTCGTTATCAAAGTGATAAGTTATGCAAAGAAAATAATCTTGTCGTCATTGACGAACACTATGAAACATACAATATAAAACTAGTGGCAAGTCATGGTATGAAAATGAACAGTTTAAGAAAGGATTTTCTTGGAAAAGCAAGCTACAATTTGATATTGATAAAACCATTAAACAATCAAAAGACTGGGATGATTTTCTTGATAAGATGGCTATTCTTGGATATGAAATTAAACATGGAAAACATATTGCTTTTAAGCATAAGGATAAAGAAAGGTTTACTAGATCAAAAGTTATAGGCATTGATTATACCGAAGATAAATTAAAAGAACGCATTAAAGAAAATGTTAACCATAGAAATTACCCTATTAAAAAGCGTATTGGAAATATCATCAATATTGATAACAATGAAAAAATAAAATCAAGCAAAGGATATGAGTATTGGGCTACTAAGCACAACCTTCAAGTACCTTCTGATATTGTTATTTTAATGCGTGAAAAAGGAATTAAAACTCTTTTTGAACTTGATAAGTTTATTCAATCTAATGCAGATAAAAGACAAGAATTACAAGATAAGATCAAACTTTTGGATAAAGATATTTCTAATTTATCAATTACAATGGGGCAAGTTCATCTTGTAAAAATGTACCGACAAATTTATTTAGAATATAAAAATGACACCACTGATAAAGCATTTTATGATGAACATAAATCAGAAATATCACAGTACCAAAATGCCCTTGCCGAACTTAAGAAATCTTATTCTAAATTCCCAGATACTAAGGATATTTTAAAGCAGCCTGACTTACTCCATGAAAAAAAGAATACCCTAATGCAAGAGTATTCTTCTACAAAAGCTGACATGAATAAGCTTTACCAAATCAGAAAGAATTATGAGAAATATGTGGGCAAAGAGATAGAACGATGACTAAATTTATCTTGTCTTTAATTACCAAGTAGATGGTTTATGGTTAATTCCATATTCAATTAAGTCTTCTATATTTTCTTTAATATCATCATATACATATGTGATTGTTGAATAACTTGATTCAAAACATTTGATATACTCAGAAATTTTTTCCCCATTTAGGGTAAAACAATCAAATGGATTTTTACCTTTATTGTCTTGCTCTCCAACTATCATTGTTATAATGAAAACTAAAAAACACTTGTCTTTTTGCCATTTAAAAATCCTCCTTATTTAACATTTTAATAGCTTTAATTATGTTATTTACAGACATATCAACACTTTCATCAGAAATATAATTTGCTAGTTCAATAGCTTGTTTTTCTTCTTCGTTGGTATCTTGAAGTATTATATCATGTATATTTTTAGCGGCGCCTCCTGTATATCTTATCGGTAAACAAATGAGTCCATTTTCCCGTGATAATTTAAATTCTTCAATTACTCCTCTAGCTACATTTTCATTTTCTTTATTTCCGAATAGAAATATTGCAATACCACAACTTTCTATTAATTGTTCTCTATTCTTTTTATAAAGTTCATTTAAATTAATTCCTAGAGAGCTAGTCCAAGGGAAAGGCATTAATGTGAGTTTGTTATTAATTTTAAAGTTGTTAGCTAAACAATACTCTGCAACTCCATTAAGAATGAACTCGCAACCCCTTTTCCGTATCCACTTACAAGATGATAATTATTTTTTGACAATTCATAAGCAAGTTTATGAATAAAATTATGAGCATCTTCATCAGAATAACCATAATAATTAAATGCACTTCCTGAAATAAAAACTTTTTTCTTCTATATCTATAAACAAGCGTTCGAAGAATTTCTGTTATTTCATTATAATCATTAACTAAATATGTAAATATACCATATCGTTTCAAATCTTCAATTTGTAATTCCTGTTTGATTTTTTTATATTCATAATCATCTTCATTGCGTTGAACTCTTTTCATTATACAGTAATGCTTCCTTGTGTTTTTTCGTCAAGCAACACTCTTAGTCTTGTAATTACATAATTGAAATTAGGATCTTCAAAACTAAAGCCTAAAAATAGAAATGTTTTAGTTAGTAAATCTCCTTCTAGAACTTCTCTAAACAATTTTCTTTTACTATAGCCAAACTCTTCATAATCACTTCTTGTAATTACAGCATCTTCTGGTAAACCTACATCACCATGAAGCTTATATACTATTGCATCAAAATTACGGTTTGTGCCTCGTAAATGTTCATCTTTAGTTTTAATATTAGGAATTTTCATATTAGATTCTAATGCTTTTTCAATTAATCGATCATAATTAGTTGTCCAAAATATAGAAATAGGTAATTGAGCCAACAATTTATGATTTTCTGTTGGAGATACCAAAGCAGTAAATTTTTCTTTTATTAAATCATCCATCACTACAGAACATACATCTTCCCAAACTAAATTGAAGCTATTTGTCCCTACAAAAGATATTGTTTCTGAAACATTTTTGCTTGAATCTTCTTCTATATATCTTTTCATTAATTTTAAGATATTCTGTTTATGTGTAATAAACTGATTAGAAAGTTCCTGGTTTAATCGGTAAACAATAAATTCCATACTTCCAAAACTTTCTATTTTTTCAGAAGTGAGATTAAGGCATTAAATATCTAGAATACCTAGAATATCTTTTAACCTATTGCAGGCTTCAGTAATAATAAAAGCATGTAATCTTCTAAAAAAATCTTGCTCATTACTTTCTTGATTTATTGTGAAAGTGTCTAAATATACTGGGATTCCATTAGAAAAGTAAGCAGTATTTTCATTTATTATTTTCTCCCAAAGAATTTCACCATCACCATTGTCCTCAATGATTTGTCTATCATTTTGATATAGTCCATGTTCATAGTAACTATTTAGTAGTTCCAAAGTAATTGATAGTAAATTAAAATTTGACAAATCAATTCCTTCGCCTAGACCTATTTTTTGTTCTTTGGATTGATATTTTCTGATTACAAAAATGATCTGTTTAAGCATCTTAAAATTGTTAGTTTCATCACTCAAGTATCTGTCAGAGTATTTAGGATACAAAATCAAACATATTTCTCCTACCATAAGAATACCAACATACTTAAACACATACATATCGCTTTCCATTTGAGCATTTAGCTCTTCCAAAGATTCAATATCCAATAGTTCTTCCAGCTCTACCTTAGAAGTGTCCTTTGAAAGATTCTTAACGATATTCATTAGAGATAAAGATTTTAAAATATTTCTAACTTCATCTTCATCGACATTGAACATATTTTCTAATTCAAATAAAGAATAAGGCTTTAACTCTTTTAAAATTTGAATATTCATTTTATACCTTTATTCTTCAGATTTTGAATTTTCCTCTTCATCTTCTTGTGAATCTTGACCAATTAATTTACCTTCCGGAATATTTAAAGAAGATAGTTTTTTATTTAATTCTCTTCTAAATTCATCCCACTTTACAGTTTCAGTTGAATTAATCTTGAATTTATAATTAGCAAAATCTTCTTTATTTGCATCAGCTGCATCATTGATTCCTAAATATTTGAACTCCCATCTTCTACGGAAAGCAGTATCCATAAGCATTACTCCTTGGTCAGCACTATTCATAGTCGCCCAAATATATAAGTTACTAGGTAAATACAATCTACTAAAATCTTTTTCTAATTTGTTGCTAACTTCTTCTGAAAGTTCAACATCTTTAAATTCCTTTATCAAATATTCTTGTAATTCTTTTGATGTGGCAATAAAGTATTCGCTTTCCCCAGTTTCATCCCTATCAAGTAATTGAAAAACATCTCCAAAAACTGCTGCAACATTTGCTCTATTGATTTCTTCAATTAGAAGTAAATAGTTTTTATTAGGGTTTTTAAAAGCTTTGACTAATTGCTTCATCAATACACCTGGAATATATTCATAAGCGATTGTTTCCTGTATATTGCCATCAGCATCTATCTTAATAGAACATCACTGTTTTTCAAAACTTTTGGAAAAGGTTTATATGCTCCAACAAAATTCCCGTACATATAATTAGGATGAAATGTAACACGCTCATAATCTTTACCGAAACATTCTTTAGCTTCTTTATTTAACTCATAACTTTTACCAGTTCCACTCGCACCAACAACAGCATATATTTTACCTTTTTCAAATGAATAAGAAACATGTTCTAAAATTTTATTTTTTTCTTTACCATCTTGATAACTATAGCTTACATTTTCTAATTTTAATAACTTTTCCATCTTAACCTTCCTTTCTAGATAAGATTTGTCTAGGTGTAAGTCTTAATACATAGGCTGCAGGTACAGCAATAGAAACAATACAGATTTCTGCTGTAACACCGGCAAGTTGAACGACATTTTCACCTGTAATTGAAACATCCAATTCTTGATTTGATGGTCCTTCCATCATATTTTCTAGGAAATTTTCTTTTGTTTGTGTATTAGTTTTTTGTTGATTATCATTTGGTTGATCACCTTTTTGATCCATTTGCATGACATTTGAAGAAGAACCACTTTCTAACATATTACCCATATAATGAGATGTTAATTGTCCTGTACCTAAAGAAATCACAAAAGCAACTACTGCAATTAAACCTATTTCAATAAGTTGTTGAGCAATAATTTTAACTTTACTTTGTCCAAGTGATAAAAGAACACCAATTTCATAATATCTATTTCTAATTATTAGAGCTAAAATTAAACAAAGAATTGCACTACCAGCAATCACTACGATCCATACAAACATCTTTGCGAATGATTGCATACTTTCAAGAGAAGAAGCATTTTGTTGATAAAGACGATCATTGGCATCTAATGAGAATGTATCAAAATCAATATCACTTTTCTTTTTCGCTAGTTCTACAAAAGCTTCTGCATTTTCTGGATCATCTAAATAATAAATTGCTGATGTAATGTTTTCACTACTTCCAGTAAGTGTTTGCTCAACTGATAAATCAGTATAAATCGTGTTTACTGGATTATTGAAATGAGTACCACCAATTTCATTTGTTGATTGAATTTCATAAATACCTACAATTGTAAGTTCTTGAATAATTGTTTCATCATTAACTGTTGTTGTAATAGTAAAAGTATCACCAACACTTAAATCATTATCACCTGCAAGATTGGTTTCAATGACACAGTTATTTGTATTTGCATCATCACTTGTAAGCAAACGACCATCTGTTAAGGTATAATTACTGTTTGTAAATGAATCTAAATATTCCATTGTAGTATTAGCACTGATCGTAAAATCACCTTGATTTGAAGCTTGTTCTGGTTGATCATTTGGTTTCTTTGTATCTTGTTGATTATTACTATTATCCGATTCAGTTTCTACTGCTGAAATAGAATCACTATCAGCTGATGTAGATATTTGATAATTATAACTTTCTACATACTTTAAATTTTTTAAACTATCTACCATGGTTGTTGTTAATGATATCTCATTACTTACGGCTGTACCTGGTTCTCTATTTTTCATCATGTTTCTAAAATCAACAGAAAGAGTTACATCGTTTCCTAAACTACTACGAATTTGATCCATTGATTTTTGTGTTGCTGATTGAATGGATAAACAAGCAATGACGAGATTGGTAATAACGACAATTATTACAAATAATAAAATCGTTTTTCCTATGTTTTTCTTTAAACTTAAAAGTACGTTTTTTATCATACTTTCTACCTCCATCTTCAATATAAAGAAAAAGTATATCCATAAAATGGAATGATTATGTAAAAAAAGGGGTATACATTATATATTTTATTGCTTTTCTTATTATTTAAAGTTACCCTTATAAAGAAAGAGAAGGGATAAAATATGAAATTAGATAATTTGGCTATAGGAAAAAGTGCTGTAATTGTCTCTGTAGGAGGAACAGGAGCATTAAGACAACACTTTTTAGATATGGGACTTATCCAAGGTGTAGAAGTAACTATGGTAAAATATGCACCAATGGGGGATCCTATTGAAATTAAAATACATGATTATGAGCTTACTTTAAGGAAAGAAGATGCTCAAAAAATAGAAGTTAAAGAAATTACTAAAAAAGAAGAGTTAAAAAATGAAAACATTATTTTTAAAAATAAAAACCATCCAGGGTATGGTGAATCAAGTTACGATAAAATCAATAATCACCAAATCTATCATGAAAGTGGTCTACTTACTTTTGCCTTAGTTGGTAATCAAAACTGTGGTAAAACAACTTTATTTAATCAACTAACCGGTTCTAATCAACATGTTGGTAATTTTCCAGGAGTCACTGTTGATCGTAAAGATGGTGTGATTAAAGGCTACAAAAATACCCTTATAACGGATCTACCAGGAATTTATTCAATGTCACCTTATAGTAGTGAAGAAATCGTGACTAGAAATTTCTTATTAAAAGAAAAACCAAAAGCAATCATTAATATTGTTGATGCAACAAATATTGAAAGAAACCTTTATTTAACAATGCAACTATTAGAACTCAATATGCCTATGGTTGTTGCTTTAAATATGATGGATGAAATGTCAGGAAATGGGGGAACCGTTCTTATTAATGAACTAGAAGCACATTTAGGAGTTCCTGTCGTTCCTATTTCAGCCGCTAAAGGAGAAGGTATTGATGAATTAGTCAGTCATGTTTTACATGTTGCTTATTATCAAGAAAAACCTCAATTTTTACAATATTTTGATAATCAAGCTCTTGATCGTTGTATTAATGCAATTGAACATCTTATTGAAGATCATGCAAAAAAAGCAAGAATTCCTTTACGTTTTGCAGCAAGTAAACTTGCAGAAAATGATTCTCTTTTATTAGAACAACTTGATTTAAGTCAAAATGAAAAGGAAATTTTAGAACACATTCGTAAACAACTTGAAGAAGAAAGCAGTTTTGATTGTTCAGCTGCTATTGCCAGTGATCGTTTTCATTCAATCATTAATATTTGTAGACAAACTGTGAAGAAACCTCATGAAAGTAAAGAAAGATTAAGAAGTCAAAAAATCGATCAATTTTTAACTGGAAAATATACAGGTATTCCCGCCTTTATTGGAATTATGGGTATCGTTTTCTTTTTGACCTTTAATGTTATTGGTTCTTTTTTACAAGGCATCTTAGAAAATGGTGTATCTATTGTAACAAATTATGTTGATACTCTTCTAACCCAAGCACAAATCAATGTAGCTTTACATTCTTTGATTATTGATGGGATTTTTAATGGGGTAGGAACTGTTTTAAGTTTCTTACCAATTATTGTTACTTTATTTTTCTTCTTATCTATTTTAGAAGATAGTGGTTATATGGCTCGTGTTGCTTTTATTATGGATAAACTCCTTAGAAAAATTGGTCTTTCAGGAAGAAGTATTGTTCCAATGTTGATTGGCTTTGGTTGTACTGTTCCTGGTGTTATGGCAAGTCGTACACTTTCTTCAAGAAGAGATCGACAAATGACAATTATTCTTACACCATTTATGTCATGTTCAGCAAAACTACCAATTTATGCTTTCTTTACCTCCGTCTTTTTCCCAGGCAAAGGTGCTTTGGTAATGATTTTCTTATATGTTTTTGGTATTTTAACAGGTATTATCTTTGCTTTGATTTTAAAAGGATCCCTTTTTAAAGGTGAACCTGTTCCTTTTGTCATGGAACTTCCAAACTACCGTATGCCAGGTGCTAAAAACGTCTGTCAATTATTATGGGAAAAAGCTAAAGATTTCTTACAACGCGCTTTTACTGTCATCTTTGTCGCAACCATCGTTATTTGGTTCTTACAAACATTTGATTTAAGATTTAATATTGTAACTGAATCTAAAGATAGTATTCTTGCTATTCTTGCAGGATATATTGCTCCAATCTTTAATCCATTAGGATTTGGTGACTGGCGCATTTCAACAGCCCTTATTTCAGGATTTATGGCAAAGGAAAGTGTTATTTCGACATTATCTATTCTTTATGGTTCAACCCAATCATTGTTGATGTCACTTACAACACCAGCTGCTTTATCTTTACTTATTTTCTGTTTACTTTATACACCTTGTATTGCAGCGATTGCTGCAATCAAAAGAGAACTTAATGGTAAATGGGCATTAATTGTTGTCTTTGGACAATGCCTTATTGCTTGGCTTGCCTCTTTTGTTGTGTATCATTTGATTTTATTGGTATTTTAGTATTGTAACATCAGTTTTTGCATTGTAACAATTAGATTGTTACAATGCAATTTTTATTGTTACAACAAAAAAACAGATCCAAGGGAAGGGAAAAGATCTGCTTTTTACTATTATCTATTATTATTTTTTAAAAAGGGAAATTGATAATTAAGTTTTGAGTTTAAGTAAGTTCTTGTTCCTCCTTTCGTGTATTATCATAGATAAGTTTTATGAATTTTATTTAACTTTTTCATGTTTCTTTCTTGTTTGTTTTGTCAAAAATTATGGGATAAAAAAATGCAACGTTAAATAACATTGCATTTTTAAATTGCTTTAATATTTTGGTGTTAATTCTACATACATATCTTTGTATTGTTTTGCACTTTGTTGCCAAGAGACATCTTTATTCATATCGCGAACAACCATTTCATCCCAAGATTTTCTATTTTCAAAATAAAGTGTTTTAGCACGATTAATTGCATCATAAAGAAGTCTACTTTCATAACGATCAAAGGTAAAACCATTACCTGTATTATCAAATAGATTATAAGGTTGAACAGTATCTTTAAGTCCACCTGTTTCTCTTACAATTGGGATAGAACCATATCTCATACTAATAAGTTGTGTAAGTCCACAAGGTTCAAATCTTGATGGTACCAGCAAAGCATCGCATCCTGCATAAATATTGTGAGCGACATTTTCATTGTAGGCAATATATGCACAGAAGTTTCCTTTATATTTATTTTCATAATAACGGAAAGCATCTTCATACATCGCATCCCCTGTACCTAAAACAACAACTTGTGTATGTTCATCCATAATACTTGGAATAACATCATTAACAAGATCAAGGCCTTTTTGATTTGTAAGACGCGAAATAAGTCCAATAACAATTTTATGATCATCAACTTCTAATCCTAAGGATTCTTGAAGTGCTTTTTTATTTACTTTTTTATTCTTGATAACAGATTGGCTATCATATTGAGCAGCTAAAAGTTTATCTGTTGCTGGATTCCAAATATCTGTGTCAATACCATTAACAATTCCTAAAATCTTACTACTATGATATCTTAAATGTTCTTCAAGACCTTCACCATACTCTTCTGTTTGAATTTCTCCAGCATACGTATTACTTACTGTTGTTAATTTATTACAATAAGTGATACCACCTTTTAACATATTCGCATCTAACCAATTTTGTGTCATACAATCTTTATTGAAGACATAATCAGGAAGATCTGACCAATATTGAATTGTTTTTCGATCATAGATACCTTGGAATCTTAAGTTATGAATTGTAAGAACAGCACCTGCACGTCCTACATTTGTATCTTTAAAGCTTGTTCTTAAATAAAGAGGAACTAAAGCTGCTTGCCAATCATGACAATGTACAATATCTGGTGTCCAATTTAAATAATTAAGTGCCGCAAGAGCTGCTTTACTAAAATAACAGAACTTAGGAATATCATCAATAAGATTCGTATATGGATTTCCCCATGAGAAGAATTCATCATTATCGATAAAATCATAAACAACACCATCTTCTTGATATTCCATAATACCTACATAATATTGTTTTCCATCTGCACATAGATCCATATAAAATGATCCTTTATATTCCATCTTTTCTTGGAACTTTTGAGGAATACATTTATATCTAGGAATAATAACTTTAACATCCATATTTAATTTAGCTAAACTCTTTGGAAGAGCTGACATAACATCCCCTAATCCACCCGTTTTTACAAATGGATAACATTCTGAGCCAATAAAAGCAACACTTCTACGAGGTCCTAAATCAATTGGTTGAGATTTTTCAACAGGAACTTCTTGAATAACTTCTGTTGGTTTAGCCTCAACAGGTGTTTCACTTTTTACAGATTTTGGTTTAGCAGTAGTTGTTTTTTTTCTTGTAGCTGTTGTTGATTTAGCAGTTGTTGTCTTTTTAGTAGTTGCTTTCTTAGTAGAAGCTGTTTTTTTAGTTGATGTTGTTTCTGATTTTGCAGTAGCTGTCTTTTTACTTGTAGCTGTTGTTGATTTAGCAGCTGTAGCCTTTTTAGTAGTCGCTTTCTTAGCAGGCGCTGTTTTTACAGCTGGTGCTGATTCAGCAGCAACAACTTTTTCACTTGTTTCTTTTGGTTGAACAGTTGTCTTTGGTGTTGATTCAACAGTATCAACTTTTTTTGGTACTTCTACTGGTTTGACTTCAGTTACCTTTTCACTGGTAACTGGTGCCGATTTAACAACCGTATTGGCCTTTACACCCGTTGTTCTTTTTTTATTGGCTCTTGTTGTTCTTTTCTTACTTTTTTGAACTGTTTTTTTACTCATACTTTCTTCTCCCATCTTTAAAATAATATCGTATTTAAAACTCTAACTTCATCATTTTTTCTTATTAACATCTCCTATTATAGTCATTAGAATTTGCGATTTTTGTATCTTTTTAAAACTTTATTCATACAAAAATTATTTCATTTTAATTTACTTTTATATTCAAAATATTCTTTTATTTATTGTACCATAATCAATGAATGTTGTTTATATATTCTGCACAAAAAAACAGATTCAAAAGGGAGGGGGAGAATCTGTTTTTTA
>ULQR01023732.1_pt1 | contig 21652 bp, 17 predicted proteins | sample 1954711 | NCBI WGS metagenome assembly ULQR01 (sample SAMEA4835661, study PRJEB28245) | human gut metagenome | biome: gut microbiome; material: fecal sample | place: Denmark | collected 2008
GTTTACTTTTTTTGGTAAACTTTTTTCAGGACGATACAGGATGCGCAGCGCGTAAAGCGCTGACACTCAGCAAAATAGCCACTTTCAGAGTTGTAAAAACACCAACTCTGAAAGTGGCTTAACTATTGATAATCAGAGGATTACGCGTTGCGCCCCAACATCACCGTTCTCCGCCATATTTCACGTAACCGTTCTCTGGAGCATTCCACGTCAAAGTTCCCCACCACATTCCACATCAACCGTTCTCCGAAGCGCGAAGATATAGTTTCAGTATAGAAGCAGTGGCCGGAGTAACCATGACAGACTCATCGACACGGAAAAAGAACCTACCGGAAACGTAGCCGCAGACGCCGGCCACCCGCACGCCGCGAACCGCATCAGTGCCAATGTTATCCGTCCCTCTCCTCGAAGCTTCACTATCCGAAACATCACTGGACGAGTCTCCACGCCCCGCCCCCTCGCCTGTCAAACCGGGCAGGACAATGACCAGAGCACGGGACTTTTCTTCAATGTTCATTTTCAGACCTGTAAAGATATCGCTGAGCTTTTTCTTGCCATTGAGCCCGACAGGACGCATCCAGTCCCCATTTTGCCAACCGCGCAACAGGAACGGTAATGTCAATGCTTCTGACGAAAATGCCGCAATCCCTTCTCGGGCCAATGACTTGGCATCCGCTACCGGGTCCGCGCCTGCTTCGGAAACAGAGACATTGACACGAAAATCATCGAAAACATATTCGCCGGTTGTGCGGACCACCGAGCAGGCCTCGTTCTCGTTTATCACTGGTCCGCCGGTCATCAACATGCCGCGTAACCTGTGGGCAGAGCCTCGTCCGGACAATCCGCTGTATGACAAGCCGGACCCAACAAAAGAGGACGTGATTGACGCCGAGCCTCGTCCGGCCAATCCGAAGCACTCCCCCAAGCCGTGATTCTCTAACGCAACCGGTGAAGATTCTCCGCCCTGCTTATCAACTTGAGCACCGCCCGGAGTACCGCCCTGCTTACCAACCTGAACACCACCCTGAGCACCGCCCTGCTTATCAACCTGAACACCACCCGGAGTACCTCCCTGCTTATCAACCTGAGCACCGTTCTGCGTACCTCCCCACTTACCAACCATCACACTGCCCCGCTTACCTCCCTGCACACCGACCAGCGTACCAACCGTCACACCACCCCGCAGATCACCCTGCACATTAGCCCTATCCCCATTAGCATCAGCAAGTTCGCTTATGACAGGGCTCTCCGGCAATACACGAGCGGCCTTTCTGACAATCAGGCACTCCCCTGCCGTAATAAGTTCGTAGCCAGGCGCCTCGAAGATCTTACCGGAAAACGTCTTGCCGCTTTCAAGCAGACGCACCACCGGTTCGAGGAGCCTGTCCCTGAAGCCATACGATTCCAACAGCCTGTACAGCACATATTTATAATGCTTCAGACCACATAGCCTTACTGCATTGACACGAAGCAGGTCATCCTTTCCGGCAGGCTCGCAGACACCATCACGCACAGAAATGAAATAATCATCCGCAATCTCCTGCACCTCGGAAAACGCATTCATCTCCCGGGCAAAAGTCGTCAGGAACGACGGATTCAGACTCTCAAAAACAGGGAAAACAAGATGCCTTATACGATTCCTCTTATAGACAGTTTCCGCATTGGTCCTGTCATCATGATACTCCAGAGAGTTGGCAGCCACATATTCCTCAATCTGTTTACGACTGAAAGACAACATCGGCCTCAACAGACGCACACCTGACAATTCATCCCTGGTCACAGGAACTACTGTTTCCACCTGCATACCGGTAATTCCGCGCAGCCCTGTCCCACGCAAAAGATTCAGAATCAATGTCTCAGCATTGTCATTTGCATTGTGCGCGACAGCCACTCCATAGTATCCATTGTCCTTGCACAACGACGCGAACCAGTCATATCTGAGTTCCCTCGCAGCCATTTCAATACTGACACTATGGGATGAAGCGTACTGTTCCGTATCGAAATCCGCCTTATGGTATCGCACACCGTTCCGCCCGCACCAGGCAGCCACAAGCGCCTCGTCCGAATCACTGTCTTCACCACGGAGATGAAAATTGCAGTGCGCCACAGCAAACCTCCGTCCTGCGGAACTGTTCAGGAACAATGAAGCAAGACATATGGAATCAATGCCCCCGCTTACTGCAAGAAGGGCTGTTTCCTTTTCCGGAACCAGCCCCACTATCGTTCTGTCAAATGATTTCTTAATCATCATATTGCCTGTTACCTCGGTCTTGAAGCGATCGTATATGAGAAGCCGAATGCCAATGACTCCTTGAACTGTATCGCCTTACGTCCTTCAGGATATTTCTTCAATGTCTTCTCAGTCTTCACCAGCACCTTGTCGTCATAGATGAGGTTGGTGGTCACTGTCAATGAAAAATACTTGGCGATTTTCCAGTCAAACCTGTTATCCCAGTTCACACGAATATTCTGCGGGTCGTCGAGATAGTCAGAGAACAGCACCAACTGTGAAGTATATTTGAAATTGTCATTGATCTGAAGCTTTCCATCGATCTTTATCTGCGCACCGAACTCGAACCTTGCCGAACGATAAGCGTCACCGGAAGTCTTGGCAGCGACAAAGGCCTCGTAACGTGCTTTCTCGTCCCCTACCAGAGCAGCTGCATCAGCACTGGAAAGCGCATCCAGACTCTCGTATTTCTTCTTGAGTTCCATACTGTAGGACTTCCTCAGGCTCTCATCCGTAACGACCACGAAACCTCCTGTAAGAGGAGCGACGTTGACAGTAAGCCATTTGGTAGGAACCCAGTCAATACCGAGCGCGATGTTGGTATAGGCAGGAGCGAAGAAACCGGACTTGAGCTTCCTGCTCTGCTTCCAGTCGGACTTGCCAGGCTCCCAATCGTCCGCAGCACCGGCCGGCTTGGACGGCATAGGATAGTTGTAACTGTTCGAGAACTGCGACTTGAAGTTGAACTGAGCGGAATAGTTCAATGTCTGCAAAGCCTTGTAGCCGAACTTGCCCTCATAATACATACGGTCATCGCTCTTCTGTATGAACGGCTTGTCCTCAGAATACAGGAAACCGTAATCGAGCTGAAGTCGGTTGTTGAAGAACAGGTCTTTCTTCTTGTAGTTAGCATTCGCGTCAATGAAAGACTTCAGGGTCACGTTGTTATAACCGCCGGCAGCCCAGTTCGTCAGACTTGTCTGTCCGAAATCCAGTTTCGTAAGAAGGGAATTCGTCCAATATCTCGGTTTAGGTGTCTTGACTACAGCTTCAGGAGCTCCTGCAATCGCCTTGGCAGCCTCTTCAGCAGCCTTTTGCGCATCGGTGACATCCTGTGCATGTACAGATGTAAATGCCAATGCGGACAAGCACATCAAAAGGATTCTCTTCTTCATAAAACATTCACTAATAAGCGATTGCAAATACGACTCTCTCGTGTGAAGGCTTGCCGGAATAGATATCCGTGCCCTCTTCCTTACATACGACGCTATCTACAGGAATACATCTGATGGTAGCCTTGGTTTCGTCCTTGATCTTCTGCTCAGTCTCGGCAGTACCGTCCCAGTGGCAGAGCAGGAACTTGCCCTGAGTGATCTTCTCCTTGAACTCCTCCCAGGAATCGCATTTCTCGATACGTGAGTTTCTGAAATCCAACGCCTTCCGATAGATATTGTTCTGAATATCCACGAGCAGGTCCTCGATATACTTGTCAATGCCCTCCAGCGAAACCGTCTTCTTCTCAAGTGTATCGCGGCGGTGTACCTCCACTGTATCATTCTGCAGGTCACGTGCACCGAGGGCAAGCCTTACAGGCACTCCCTTGAGTTCCCATTCAGCGAACTTGAAGCCCGGACGCAATGTGTCACGGTCATCAATCTTCACAGTATGGCCGGCAGCCTCAAGAGCCTTCTTGATTTCATTCATCTTGTCGAGAACGGCATTGTGCTCCTCCTCGCTTCTGTAGATAGGAACCATCACCACTTCGATCGGAGCCAGAGCCGGAGGAAGAACCAGACCGTTGTCATCGCCGTGAGCCATGATGAGCGCACCCATAAGACGGGTGGAAACGCCCCAGGACGTAGCCCATACATACTGCTGCTTGCCTTCCTTGTCGGTGTACTGCACATCGAACGACTTGGCGAAGTTCTGGCCGAGGAAATGTGAAGTACCTGACTGCAGAGCCTTTCCGTCCTGCATCATCGCCTCGATAGTGAGGGTATCCAATGCGCCGGCGAATCTCTCGTTAGGACTCTTGTGGCCTACAATGACCGGGAGAGCCAGATAGTTGCGGGCAAAGTCAGCATAGACATGGACCATCTTGACTGCCTCTTCCTGAGCCTCCTGTGATGTAGCGTGAGCCGTGTGGCCTTCCTGCCAGAGGAACTCTGCGGTACGGAGGAACAGACGGGTACGCATCTCCCATCTGACGACATTGGCCCACTGGTTGCACATGATAGGAAGATCCCTCCATGATTTGATCCAGTTCTTGTATGTACTCCAGATAATGGTCTCGGATGTCGGACGCACTATCAGTTCTTCTTCAAGTTTCGATGACGGATCCACTACCACGCCGTTGCCTTCAGGGTCATTCATGAGCCTGTGATGTGTCACTACCGCACATTCCTTAGCAAAGCCTGCGACATGCTCAGCCTCACGGCTGAAGAAAGACTTGGGAATGAACAACGGGAAATAGGCATTGACTGCGCCTGTTTCCTTGAATTTCGAGTCCAGCACGTGTTGCATCTTTTCCCATATAGCATAGCCATAAGGCTTGATTACCATACATCCCCTTACAGGTGACTGCTCTGCAAGGTCCGCTTTAACTACCAGGTCGTTATACCACTGAGAGTAGTTGTCTGACCTTTTGGTTATCTGATCTGCCATCTTTTGTTAGTTTATTATATTTTTTGGTTTCTTTATGCAATAACATTCATATATTTGCATTTAACATGCGAGCATCGGCGAGGTATGAATATTGCAGACATACCATCGCTGCATTGCAGCGCACAAAGATACAAATTATTTATATAACTAGGAGGTCCGATTATGAAAACAAACATCTTGGTTCTTTCCGGAGCATTCCTGGCATTGGCCAGTTGCGGTTCCGCATCGCAATACGCTTCAAGCCAGCAATATCAGGACGGATTCTACAGCAGACCTGCTAAAACCGAAACTAAAGCGGATGTTCTTGCGTCCCGCAACAAAGTAAACGAACTCGTAAAGGAGACGGAGAACTCGACATTGTTCCTCAAGGCAGGAGAAACAGACACGCTGTTCATTCCGGAAAACACTTCAGCCACATTGAAGTTCAACAAACAGGACAACAGCACCGTAGTCACTGTCACCAATACACCTGCATATTCACTGTACCCTGACGGATTCGCAGCAGGATATGCGGCAGGATGGGCATCATCATATTGGCCTGGAACATACTGGAGTTCATGGTATTATCGCCCATACTGGTCCAGCTGGTACTGGGGAGCGAATCCGTGGTATTACTCAAGCAGCATCTGGTGGGATGACTGGTATTGGGGAGACCCGTGGTACAATCCTTGGTATTGGGGCAGACCTGTATATTACGGCTGGGGCTACAGCTGGTACCACGACCCGTGGTATTACCATCACCATCATTATTACCATGACCACTGGTGCGGTCCTTGGTACGACCATGGCTTCGGACACGGAAGGGACAGTTACTACTACGGCAACAGAGGCCTGACCGAAAGCAGCAGAGGAAACGGAATGGGCGTAGCATCTTCCACAGTCAGAAGAAATGCCGGCTCGTCATCATCCGTCAGGAGAGCCTCCGGCACAGCGACGACATCGACAAGAGGCAATGACATGTCAATGACTTCTGTCAGAAGGGTTTCAGCTTCCAGTGTACGCACTTCAAGTGGCTCGGCAAGCGGCACGGCGGTACGCAGCGCATCTTCCAGCCAGTCGATCCGCACAAGTTCTTCCGCAGGACAGGCGGTAAGAAGTTCAGCTTCGGGCCAGACTGTACGCAGCAGCTCAAGCCAGGCGGTACGCAGCGCGGCTTCCGGACAGTCCGTCCGCACGAGCACCTCAGGCAACACCGCTTACAGAACGGCCAGCACATCCGGAATAAGGTCAGCCGGCACGTTTTCAAGTGCTTCCTCATCTAACAGGACAGCATCCGCACCTGCTTACAGAAGGGCAGCCACAAGCCGGTCATCTGGCCAGTCATCTGGCACAAGTTACAGAAGTTCATCTTCTTACGGAAGTTCTGGCAGTTCCTACAACTACGGCAGCGGGAACTCAGGCTCGTCATACAGAAGCTCGTCAAGCAGCTCCTCATACAGGAGTTCCTCGAGCAGTTCGTCATACCGCAGCTCGTCAAGCAGTTCATACAACAGCGGTTCCTCATACCGCAGTTCATCCAGCGGCTTCTCAGGCGGAGGATATTCCGGTGGAGCATCCCGTTCGAGCGGAAGTAGCGGCGGCAGTGTAAGAAGAAGATAATTTAGAAACCTGAAATAGATATGAAGATGAAAAAGATTATTCCGTTGACGCTGCTTGCGGCAGTCTCGGTCAATGCTGCGGCTCAGAATGTCCAGGACGCTCTGAGATTCAGCGAGAACAATTACTACGGCACAGCGCGATCCATCTCCATGGGCAATGCGTTCACCGCACTGGGAGGAGATCTGGGTTCCATAAACCTCAACCCTGCAGGCTCGGCCGTGAACAGCTTTTCACAGGTCACGTTCACCCCGAACGTCAGCATCGTGTCCACCACGAGCGATTACAATGCAATGCCTTCACAGTCAACAGCATACGGCAGCACCCTGAACAACAGTTCAGCCAGGTTCACACTACCTAACGTCGGTTTCACCCTCAATTTCGACACCAACGCCAGACGCGGGCTGAAAAGAGTGACATTCGGATTCATTGCCAATGCCACAGCAAACTACCTGGACGACATGGCGGCAGGCGGACGAAACACAGCCACCTCCTATGCAGGTTCATTGGCTTCAATGATGACCGGCGTGAACTCCAGCCTCCTGAACGGGGAAAACGGATATTACGGCAATGCCAATGTTCCATGGAATCAGGTAACCGGCTGGCAGTCCGGAATGGTATCCACCTATGGCTCTGCAAATGACCAGTACATAGGCGCGACAGAGAAACTCATTGACGACGGAAAAGGCGGACAGACCATTCAGCTCGCTGACGCTATCGACCAGCTTTACGGACGCAGGTCCCACGGCAACAAGTATGATCTGCTGTTCAATGTCGGCCTCAACATTTCTGACAGGGTTTATATCGGAGGAAACTTGGGCATCGTGTCCATGGACTACACCAGAAACGAGTACTTAAAGGAAATCGCAGTGGATCCTGACAAATTCGGCGTCGAATTCGACAATGGTTCCGGCGGCGTTTCCAAGACATATTTCAACAGCCTGAGATACAGATACTCATACGACATGCAGGGCGGAGGCGTCTATGCCAAATTCGGTATAATCGCTGTCCCTATCGACGGGCTCCGCATAGGTGCGGCCATCCAGACTCCTACGGCAAACTGGATAACGGAACATTGGCAGCACGCCGGAGAGACCTGGTACCAGAGCAATGTGTTCGATGCCAATGCGACATCTCCTAAGGGTGAATACAAATACAAATTCGTATCACCGTTCAGAGCCAACTTCGGTGTAGCCTACACATTCGGCGGTTGGGGTCTTGTCAGTGCCGACTATGAGATCTGCGACTACAGCACGATGAAATTCAAGGAAACAGACACCAACGACAACACCGTTTTCGACAATGGCGTAAACCGCGACATCAAGAACTTCACCGGAGCAGCACATGCATTGAGACTCGGTGCTGAAGTCAAACCTGTTCCGCAGTTCGCTATAAGGGCAGGCTACAACTTCACTTCCTCACCGGAGAGATATATTGACGACCTCACCGGCAAGAAGATGACTCCTAAGGCCTACAAGCACTCGCTTGCTGCCGGAGTGGGATATTCATCCAAAGGTTCATTCTTCTGCGACCTCGCTTTCAGATGGACAAAGAACCCTTACGAGTACGTATATCCATATGACTCCTACATTGACGGTGAATTGTCTCCTGAAATCAGGAACAGAGCCAGGTTCTACGATGTAGTCGCCACCTTCGGATGGAGATTCTAAAATGGTTCGGGGATTTATTTCAGCCTCTTGAGGTAAGAGATGGAATCCGGACCTTCATTGAACAACAGGTCCATGACGGACAAATCTGATATGAAGCCATACTTCAGGGAAAAGACCTGCCAGTATGGCTTTTTCAGTCCCAGACGCTCAAGCATGTCATTCTGTCGCTTCGGGTGGATTACGCCACGCAGGTCACGGCCATATACCGTGCTGCCATGCGGCGTAAACTCCTCCGTGAAACGGATGTCCGCCTCTATACCAGTCTTCTTCAGGAAGAAGCGGAGCAGGTCAATGTTCAGGTCGAAAAGGAATTCGTGTTGCCTGTCCAGAATGGCGAACAGATCGTCCTTGTAATAGTCAAACCACGGAGAAGATTCGTATGCGGACACGATAGCCCGCTTCATCCTCATCAGCCACGGCTTGCTCCAGTCGATTCTCAGTTTCCTGACAGGAAGCGCATAAGTGCCGTTTTCATGCACAATCGGCACGGAAAGCGCCTCTACACCACTTGCAGCATATATCCGGCAACGGTTGCGGTATGTCTGTTTCTGATAGTTCTCACAGGCCTCTATATAGACAATTGCCGGCACATACGAATTTACCCCGTCAGATGACAGGGTAAACTCTTCAGCTATTGCCGCCACATAGGATACAGGCGGAAAGAAAGCCATGTCCAAAAGCATTGACATAACTAGTCGATATCGCCTTTCTCTCCGGATGTATTGGCTCTTACGATACCACGCTTGGAAGAACGGATGAAGTTCAATATGGTGGTCTTCTCCTCTGAATCAGGGAAACCGGCCTCAACCTTGGAGCAGCCGTCAGAGATATTGTATCCCTGGAAATAGATGGTATCGTAGATATCCTTGATATTTCTTACAGTCTCTGCCGAGAATCCTCTTCTGCGGAGTCCGACGATGTTCACACCGGCATAGCAGATAGGATCACGGCCGCACATTGCGTAAGGAGGGATGTCCTTGTTGATCTTGGACATGCCGCCGACCATTGCGTGGCAGCCGATCTTGGTGAACTGATGCGCTTTCGCACCACCACCGATGATGGCCCAGTCATCGACCTCCGTTTCTCCGGCGATGCCGACGTAACTTACAAGGATACAGTGATTTCCGACATGGCAGTCGTGAGCTATATGTACATATGACATAATCAGAGTATTGCTGCCGACCTTGGTAATGCCCTTGCCGCTTGCCTTGGTTCCACGGTTGATGGTCACGCACTCACGTATAGTAACATTGTCACCGATCTCCACATAGGTAACCTCACCTTCGAACTTGAGGTCCTGAGGCACTGCGCCTACGACAGCTCCCGGATACACTTCGCAATTCTTGCCCATTTTCACATAAGGGAAAATGACTGCGTGAGGATGTATCTTGCAACCGTCGCCAATCTGTACATTCTCATCAATGAATGCGTAAGGTCCTACTTCTACATTGTCGCCGAGTACGGCCTTAGGACTTACTGTAGCCAATGGATGTATCTTATTCATAGTTTATTTGGTTTTATTCAGGAGGGCTCTCAGAGCCTTCGCAGCATTAGTATTTATCGTGTGTCCAGGTTTGAAAGCGGTGATTTCAGCATTGAGATAACCGCCTGCAAGCCTCATGTCTCCTATCATGTCCAGAAGTTTGTGACGGCCGCATTCGTTCGGGAAATGCAGTTTCAGATTGCTCAGATAGCCTTCCGGGGTAACGCCCAGCTTAGGCTGGTTGAACAGGTCTGCCATACGTCCCACCTGCTCGTCAGTAACCGGATGCTCCACAATCACGATGGCATTGTCCACATCACCTCCCTTCACCAGGTTGTTCGCCAGAAGGAACTCCACCTCATGGAAGAACACGAAAGTGCGGCAAGGTCCGATTTCAGATGCATAATCCTTGGACAAGTCCCATGCGGCAGACTGCACGCCGAGCACTCTGGAATTGAAATCAACCGTAATATCGTAGGAAGGAGCGGCAGCAGGTTTGATTTTCACCCAGGAACCTGTCTTCTCGTCCTTGATTTCTATTTCATCAGGAATGTCAATGAACTGTCTATCAGCATCCTGCTCGACCAGACCGGCCTCAGAAAAGGCCTTTACATACGGCTGGGCGCTGCCGTCCAGAATAGGGACCTCGACATTGTTCAGCTCGACTACGGCATTGTCAATGCCCATTCCGGTCAATGCCGACATCAGATGCTCTATCGTGGAAACTGAAGCTTCTCCTTCAGATATGGTAGTACTCCTCGCTGTGCTGGATACGTTCTCGGCCAATGCCCTGACTACGGCTCCCTCTCCAAGGTCTGTTCTTCTGAAAACAATTCCCGTATTCTCGGGAGCGGGATTTACCGTCATCTCAGCAATTCTTCCAGTATGAAGACCTTTTCCCTGGAAACTGCAGGAGGCTTTAAGTGTTTTTTGCTTCATCAAATTATCTTTTAATCACGCAAATATACTAATTATTCTTTTCCTTGCTGACGGAATATAGCATAACTGCGCATATAGTTCTTTATAGGAATGGCTGGTGAACCCAAGAGCACCTGACCTGATTTCTTCACATTGCCGATGACGCCGGCCTGAGCCGCAATAGTCGTATTGTCAGCTATTTCAATGTGTCCTGCGATACCTACCTGGCCTGCCAGAATACAGTTCTTGCCGATTTTTGCTGAACCGGCGATGCCGCACTGCGCCGCCATAACGGTATTGTCACCGATTACGACATTGTGCGCAATCTGGCAGAGGTTGTCGATTTTCACGCCGTTGCCGATGATGGTGGACTCCATCTCGGACTTGTCGATGGTGGTACCGGCTCCGATCTCCACATTGTTGCCGATAACCACATTGCCGATGTGCTCAATCTTCTCCCAGGTGCCGTCAGGCTGAGGCGCATTTCCGAATCCGTCCGAGCCGATCACAGCGTTTGAATGGATGATGACATTGTCACCGATGACCATTCCCGGATAGATGCTTACGCCAGGGTAAATGATGCAGTGTGAACCGATTACGGTATTGTCACCGATATATACGTTTTCATATATCTTGGTATAGTCTCCGATGACAGCGTGATGTCCCACGTAGGAATGGCTGCCGAGATATACCTTCTTGCCGAACTTGGTGGTGAGGAACCAGGATGAGCGGAAGCCCCTGTGTCTGCGGTCCGTACGCTTCTGGGTAGCCACATACTTGAGAAGTTCCGCAACTGCCGTGTACGCATCAGCAACACGGATCATGGTGCAGCTGACTTTTTCCTTAGGCTCGAATGTGGAATTCACAAGCAGGATGCTGGCCTTGCAGGTATATACATAATGTTCATACTTAGGATTTGCATAGAAGCACAATTGACCTGATTTTCCGTGCTCTATCTTGGCGAATGAAGTCACCTTCACTTCCGGGTCCCCGTCCACGGTTCCCCTCAAAACTTTGGCCAGCTGTTTGGCTGAAAATTCCATATTCTCAAACTATTTTATTCAACGTATTTCACATACCAAATCCGGTACGACGCAACATCTGCTTTGCAAAGTAAACACATTTACATTACTTTAGCAAGAAAATCGCGTTGTTCATATTTTTTAAGGAAATTCGGTTATTATGGAAATTTTGATTACCTTTGCAAAGTGAGATGAGATAGGGGACGGATGCGTCTCCTATCTTTTTTTAAGAAAGCTTAGAATAATATGATAAGTAAAGAGCTGATTTACAAAGAGATGACTAAGACAGTGGAAGCGCGTGGATGTTTCATTACCGATGTTTCCATCAGCAGGGACAATGACATTGTCATAGCCATTGAATCGGAAAACGGCACTGTGGAAATGGATGACTGCATCGCTGTAAATGACAGTTTTCTCTCGATTTTCGACCAGGAAAAGGAAGACTATTCACTTACTGTGACTTCTGCAGGGCTTGACCAGCCGTTCAAGATTCTCAAGCAGTACATAAAGGCTGTCGGTTCCAAAGTCGAGACATTGACAAGAGACGGAAAGAAACTTGTCGGAACACTGGAAAGCGCTGACGAGAAAGGCTTTACGCTTGCCTACGAGGTAAAGGAGGCTGTCCCTGGAAAGAAAAAGAAGGAGATTGTCAGACACGTGGACACTTTCGCTTACGAGGACGTGAACAGCGTCACTCCGCATATTGAATTCGAATAGAAAAAATATAAAAAACAATAACTGTTATGGAAGAAGAAAAGCTCGACCTCAAGGCAGCCTTCGCGCTGTTCAAGGACGAAAAACACATTGACCGCCCGGTGATGATGGGTGTGCTGAAGGATGTGTTCATGACCCAGTTGGCAAAGACTTTCGGCTCTGCTGACAATTTCGACGTCATCATCAATGTCGATAAGGGAGACTGTGAGATCTACCAGAATCTCGAAGTGGTGGAGAACGTGGAGAATCCCAACACTCAGATTGCACTTGCTGAAGTGAACAGGAACGGAGACGACTACGAACTCGGCGAGACCTTCACCAGAAAAGTGGAGCTCAAGGATTTCGGAAGACGAGGCATCCTCAATATCAGACAGAACCTTCAGGGAAGGATCATGGATATAGAGAAGGCCAACCTCTATAACAAGTACACTGACAAGATCGGTGAGATTTTCACCGGAGAGATCTACCAGACATGGGCAAAAGAGGTGCTTATCCTCGATGAGGACGGAAATGAGCTCAGACTGCCTAAGTCAGAGCAGATCCCGGGTGAGCATTTCAAGAAGAACGACACTGTACGCGCCATCATCAAGAGCGTGGAGATGAAGAACAACACGACTCCTTACATTGTCCTTTCCAGAACCTCAAACGAATTCCTCAAGAAGCTTTTCGAGCAGGAAGTTCCGGAAATCTATGACGGACTCATCACCATAAAGAAGGTAGTCCGCATACCTGGCGAAAGGGCCAAGGTCGCTGTGGAGTCCTATGATGACAGAATCGATCCTATCGGAGCATGCATCGGTGTCAAGGGTGCACGTATCATCGGTATCGTAAGGGAATTGAGAAACGAGAACATCGACGTTCTCCAGTGGACCAACAATACCCAGCTCCTCATCCAGAGGGCATTGAACCCGGCGAAGATTTCATCTATCGACATGGGTACGGACGAGAACGACAAGATCAAGGTGTTCATGCTTCCTGACGAGGTGAAGAAGGGTATCGGTAAGGGCGGATGCAACATCAAGCTCGCAGGAATGCTTGTTGACCGCGAAATCGAGGTATGGCGTGAGGTACCTAAGGAAGACGAGGCTGAGGATGATGAGGACGTACTCCTCACTGAGTTCAGCAACGAAATCGACCCATGGGTCATCGAGAGACTGCAGTCCATCGGATGTGATACGGCCAAGAGCGTACTGGCTCTGGATCCTGAGGACATCGCCAAACGCGCTGACCTGGAAGACGAGACCGTGGAGGATGTGATGAACATTCTGCGCGCTGAATTTGAAGAAGAATAGTTAAATAAAAGGGGTTTATATGGCAGAAATCAGACTAAACAAACTGACAAGAGAATTCAATGTGGGACTTCAGACATTGGTGGATTTCCTGAAAGCGAAAGGCGCCGATGTCGAGATGAATCCGAATGCCAAGGTGTCGGACGAGTTCATTCCTGAGCTTCAGAAGGCCTTCGGCGGGGATGCCAAGGCGAAGGACGAGTCAGAGCGTGTTCAGATTAAGATAAAGGAAATCATTGAAAAGGGTTCCAAGAAGAAAGAGGACGAGGAAGAAGAGGCGGCAGGTGGAAGCACCGTCATCATCAGAGGAACATCAGGAAGTGGTTTCGCGAAGGAGGAACCTGTACAGAAGCCTGTAGAGGAAGCTCCGAAGGAGGTAAAACCAGCGGTGGAAGAGACGGCTGCACCTGAAGTCCAGGAAGCGCCGAAAGTACAGACAACTCCGGAAGTTGTCGTAGAGACCAAGCCGACAGAGGTTCCTCAGCAGACGGAAGAAGTTCATGCCGAGCCGGTTGTGGAGGCCAAGCCAGCCTCTGAAGTAAAACCTTCAGAGGAAGCTGCTCCTCAGCACAGCGAGCCTGTAGAAGTAAAACCTAATGAAGAAGTCGAGCTGCCAAAAGCTGCAGAGCCTACCGACCAAACCCCTTCGGAACAGGCTCATGCGAACCAGCTCAAGAAGGCCGAGATCAAGAAAGGCGACAAGACTCAGAATCAGAAAGAGTTCAATCCTAAGGTGGACAAGGCCAAACTCAAGGCCGAGCACAAACTCCAGAAGGCTGCTTCCAGCAATGACGAAGATGAGCCTGTTTCTACCGGAGGCCTGAAGATTGTAGGCAAAGTGGACCTGTCCAAATTCGAAGCTCCCAAGAAGAGCAAGAACAAGAGGGAGCGCATTGCCAAAGGCGGAAGCGAGAGAGTCGATGTAAACAAGATTGACGGCAACGACAAAAAGGACGGCAACAAGAAAAACCGTCAGGGCAATGCCGGTGGTCAGAACAACGGTCAGAACAATGGCAAGAAGGATTTCCGTCAGGGCGGCAACAACCAGCCAGGACAGGGAAAACGCCGCAGAGACCGTGGCAATGACAGGTTCAAGCCTGCTATGACAGAAGCCGAGCAGGAGGAGATGCAGAAGGAAATCCAGAAGCAGGTGAAAGAGACCTACGCAAGGATGAACGACAGCAAGTCCAAGAACAATTTCGGTGCAAAACACAGAAAGGAGAAGAGGGAGCTCGCTTCCCAGAAACTTCAGGAGGAGATGGCTCAGGAGGCTGCTGAGAAGAAGATTCTCAAGGTAACTGAGTTCGTTACTGTCAATGACCTCGCGACCCTCATGAACAACACTCCTGTAAACAAAGTCATCGAGGCATGCTTCAGTCTCGGTCTCATGGTGTCAATCAACCAGAGACTTGATGCAGAGGCACTTGTGCTTGTCGCAGAAGAGTTCGGATACAAGGTAGAATTCGTCACTGCAGACATTCAGAATGAGATCAATCAGGAGAATGACGAGCCGGAGAACGAGGCGGACCTCGTTACAAGACCTCCGATCATCACAGTGATGGGACACGTCGATCACGGTAAGACATCTCTCCTCGACTATATCAGGCAGACCAATGTGATCGCAGGCGAGGCCGGAGGTATCACACAGCACATCGGTGCATACAACGTGGTGCTCCACGACGGACGCAGGATTACCTTCCTCGACACTCCTGGTCACGAGGCCTTTACGGCCATGCGTGCCCGTGGTGCACAGCTCACCGACCTGGCGATCATCATTATCGCCGCCGATGACGCGGTCATGCCACAGACAGTTGAGGCCATCAACCACGCACAGGCGGCAGGCGTTCCTATGGCATTCGCTATCAACAAGATAGACAAACCGGGCGCTCAGCCGGAGAGAATCCGCCAGCAGCTCTCTCAGATGAACATTCTCGTAGAGGATTGGGGCGGAAAATACCAGTGTCAGGAGATTTCAGCCAAGAAGGGTCTCAATGTGGATAAACTCCTCGAGAAAGTCCTTCTCGAAACGGACCTCATGGACCTCAAGGCGAACCCTAAGAAACTTGGCGTCGGTACAGTCATCGAGTCGTCTCTGGACAAGGGCCGCGGATACTTGGCGACAATCCTTGTGCAGGACGGAACAGTCCACACCGGCGACATGATGCTCAGCGGATGCTACTACGGACGTGTAAAGGCCATGTTCAATGAGCGTGGACAGAAGGTAGAGACAGCCGGTCCTTCAACTCCTGTTTCCATTCTCGGTCTCAACGGAGCTCCGAGCGCAGGTGACAAGTTCAATATCATGAACGACGAGAAGGAGGCCAAGGCCATCGCCAACAAGCGCGAGCAGCTTATCCGAATCCAGGGCATCAAGACCCAGAAGCATATGACTCTCGAGGAAATCGGTCGCCGTATCGCCATCGGCAACTTCAAGGAACTCAATATCATCGTCAAGGGTGACGTGGACGGTTCAGTGGAGGCACTCTCAGATTCATTGATCAAGCTCTCTACCGAAGAGGTTCGTGTCAATGTCATCCACAAGTCAGTGGGTGCAATCTCCGAGTCAGATGTCATGCTGGCCACTGCATCCGATGCGATCATCATCGGTTTCCAGGTACGTCCTTCTGCTGATGCAAGAAACCTCGCAGAGAAAGAGGGTATCGAAATCCGTCTCTACTCCATCATCTACGATGCCATCAATGAGGTTACTGACGGTATCGAGGGTATGCTTGAGCCTGAGAAGAAGGAGGAAGTTACTGCAACTGCAGAGGTTAAGCAGACTTTCCACATTTCCAAGGTCGGAACGATTGCCGGCTGTCTTGTCAAGGACGGCAAGATGACTGCCAAGAGCAAGGTACGTCTTATCCGTGACGGCATCGTGGTCTATACCGGTGAGCTTTCATCTCTCAAGCGCGGCAAGGATGACGCAAAAGAGGTCATGACCGGAATGGAATGCGGTATCGGTATCGACAAGTACAATGATGTCAAACCTGGCGATGTCATCGAGGCATTCCAGATTGTCGAGATCAAGAGAACGCTGTAAAGCTTCCCGCATAATTTGAAAAAACACCTGGTGCTGGAAATTGCATCAGGTGTTTTTTTATCAACCAAAGATTGCCGGTAACCCGTCATATTGACGGGATCCCAATCATCGGTCTGTCCCATATACCTTTACTACTTTCTTCAACTGGCAGTCGGATGCGTCCTTTGATGCCATGAAAATATATTTTCCAGGTTCAATGACCCAGCAGCGGTTCTGTTCATCGTATGAAGCAAGACTTCTCGCAGGAACATGTATCGTAACCTCGCAGCTCTCACCAGGAGCGAGTTCTTTGGTTTTGGCAAAGCCTTTTAGTTCTCTCTCAGGCTTGTCAAGTTCACCCTTCGGGGCCTTCACATAAAGCTGTACGACGTCTTTTCCATTGACCTTTCCGGTATTTTTCACTGTCACCTGTACGTCCCAGCCGTCTCCGGCAGACTCGACCTTCATATCCTTGAAATCAAATGTGGTATAGCTAAGTCCGAATCCGAAAGGATAGGCCACAGCTTTAGGAGCAAATGTATTGAAATACCTGTAGCCCACATAGATGCCTTCCTCATACTCGGTAAAGTCAATGTTCCTGACGGTGTGCAACGGAAGTTTCCTGTCGGTCAGCTGACGATAGTATGAATAGTTGAACGGCTTGTCGGCAAAAACCTGAGGGAAATTCTTGGCAGTCGGCTCCAGCGCATACTCTGTAGAAATTGTCGCAGGAAGATGTCCGCTCGGATTTACCTCGCCGCTCAGGACGGATGCCACGGTATTGCCGCCTTCCTGTCCAGGCTGCCAGCACAATACGACTGCATCCACATTGTCCTGCCATGACGTCATTTCCACAAGTCCGCCGACATTGAGGATAACCGTCACTTTCTTGCCCTCCGCATGGAACGCTTCGGAGACTTTGGAAATCAATTCCTTCTCCCTGTCAGAAAGAAGATAGCTGTGATAGTAGTCCCTGTCCTTTCCTTCACCGAAAACACGGCCGATCGTAATCACGGCGTCATCGGCATTGGCGGCAGACTTGACAATGAGGTCTTCAGGAACTACCTCGATTGCCCTTTCCCTGTCAACGAACCACTTTTTGCCCTCGTTCATCGTCTTGCATCTCAACGCTTCAGCCTTCATATAATCCTTGTAGAAGGCATCCAGTTCAGGCTCAAGACGAAAACCGGCATTGGACAGTCCGCTCATGAGGTCCACCACATAAGGCCTGTTCACGTCGCCGGAACCGGTACCGCCTGCGATGAAATCATAAGATGTTATGCCGAAGAGCGCTATTTCATTGTCCTTGGACATCGGCAGTGCTGCGGAATTGTTTTTCAAGAGCACAACTCCCTCATCAGCAACCTTTTTGCACACTCTGGCGTGGGCTTTGAGATCTGGCGCCTCTGACGGTTCATAACCCTTGAACTTCGGAGTGTTGATGACCAATTTGAGGATTCTGGTCACCGTCCTGTCCACGTCTTCCTTACTCAGGCTGCCGTCCTTGATGGCGTTCAGTAGATTGATATAGCGCGAGTCACGTCCCGGCTGTATCATCTCGTTTCCTGCACGGACTATGGCAGCGTCATCGTAACCGCCATTCCAGTCGGTCATCACCGCACCTTCAAAGCCCCATTCATCACGCAGGATATCAGTCAGGAGCCTCTTGCTCTCGGCTGCATGTTCCCCGTTGATGAAGTTGTATGATGTCATGATGGTCCACGGCTGCGACTCGCGGACAGCTATCTCGAAGTTCTTGAGATAGATTTCCCTTAACGCGCGCTCGGAAACGATGGCATTGTTGGCCAGACGGTTAAGTTCCTGATTATTGACAGCAAAATGCTTCAGCGAGGTTCCCACTCCGTTGGACTCGATTCCGTTGATCATTGCCGCCGCCATTTTGCCCGACAGCAGAGGGTCTTCGGAATAGTACTCGAAATTCCTTCCACAAAGTGGATTTCTATGTATGTTTGCACCTGGGGCGAGCAGAATGTCCACTCCATATTCGAGGACTTCATTGCCCATATTCTTTCCGGCTTCCTCGACGAGCTCCGGATTCCAGGTGGAAGAAAGCATTGTGGCAATCGGATAACCGGTACAATAGAATGTCCGGGTATCGCCTTTTCGTTTTGGTGCAATGCGAAGGCCGGCAGGACCATCAGCAAGGACTACTGTAGGAATGCCGAGTCGGGGAATGCCGTTGATCACGCCTGCCGCTCCCGGAACACCGGTGTTGGTAAAGCCGATTCCATTGAAACTGGCAGCTCTTCCGCCGATTATAAGGGTGCACTTCTCTTCCGGTGTCATGGCTGCCACGACCTCCGGAATATTGTCCTCACGAAGTTGCGGCGGCACATCTGCCGATGATGACAGCGCTGAAACCGCGAAAAGTGCTGTAAGCAATAAACTTTTCATCATAATTGAATTTTAAAAATAACATACGCCCACTTTTATGTGGGACAATGTCGGCTAGTCCTCCGGGACATATTCGAGAATGTCGCCGGGCTGGCAGTCGAGGGCGCGGCAGAGGGCCTCCAGAGTAGAGAAACGCACCGCCTTGGCCTTGCCTGTCTTAAGAATGGAAAGATTCGTGGCGGAGATACCGACCTTCTCAGCCAGTTCTCCGCTCGACATCTTCCTGCGAGCCAACATTACATCTATGTTAACTGTAATCGGCATAATCGTTATTCAGTAGCCTCCCCTTCTGCCGGAGACTGTGGCTTTACTTCTGCTCCCTTGAGATAGCTCGGAAGATTCATACCTGCCATCTTGAACAGCTCGTCAAGCGGCGGAACAGACTGCATCATACCGGAGATGAAATTGGCAGTGGACGTCTTGCCGTCACCCTTGCCGTTTCCGTCCCAAACGGTAACCTTGTCGATCTTGATGCCCTTGACAGCCTCGACCTGAGTCTTGACAAGTTCAGGAAGTTTATCCGCGATAAGCATGAGCACAGCCTTCTGTGCATCACCTTCAGCAGCATTGACAAGCCTCTGGAAACCCTCTGCCTGCTTGGTAAGAATTTCTTCGATACCCTTTGCCTGGGCAGCCATCTTCGCGTAAATCGCATCAGCCTCACCCTGAGCCGTCCTGCGCAGCTTTTCTGCTTCAGCCTCGGCGTCAATGATGGCCTTTTCCTTCTCAATCTGGGCAGGAACCACAATGTTAGCCTGCTGGGTAGCCTGCTCTCTGGCAGCACGCGCAAGCTCGGCACTCTGCTCTGCCTTATATGCCTCTTCCATCGCCATAGCGGCCTGGACCTTTTCCGCTGCTATCGCAATTCTTGCAGCTTCAGCCTCCTTCTCACGCCTGACGGCATCCGAATTGGCGATTGCGATCTTGGAATTGTTCTCACCTTCGACCGCCTTTGCATTGGCATCAGCAGTGGAAATTCTGGTGTCGCGGACAGTCTCGGCAATGCGGATATCCTTGTCCCTGTCAGCCTCCGCCTTACCGATCTCACCGAAACGGTTCTGCTCGGCAACGCTCTTCTTGGCATCATTGATAGCCTTGGCAGCTGCCTCCTTTCCGAGAGCCTCGATGTAGCCGGACTCGTCGCGGATATCGGTGACATTCACATTGATAAGCTTCAGACCGATCTTGCGGAGCTCTGCCTCGACATTGGTACTGACATTGGCGAGGAACTTGTCGCGGTCGGAGTTGATCTCCTCGATGTCCATGGTCGCGATGACGAGTCTGAGCTGTCCGAAGAGGATATCGGTGGCGATGTTCTGGATATTCTCGATGGTGAGACCGAGCAGACGTTCAGCCGCATTGGTCATATTGTCAGGCTCAGTGGAGATGCCGACAGTGAAGCGGCAAGGCACATCCACACGGATATTCTGCTTGCTGAGCGCATTGGTAAGATTGCATTCGATGGAAATCGGAGTAAGATCCAGGAAAGAGTAGCTCTGGAAAACAGGCCAGATGAACGACGCCCCTCCGTGAATACACTTGGCAGATGAAGCACCTCCGTTCTTGTTTCTTCCTGTCTTTCCGTAGATTACGAGAATCTTGTCAGACGGACAACGCTTGTAGCGGTTGAGTATTGCGGACAATGTGACGATAAGCACGACTACCGCAATCGCAATGATGATAATTATTTCCATATCACAATGAATTAGGTATTATTATAGTGTCAAATTATAAGCGGCTCCAAGGGTTCCACGAGCAATGTACTGGAATCCACTACTTCCACGACCTTTATCTGAGCTCCGGTAGGAATTGAATCACAGTCAGTTACGGCATCATATTCACGCACGGCGCCATTGATGGTAATCTGCACTTTGCCAGTTCCGTGTCGCTCCCCCGGAATAGTCAGATAGACCTTTCCGTGACATCCGGCCGCAGATTTATAGACATTGATATTCCCCGACTGCTGCATCCCGGCCAGCCACTTGAACATCAGCATCACGACAGTGACAAGGGCCACGCCGACAACGAACGCCAGAAGCAGGACCAATGCTTCAGAACCGAACTTGCCATGCATCAGTATGGCCGTCCAGCTGAACCCGAGGAAGAAATTCACCAAGTTCCTGAAAGTGAACAGGTTCATCGAAGGATCCCCGTCAAAGTCCGGATGCATATCCAGGCCACCGCCGAAATCCGGGTCAATGTCGCCGCCCAAGTCGGTGTCCGAGTCAATGCCGACAAATGTAAGTATGCTCTGGATAATAAAAGTCAATGAAGTGGCTATGGCGATGCACCATAGAATCTTCATGAACAAGTCAAGCGAAGTCCACCATTCTGTAATCATAGTTAATAATGTTTCGGGACAATGTCCCAGGTTGTTTCCGCTAATATAAAAATAATTTTACGAATATCGATAAATTTTCTACCAAATTCGTAAAATTTCACCTTTTCAATGTTAATTGAAAGAAATCGGGGAAATATTTAGGTTTTAATGATTTTTTTACAAGCCCGGTGGGTGGTAACACCGCCGGAGGTTCGCATCGCTCATCCCGTCAGGCTGCCGCCTGCCCCCATTCACAAGTCCGATGTTGTTTGTCTAGTCCTGAAAAAAGTTTACCGATATTGAACAATA
>ULQR01021537.1_pt1 | contig 21446 bp, 18 predicted proteins | sample 1954711 | NCBI WGS metagenome assembly ULQR01 (sample SAMEA4835661, study PRJEB28245) | human gut metagenome | biome: gut microbiome; material: fecal sample | place: Denmark | collected 2008
GTCTTCAGCTACGGCAACGGCAATGTCTCCGTATCCGACACCACGATCACCACAAAGCAGGACACCTCCGGAGGGATCCACGTCGCCGGCGGCGGAACTCTCACCGCTTCCAACCTTACTGTTGAGACAAACGGCGAATCTTCCGCAGCGATCCGGAGCGACCGCGGCGGCGGAACCATGACCATAAACGGTGGAACTTACACGTCAAAAGGAACCGGTTCCCCGGCTGTCTACTGTACTGCGGACATTACCGTCAGCGATGCAGCGCTCTCCGCGGAAAATTCCGAGGCGGTCTGCATCGAAGGTTTAAACTCCCTGTCCCTCAAAAACTGCACGCTCTCCGGAAACATCCCGGAAAATGAGCAGAATGACTGCGACTGGACCGTGATCCTCTACCAGAGCATGTCCGGCGATTCCGAGGTCGGCGAGAGTAACTTTTCGATGGAGGGCGGCAGCCTGACTTCCTTAAACGGCGGTCTGTTCTACACGACAAACACTGAGAGTTCCTTCTATCTGAAACATGTGGACATCACCTACTCTCCATCCAATGACTTTTTCTTAAAGTGTACCGGCAATGCCAACAAGCGCGGCTGGGGCGAGAGTGGAAAGAACGGCGCTGACTGCACCTTCACCGCAGATGAGCAGGAAATGAGCGGTGCGATCCTCTGGGACAGCATCAGCAATCTGAAGCTGAACCTCACGAACGGAACGATCCTGACCGGCTCGATCCTTCAGGACGAGACAAATGCCGGCAACGGCGGAAACGGGACCTGTGACGTAACGATCGATGCCCTCTCCGCATGGACCGTGACCGGAAACAGCACAGTCTCCTCCCTGATCTGCAAAGGTTCCATCACGGGTGCTGACGGAAAGAGCGTTTCGATTATCGGAACCGACGGCACCGTGTTTGTCCAGGGCGAAGGCGAGTATACGATCACAACGGGAAGCTATGAACATTAGATAGTAACTGTTCAGTAGTTCTGCGCTGACCATAATAAAACAAGGATTCACAGAAAGGAATTTTTATGAACTGGACCGGACTGATCGCTGCGATCGGAACGTTTCTTCTGATCGGCAGTTTTCATGTGATCGTCATCAAGACAGAATATTACTTTGGAAAACAGGTCTGGCCTGTGTTCGCGGGGATCGGGATTTTTTCCCTGCTCGCCTCTCTCCTGATCTCAAATATGATCATCAGCGTGCTGATCGCTGTTTTCGGGATCACCTGCATCTGGAGCATCAAGGAATTATTTGAGCAGGAAGAGCGGGTAAAGAAAGGATGGTTTCCGGAAAATCCGAAGAAAAAGCAGAAATAAGAAAAATCAAAACAGAACGTCGCTGTTACATAAAAAGTCATGTTCCCGCCTATTTTTCAGATGGGGAACATGACTTTTTTCACACTTATCGTAACTGTTCAGTACCTTCACAGTCACGAGCAAAAATCCATGAAAAATTGCCTGCGGCAATGGGATTTTTGCCTACCCGCCTATGTTTTCTTACGGTCAGCGCAGTAAATGCGCAGACCTACTGAACATTTACCACTTATCTTCTAATGCAGCATTCTCCAACATAAAGAGTTCCGGTTTTTCTGGAATTTTCTGGTTTTTTCGTTGTAAATACAACGGTTTTTCATTTCCGGTTATACTATACTGAACATGCAGGAAGGAAAAACTGAAACCATCTTCCACGCGGAACATCTCCGCACGATTCTGAGCTAACAGGAGGGATCCTTTATGAAACAGACCATCAACCCAAGAAAAGCAGCCGTCATCGGATGCGGCTTCGTCGGATCTGCCACCGCATTCACCCTGATGCAGAGCCGCCTCTTTTCCGAACTCGTCCTTTTGGACGTCAACCACGACAAAGCCGATGGGGAGGCGAAGGACATCGCCCACGGAATCCCGTTTGCCGGTCAGATGAAGATCTATGCCGGAACTTACGATGACATCGCCGATTCCGCGATCATCATCGTCACCGCCGGAGCGAACCAGAAACCGAATGAGACGCGCCTGGACCTGGTCCACAAAAATGTCGCAATCTACAAAACGATCATCCCCGAGATCGCAAAGCGCGGCTTTGAGGGAATCCTCCTCATCGTGTCCAATCCGGTCGACATCCTGACCTACGCGGCGTTAAAGCTCTCCGGCTTCCCGGAAAACCGCGTCATCGGTTCCGGAACCGTACTCGACACGGCGCGGTTAAAATATGCGCTCGGGGAACATCTCGGTGTCGACAGCCGCAGCGTCCATTCCTTCATCATCGGAGAGCACGGAGACAGCGAGATCGCCGCATGGAGCAGCACCAACGTCTCCGGGATCCCGTTAAACACCTTCTGCGAGATGCGCGGCCATTTCGACCATGACCACGCTATGGACCGGATCGCGGAGGACGTAAAAAACAGCGCTTATGACATCATCTCCAAAAAACAGGCAACCTATTACGGGATCGCCATGAGCGTCAAACGGATCTGCGAATGCATCATCCGCAACGAGCGGTCCATTCTCCCGGTTTCCTCCATGATGCACGGGGAGTACGGGATCGACGGCATCTCCCTCAGCATGCCGGCCATCGTGGGATTAACCGGCATCGAGACGCATGTTCCAATCGCGTTAAATGCGGAGGAAGCCGAAAAGCTCCGGGCGTCTGCGGAGACATTGAAAAAAATCGCAGCGACGCTGGAATTGTAAACTCCATCGGCAATGAAATTACCGGTCTTCCATTTACAGCAGCTCCTCATAATCCTCCGGCAGGAACCGGTGGTAGATCAGATGGCATCCCTCATCCTTAAAACAGTAATAATACCGATCCGGGATGCCATCCGCAAAGTGGAACGCCCAGTCGAAATCGCCGTCCTCAATTTCTTCAAACACGGCATATTCCGACCATTTGAGGAAAAGCTCCCGGATCTCATCAAGGCTGCATCCATGTCTCCCGACAAGTTCTACAAGGTCCTGGATAAACTCCCGTCCTTTCATCTGTTCATGGACGAACACACTGCCCTCTTCCGGGATCTTAATACAGAACCGGTCCCCTTTTGCGGTCACCTGAACAGCTCCAAGCGTATCCTTCGTGTGGACTCCAAGCTCCTGAAGCCGCTCTTCCATCCGTTCCGGGGTATCATCTGTCCCGAAAAAGTGATTCAGCGTCGAGACCGGATAGTACAGCCGGATCACCTCCGGGCGAAACCCGAGCTTCGCCTGCTGCTCCTTCACCATATCGATCAGATTTTCTTCCAGTTCATGAAATCCCATGTTATTCTCCTTTATGCCTCTTTCTTCTCAAATTCCGCCGCAACATCACACAGCAGATCGCGGATCTTCAGCTGCTGCGGACAAATCTGCTCACATTTTCCGCATTTGATGCAGTCGGATGCCTTTCCATGCCCATTCGTGTGGATTTCATAGTAATGGTCAGAATTCCAGTTCTGATACATCTTTTTCGCATTCATGCAGTCGAAAAGATCCGGGATCAAGATCTTTTTCGGACAGCCGTCCACACAGTAGCGGCATTCTGTACACGAAATCAGCTTTTTGCCCCGGATGATCTCACATACCTTCTCTACCGCCTGTGTCTCTTTCTCGTCAAGCGGCCTGAAGTCTTTCATAAAGTCCAGATTTTCCTTCATCTGGTCGATCGTGCTCATTCCGGAGAGGACCATCATGATCCCCGGGAATCCCGCCGCATAGCGGATCGCATATGTCGCCGGACTTCCGCCATGGAGCTCGTCAAATACTGCTTTTGCATTATCCGGAAGATTTGCGAGACTGCCGCCGCGGACCGGTTCCATGACGATCACCGGTTTTCCATGCTTTCTGCAGACTTCATAGCATTTTCCGGACTGAACCGCCGGGTCATCATAGTCGATATAGTTGAACTGGAGCTGTACCACCTCTACCTGCGGATACTCGGTGAGGATCTGGTCAAGGACCTCCGCACAGTCATGGAACGAGATTCCAAGATGGCGGATCTTTCCCTCTTCCTTGAATTTCAGTGCCGTCTCATACGCATGACATTTCTTGAACTTTTCAAACTTTTCAACATTCTGGGCATGCATCAGATAAAAGTCAAAATACTCCACTCCGCAGCGTTTCAGCTGGGACTCAAAAAGCGGACGGATATCCTCTTCTTTTTCGAAGAAATTTCCAGTCAGCTTATCCGTGAGGATATAGCTCTCTCTCGGGTGACGGCTCGTCAGGCAGTTTTTGATCGCAAGCTCACTCTTTCCGCTGATATAGCCGCGCGCCGTGTCAAAGTAATTGAATCCCTGTTCCAGGAAATAATCGACCATCTGACAGACCTGTTTCTCGTCCACCTCTTCCCCGATCATCGGGAAACGCATACAGCCAAATCCAAAATTTTTCTTGATCTTATCCATCCGCTTCTCCTTTTCCCACGCGATTCACCGGCCGGGATCTAAAATCATCTTCCGTTACAGTACACGGGCACTCCATGCCCGCGCACTGTAACAGGATTTTGCGTCCCAGTCTCACGGTTTTCATCTGTTTCGTAAGTGACATGTTGTAACTAATTTTGATGTTAGCATACCCCACATGCCTTGTCAAGTGCCTGGAAATCAATTATAATGATGGTGTATTTATTGAATAAAGCATGGAATTGACAGGAGGTGAACCCCATGACAGACTTTGTACGCGCAAGAAGTGAAGAACAGAAACAGGCCCGGATGGCAGAGATCAAGGCTGCTGCCGACTCTCTTTTTAATTCCGTCACCTACCAGGAGATCACCCTGTCCACGATCGCAGGAAAGCTGTCATGGACACGCGCAAACCTCTACAAATACGTGACGACAAAGGAAGAGATCTATCTGGAAATCTGTTCCGATAAGATGCACTCCTATTTCGATGATCTTTTCGCCGCTTTCCCGGAAGGGAAAACATGGACTCCGGACGAGTGGGCTGGCCGCTGGGCCGATGTCTTAAACGACCACCGCGACTATTTCCGCTACAGCGATATCCTCTGCACAATCATCGAGGTCCATGTCTCTGCCTGCCGGCTTGCCTGCTTTAAAAAAAGTTATTTTACCGGCAAAGATGCTTTCGTCAGACTTATGGCAGACCACTTCAGTCTCTCTGACCATGACGCCAGCGAAATTTTTCTCGCCGTCCTGTACCATGCGTCCGGTCTCTGTGGGAGCACTCACTCGAATCCGGTCATGAAGGAAGCATTAAAAATAGCCGGAATCCCGCATAAAGAACGGGATTTCCGGCTCAGTATGTACGAATTTATCCGAATGAACCTCTGGTATTACCTTGAAAGTCCCACAGGATCTCCTACTGCAGGAAATAACACCAGATCGGAAGTGTGATCAATGAGACGACCGTGGAAAAGACAACGATCTTCGTTGCCAGGCGGTCGTCTTTTCCATATTTGACCGCAAGGACTACACTCGTGCTCGCCGCCGGCATCGCGGAGAGGATCACGCAGACTGCTGTGATCAACGAGTCGATCCGGAACAACCGGCATCCTGCAAGGACGATGACCGGGATCAGGAACAGGCGGATAAATGTATAATAGTAAACTTCTTTTGAGAACACCTCTTTAAACGGCACCTCCGCCAGTGTGCATCCGATGAGCAGCATCGCGCAGAACGTATTAGCTCCGGCGATCGTCCGGACTGTCTGGTTTACAAATCCCGGAAGCTGAAACTGCGAGATGAGAAGCACCATTCCGGTAAAGATCGCGATGATGCACGGATGGGTCAGCACCTTTTTCACAAGTTCTTTTTTCGTCGGCGCCTCCGTAAAGTAAGTGAGTCCTACCGACCACATGAAGATCCTCGTCGGGATCGTATAGACTGCGGCGTACATGATCCCAAGGTCTCCGAAGATTCCTTCCGCAATCGCATTTCCGAGGATCCCGGCATTCGAGACGATCGTCGCGTACTGAAGAACCTTCCGGCTCTCTTCATTCCATCCCGGATAGAGGACGCGGCTGAGCCCGTTCGAGATGATCTGGATCAGAAATGAGATCACGATCACTTCCAGGGTCAGTTTTAAGATATCCATGCTGAATTCCATCTGGAACGATTTGATGATACTCGCAGGAAGTGTCACGTTCATGACAAGATTGCTCAAAAGCGCCTTTCCACTCTTATCGATCATCCCTTTTTTCCTCAGATACCATCCGAGCGCCAGAACGCAGAACATCATGCCCTGCATATTAAATAAACTTGTAAAATCCATTTTGTTCCCCTTACCTGCGGCTGTCCTATATGTTATGGATAACCGCCGTTTTATGCATTACAGTTATTGTAACTCTGGCATTTGGGAGTTGTCAATTGGCATGTCCGGCGCAGTTGCAAAATATGCTTGAAATTCTTTCTATTTGGCAGGCGGATCATCCAGACGCCGCAATTGGTCATTTACAAGACTTACGGGGTAAAAACGTTTTCCGACGATGATTGCAGGATATCGTTCCGCGACAAAACACCTGTTTTCATCTCCTTTTTCCGGTGCTATAATAACTCCTGTTACAGCAGTTTTTCAAAAAGGAGGTCCCCCATGGATTCCATCAATATCCGAAATGCAAAACTTGAAGATGCACCGCGCATCCTGGAAATCTATGCTTATTATGTCGAAAACACCGTGATCACATTCGAATACGAAGTCCCCTCTCTCGAAGAATTCGAAAACCGGATGCGCAACACCATGAAAAAATATCCATATCTCGTGATCGAGCGAAACGGAAAAATCGAAGGCTACTCCTATGCAGGTCCCTTCGTCGGCCGCGCTGCCTACGATTGGGCCTGTGAACTCACGATCTACCTCGACAATAACGCAAAAAAATGTGGTCTCGGCCGAAAACTCTACGAAGCCCTCGCCGACCGCCTGAAAACCATGGGCATTCTGAATCTTTATGCCTGCATCGGCTACCCCAAAGTAGAGGACGAATATCTCAACAAAAACAGTGCCCAGTTCCACGAACATCTCGGCTTCCACCTCTGTGGTACCTTCGAAAACTGCGGCTATAAATTCAACCGCTGGTACGACATGATCTGGATGGAAAAAATCATCGGGGAACACAAGGCAGACCAGCCGCCGGTAAAACCGTACTCCTACATGGAATAAAAAGAATCCATAGAGATCAACACTTTTACGGATGTAAATATGCGTTATATTACATTTTTTCGGACGTAAATTCGTTCTATTCTACATTTTTACGGACGTTAAAGTCGTGCTGTACCACATTTTTTCGGACGTTAGCTCACTCTTTCCTACATTTTTTCGGATGTTAGCCTGTCTCCGGCAACTTTTTTCGGGCAATGGACAGCAAAAAACTCCCTCTTGTACATTCCCCACCCCCGCGCTACAATAATAACCGTTCTGCACCTCACAGAAACATCGACTAACAGGAGACATACACAAATGAATACAAAAAACCAAAACGACACCCGCCCGATCTGGCGAGGTGAACTTGCCCTCTTGATCGTTGTCCTCATCAACAGCTTCGGCGTAGTCCTGATGCTCGACTCTGGCGCCGGAATCTCGGCAATCTCCAGCGTACCATACGCCTTCTCCGAATCATTCCCACGAATGACACTCGGCACCTGGACCTACATCTTTCAGGGCACACTCGTGGCTGTCCTGATGGTCCTTCGAAAAAAATTCGTTCCAACCTATCTCTTCAGCTTCGTAGTCGGCTTTGCCTTCAGCAAGATGCTGGATGTCTACAAAACTGCCCTTGCCGGTCTTCCAATGGGACTCGGATATCAGATCTGTTACTTTATCGTGAGCTATGTCGTCCTCTGCATCGGAATTGCACTCTCCAACCGCTGCGGACTCCCGATCATCCCGACCGACCTGTTCCCGCGTGAAACAGCTGAGATCCTCAAAGTACCCTACTCCAGAGTCAAGATCACCTTCGACGTGACCTGCCTCGCCGTGACTGCCGGACTGACCTTCCTCTTCCTCGGCCACATCAAAGGCCTCGGGATCGGAACGATCCTTGCTGCCTTTACCATGGGAAAAGTGATCGGTCTGATTGGAAACGTCCTCGACCGTCATTTCCGATTTGTATCATTTCTGACAGAAAAAGAACAGACGGCATAAAAAATCCCCCTCCCACTCCTGCCCGCACACCCGGATTTCCGGGCACACTGCAGAAGTTAGAGGGGGATTTTTATTTACGCGAAGCGTGTTTTCACTTGTTATATTCACAAATTACTGTATGACCAGACCGCAGCCATTACTCCAGCTCAAACGCACCTGTATAAAGCTGATAATACACGCCCTTCTGCGCGATCAGCGTCTCATGGTCGCCGCGCTCGATGATGTGACCGTGGTCGAGAACCATGATCGCCTTACTGTTGCGGACCGTGGAAAGACGGTGCGCGATAACAAAGACGGTACGTCCCATCATCAGGTTGTCCATACCTTCCTGGACGAGTGCCTCCGTTCTCGTATCGATCGAGCTTGTCGCCTCATCGAGGATCATGACCGGCGGATCCGCAACGGCTGCTCTCGCGATCGAGATGAGCTGTCTCTGACCCTGGGAAAGGCTCGCACCATTTCCGGTGAGCATCGTATTGTAGCCCTCCGGCAGTCTCTGGATAAAGTCATCGGCATTCGCCAGTCTCGCTGCCGCCATACACTCCTCGTCCGTGGCGTCCAGACGACCATAGCGGATGTTGTCCATGACCGTGCCGGTAAACAGGTTGACATCCTGTAAAACGACGCCGAGAGATCTTCTAAGATCCGGCTTTCTGATCTTCGTGATGTTGATGCCGTCGTAACGGATCTTTCCGTCCGGAATGTCGTAGAAACGGTTGATCAGGTTCGTGATCGTCGTCTTTCCGGCGCCGGTCGCACCTACAAACGCGATCTTCTGGCCAGGTTTCGCATAAAGAGTGATATCATGGAGAACAAGCTTCTCCGGTGTGTAGCCGAAATCAACATCCTCCAACCGGATATCGCCCTTTAACGGGGTGTAGGTGACGGTTCCGTCCGCCTTGTGCGGATGTTTCCATGCCCAGATGCCGTTCTTGTCGTTTGTCTCCTTCAAGGTTCCGTCCGCAGTCCACTCCGCGCGGACAAGCGTTACATAACCTTCATCCTTCTCCGGCTCCTCATCAATCAGAGAGAACACTCTGGAAGCTCCTGCGAGTCCCATTGCGACCATGGAAACCTGCATGGATGCCTGCCCGATCGTCTGGGAAAGCTGTCTTGCCATTCCGAGGAACGAGACGATGATACCGATCGTAAGGACACCGTTTCCGCCGAGGCTTAAGTTCGGCGCTCCGCAGTAGACGAGAAGTCCGCCAACGATCGCCAGTACCACATACATCAGGTTGCCGACATTGTTTAAGATCGGCATCAGGGAGTTACCATAGCGGTTTGCAAGTTCTCCGTCGGAGAACAGTTTCTCATTTAACTTGTCGAAATCCTTCTTGCACTCTTCTTCATGACAGAACACCTTTACGACCTTCTGTCCCTGGATCATCTCTTCGATGAAACCTTCCTCTTTCGCGAGCGACTTCTGCTGCTCCATCATATAGCGGGAGCTCGCGCCGCCGAATTTCTTCGTGACCGTCAGCATAAGCACCGAGAACAGGCAGACCAGGATCGTCATCCACACGCTGTAGTAGATCATCATGAGGAACATGACTGTGATCGTCAAAGATGCCTGGAATACCATCGGAAGCGACTGACCGATCATCTGGCGGATCGCGTCCGTATCGTTCGTGTAGGTACTCATGATATCGCCGTGTGCATGTGTATCAAAATATTTGATCGGCAGGGACTGCATCTTATCGAACATGTCCACACGCAGATGCTTTAACGTTCCCTGTGTCACGATCGCCATGAGATGCGTGTAGGTGAACGCCGCTGCAACACCGAACGCGTAGATCGTGAGCATGGAGAGAATCGTCTGCATGAACGGCTGTTTCACACTTTCCATGCCCGATTTCAGGCCCGGAAGGATGCAGGTATCGATCAGCCGCTGTAAAAATACCGTCTGGACAACGGAAGCCGCCGCGCTGACGATAATGCAGCAGATGACCACGATCAGGTGGATCCTGTAATTCTGGAAGATATAGCGGAGCAGGCGGCCGAAAGTGCCTTTTTTCCTATTGTTCTGTTTTTCCATATCACTCTGCCTCCTTGCTCTTTGTCTGGGAATCATTGACTTCCCGGTAAATTCCGTTTAAAGCGAGAAGTTCTTCATGCGTACCGGACTCCACGATCCGTCCGCCGTCCATGACGAGAATGCGGTCCGCATCCTGCACAGAGGAGACACGCTGGGCGATGATGATCTTTGTGGTATCCGGAAGCTCATTCTTAAATGCCTGACGGATCAGGGCATCGGTCTTTGTGTCGACCGCAGAGGTGGAGTCATCGAGGATCAGGATCTTCGGCTTCTTTAAAAGAGCTCTCGCAATACAGAGACGCTGCTTCTGGCCGCCGGAGACGTTCGTTCCTCCCTGCTCGATGTAAGTGTCATAGCCGGCCGGGAACTGGGTGACGAACTCATCCGCCTGCGCAAGCTTGCATGCATGGATCAGCTCCTCGTCTGTGGCGTTCTTGTTGCCCCAGCGGAGGTTATCTTTGATCGTTCCCGAGAACAGGACGTTCTTCTGGAGAACGACGGCCACCGCGTCACGGAGCGCCTGGAGATCATATTCTCTCACATCGCGTCCACCGACTTTGACCGAACCTTCCGAGACGTCATAGAGACGCGGGATCAGCTGGATCAGGGAAGTCTTGGAGGAACCGGTTCCTCCGATGATCCCGATCGTAGCGCCGGACGGGATCTCAAGATCGATGTCCGTGAGCGCATATTTCTTGTTCTTTCCGGAATAGCGGAAGGAAACATGATCAAACTCGATGCTGCCGTCCTTCACTTCCTTCGCTCCGTTTTCCGGAGATCTCAGGACACTCTCATGTGTCAGGACCTCCGCGATACGGTCGCCGGATTCCTGCGCCATGCTGCACATAACAAATACCATGGACAGCATCATCATTGAAGACAGGATCTGGACGCCATAGCTGATCAGGGAGGAAAGTTCACCGGTCGAGAGCGATGTTCCGCCGGATCCGATGATGAGCTTCGCTCCAAAGAAGCTTACTAAAAGCATCGCAAGATAGATGCAGAACATCATGAGCGGGTTGTTCAATGCGAGGATCTTCTCTGCCATCGTGAAGTCTTTCCGGACTTCCTCTGCGGCTTTTCCGAACTTTTCCTTCTCGTAGTCTTCACGGACGAAGGATTTTACAACACGGATGCCGCCGACGTTTTCCTGGACGGAATTGTTTAAGGCATCATACTTCTTAAAGATCCGCTTGAAGATCGGATGTACATAGAAAAAGATGCCGAACAGCGCGATCGCGAGGACCGGGATCAGTGCCAGGAAGATGAAGGACATCCGGACATTGATACTCATGCTCATGATCACGGAGAAGATCATCATGAGCGGGGCACGGACTGCCATCCGGATGAGCATCTGATACGCATTCTGGACGTTTGTGACGTCGGTCGTCATTCTCGTGACCAGAGAGGACGATGAAAACTTGTCGATATCCGCAAACGCGAAATCCTGGGTTTTAAAATAGAGATCTCTCCGGAGGTTCTTTGCAAGTCCGCATCCGGCTGTTGCCGCGGATCTTGCGGAGAGGACTCCAAAACACAAGGACATGGTCGCAAGGACCAGAAGAAGCACGCCGTACTTTAAGATCGGCGTCATGGAAGTTCCCGTCATGTCATCGATGAGCTTTGACATGATGAGCGGGATCGTACATTCCAGCACGACCTCCATGGCAACGAACACGGGCGTCTCGATGGATGCCCGTTTATATTGGCGCACGCTTTTTAAAAGTGTTTTAACCATGAATCTTACCTCGTTTCCATATTATGATTTGTTATGATAAAAGTTCAAAAGGTTCGGTACAGCAAGTCCGTATCCTTGCAGAACCGGCTGTATCTTCCCCCCTTTTGTCCTCATAACGGACTTTCTCCTTTCAGATAAGTCTTCTGTCTCCCGCTGCCGGAAAGAGAACAGAGTCTTATCTGACTAATCTGTATCAGGACATGTTCCGGATCATCCGGCTGATGACGCGGAAAAATGTCGCGAGATCATCCCCCGTGATCCCCGCGGTCAGCCTTCGTTCCGTCTCCTCCAGACTCTCCCGGATCATTCCCTGGTACTGGAGTCCCTTTTCCGTCACAACGATCCGCTTTAATCTCGCATCGTAGGGAACCGTTTCCCGGCGGATCAGACCATTCTTTTCCATATCCTTTAAGATTTTTGTGGCCGTCGGCGGCCGCAGGCTGTATTCTTCCTCAACATCTTTCTGGAACACATCCGTGTCCATGCTTCTCGCCAGAATAAAATGAAGCGTTTTTCCCTGCGCGGGGCTCAGAGTGTCGTGAAAAGAAAAGGTACTGAAATGCCTCCGGATCAAATTGGACAGCATTCCGATACTTCTGCCAACAGTTTCTTTCATAAATCAAAATCCCCCTTTAAAAAAGAATGTGCCGCAGCTCATTCTCGCACCGAGCGTGATCGCTATCATCTTTGTCTGCCTCATATTTCAGCGCTTCTTTCCATTCTCCGCTCTGACCGTAAGAAAATGTGAAACCAAAATCAGAGTTCCTGTCATCTCCGACCGTATTCCATTGATTTTATTCTTAGCAAATACTTAGCAAACTAATTTGTTAGCTTGCTAAGTATCATAAGACATCCATCATTAAATGTCAACGAAAAAAATGTGAAAATTCTGTGAGGAAATCATTACATGAAACTCCATATGGGAATGTGAATAAGAGCATATAAGAATATTGTATACAATTTGTGCATGTTTCCGAAAATGAAAAAATTGGAAAAAAAGACTTACGAAGTCCGGAAAAATATTGTATACTGCGTTCACATAGAGATTGGAAACGCAGTGAGATGCACACAAAAAGCAGTGGAGTCGCAACGAGTTTTGTTGACTTCGCTGCTTTTTTTCTGCCCCTTGCAGTGAGAAGCGCATCCGGAAGAAAAGACATTCCATATGCTTTTCCGATCATGAAAAAGAATATGTACGCTGGCACGTACAATAATCAAAAACACAATTTCACAAAAAGGAGAAAAAGTATGCCAAAAAATAAAAGAGAAAGTCTGATCTACACCGTATTAATGTGCTTTACTATGGTGCTCTGGATGAGCATCTACAATGTAACCCTTCATATGGGAGCTCTGAACCTGACCACGATCCGCGAAGCATGGATCGGTTTCCCGATCGCCTACGTGTTTGCGATGTGCATGGACTGGTTCGTCGTATCCGGCCCGGCAAAGGGATTCGCATTCCGTTTTCTCGTTAAGCCGGAAAGCCCGGTATTACACAAAGTGATCGCAGTTTCCTGCTCCATGGTCGTTCCGATGGTGATCATCATGTCCATGTACGGAGCTCTTGAGGGATGTGTAAAGAGCGGAAACTTCAATCTGCTCCTGATCATCTGGCTGACAAACATTCCGAAGAACTTTATCATGGCTCTTCCGTTCCAGCTCCTCGTTGCAGGACCGCTTGTACGCCGCGTATTCCGCGGAGCATTCCCGGAAGGAACTGTGTTAGCATGATCGGATAAAAGCTGATCTGCGACAAAAATTTTTGTTATAGATCTCAAAAACGCCCTATCGGCAGAATGCAGCAATCTTTGCGAGTGAACCCATTGAAAAACAAAAGACACAATGCGAGATTGAATTTTTCAATCAGCACTGCGTCTTAGCGTCTGGCTCTTCCGTCTTTCCGGTCATGACCTGATTTCTTGTTTTTGTAACCGTTCGGTTACTTTGTATTATAGCAACCGAACGGTTACTTGTCAAGATAAAAGAGGACGATCGGCGGAAACTGTTTCATGAGGAATAACATCATGCCGCCGCATTCGCATTCACCTGGTCGATCACCTTCCGGATCCCCATCCATACAGACAGATCTGTGAAGACATCCACAATACTTCCCTGATCTGTAAACGGAGAATCCTGAAGAACAGACAGATCCTTCATCATTCCATTCTGGACAATATATTCCACAATCTGGTTCACAAAATAGATCTGCCGGCTGTCAAGGTTGGTGCTGTCCAGATATTCTGAAAACGCCTGTTTCGCCGCATTCATATCGAGACCGACGATTCCCCGTACAAACTCACCGAGCGGCTTTTCCCCGTACTCCGCCTCATAATCTGCCTTCGTTCCGAGATCGCTCCAGAGGATCTTTTCCAGCTCCTTCACATCTTCGGAATTCAGCGGGATATTTCCTTTCAGCTTCGCAATCACTGATTCATTCTGATGTTCCCGGATATAGAACTCCGCCTTTGCCTTATAATTTTTCAGATCATCATTTTCGAGCTCCGATTCGTTCCACTCCGTAGATAAAACTTCATCATCCATATTCGTCTCATAAATGATATACTCTTTCGGAATGTACTTCACGAGATCACGCAGATTTTTCCGTATTTTTTCAAAATCATTGACATCCGCACGATCCAGATAATCTGTATGGAGGATCTGCTCAATCAACGGTGCCTGTTTTGTAATCTCCGGAATATTTGCAACCTTTGTAAGACCCCTTGCTCGTTTTATAAGATCATGTTTCCCCCTGGAATATTTCTTTCCGGCCAGATACGCCAGCTCAATTCCGTACATCAGTGCATCAAAACGGAGCGCCTGCGCATCATCTTTTTCCGGTTCAATCAACGGTGCCAGTTCATCCCGAGCTACCAAAGTATCCGCATAAGTCAGCGCCTGATAGTTCTCTCCTGATGAATACAGTTCCACGTATTTTAAATGCTGACGGACTGCAAAATTATCCCGATTCAGCTCGCGCACCTTTCCGGTCATATCTTCAATAAGCGAACTGCGGAATTTTTTTAGTTGTTCTGTCTGATATGCGAGATCCTGAAGCTTGTACGACATTTCGAATTTCAGCTGAAAAATCGCCCCCTGAACCGCAATCGTATTCGCTGTCGATTTTCCTTTGTTCATCCGGAAAAATTCAAAATTCCCGCAAAAATCAAAGATATAAAACTTGTCCTTATCTGCACCATCCATAAGTCCCGGACAAAGTCTCGTTCCGCGTCCGATCATCTGCCAGAATTTTGCCTTACTCATAACTTTTTTGAAGAATACAAGGTTTAAGACCTCCGGAACATCAATTCCAGTATCCAGCATATCAACCGATATCGCGATCTGCGGCATTTTCTTTGGATCTGAAAATTCATCGATCGCACTCTGCGCATAGTTCAGATAATTATCTATCACTTTTGCATAGTCTTTCAAGTGTGGATATTCTTTTCCAAACACCTCAAGAATTTTCTCTGCATGCCGGTGGTTCTTCGCAAAAATGATCGTCTTTCCGATCTTATTCCCATAATCCACGCGAAGCCCATTTGTCATCAAAATATTCAAGACTTCACGAATCGTATCTTCATTAAACACCCAGTCATTAAGTGCCGAAGAATTGATCTGCTCCGGAAGATTTCCATCTTCTGTCTCAAAAGTCTCCTCGTACTCCTGCTTATCCTCCTCAGAAAGTTCATCGTAGACAATCCCATTTTCAATAAATTTTAACCTCGTCTCGATCGACATAAAATCCACAAGATAACCATCTTTTACCGCCTGAGCCAGCTCATATCCATATGTCGGCACACCACTTTCCAATTCAAAGATTTCATATGTATTCTTATCGATCTCATCCTTCGGAGTTGCGGTAAGTCCGACAAGCGGGGCATCAAAATAATTGAAAATATCCCGGTATTTATTGTAAATGGATCGATGTGCCTCATCACAGATCACAAGGTCAAAATGTCCGCATGTAAACAATTTTCCATCTTCATCCTGAACCATATCAATGCAGTTCATCATCGTCTGGTAGGTGGAAAAGACACAATGCGCGCCATAATTATCTTTCTCTTCGCAGAGATTCGTGACGGAAAAATCCGGCAGAAGATTGACAAAACTTCTTTTCGCCTGTGTTACCAGGCTGTTCCGGTCTGCAAGAAACAGTACATTTTTGATCCATCCATGATTCAGAAGGATTTTGACAAGCGCGATCACGGTTCTCGTCTTTCCGGAACCGGTTGCCATGACAAGTAGCGCTTTCCTGCGATTTTTCCGATCAAAGCTATCGCAGACTGCTTTCACCGCTGCCTCCTGATAATAGCGCCCGGCAATCTTTTTATCGACAAAAACATTCGTCAATCCGGTACGCATGGACTGCAGATTGAACAGTTTTTCCAGATCACGCTTTGAATAGATGGAAGCAACCTTCCGCTCCGGATACTGGTTATCCGAAATCCGCGTTTCGAATCCATTTGTCAGGAATACCACAGGTCTTCTTCCCTGCTGTTTTTCGATCAGATCCGCGTATAATTTCGCCTGCTGCCGTCCCTTGCTCACATCCACACAGGTCCGCTTTGCCTCGATGACCGCAAGCGCCTTTCCATCATCCCCATAGAGAACATAATCTGCAAATCCAGTCTCGCTCTTATTCGGCATTCCCGGGATTTCCACTTCATTCAGCCAGTTTTTCCCCTCGATCCAACTGGCATCCTCCAGCATGGCATCAATGTAAAGTTTTCTTGTCTTATATTCCGAAATATCAAGCGGTTTCGGCACATAGGTCGGCTGCTGCTCTTCTCTTCGTGCCGTCAGCTCTGCCTTTAACGCCTGGTTTTCTTTGATCAGTGTTTCCAGGTCGATCTCCGGTGTCTGCGGCTTTATAGCGACTGGTTTCGTCTCTGTCTTACCCAGCAGTTTTTCATCAAATGCCCGTTCTGTATATTGATCTGCATAGCAATACGCTACATAATCCATGAAAACAAACAGATTTTCCAGACACAGCGCCGCCTGCTCCTTCGATACCCGTTTTCCTGTATGAGCCGCTGTATTTCCCATTTTCCGGATAAAATCCAACCGCTGCCATAAATCATTGTCCACAAGATCCCGGAAATCTTCCGCACTCATCAGGCTGACCAGCTTATCATCCCATGGTTTCGTCAGCGAGCTGTCAACCGAATACATCCACTTGATTGCAAATTCCATCGCCCGACGGCAGTTTAAAACAGATGCAGACTCATCAATGGAAAAAATCCGCTCCGCTGCGATCGCTGTATCGGCAAAACTTTTGAATTTTGGTTCATCCTTTAAAAAATCAAAGTTCGTCATGATGACACCTCCTGTTCGGGTGTATGACTTTTTTATTACCGTCCGTACAGCACGTGCACAGACCGGTTGAATCATTACAAGATTTTCTTTTCTCTGTAGCTTTCGAAAATGTACGATGGATTTTCATAGTAAACACTGCTGTTATAGTCATCAATTTTCGGGCTGATAAAAGAATTATAAACCTGCATCAGTGCATCGATCACACTGATTTTTTCGTTTTCCGCAACCTGCTTGATCAACCTCTTATAAACTTTTCCAATTTCCCAGTATGTCGGAATTGTATACCGACAATCTCCTACATTATCAAAACTGCCTTTTTTGATACCTGACTCCGCAATGAAATCATCGCTGACACGGTCTATGTTATCACAATGATAGACATCCGCAAGATCATAAATCTTTTCCAGACGTTTTTTCCCTAATGCGTTTACAACATCTGCTCTTTTGTTTGTTGTCTTCCTGGCAATATAATCGATCAAACTGCATGTAAAAAAGAGATCGTTGTCTTTCTGCGGTTCTCGCCCTGTTTCCTGCATTATTGAATCACCTCATAATCTCTATATTCCAAACACTTTAATGCATTTTCTGTGCAGAAATTAATGAAATCCCGGTCCAAAGTCCTTCGTATTTCTCCCGATCCGAATTTCCAGTTCCTTCACCGGCATGTAGCCGCCGTGATAAACTGTCATTTTAGGCATATGTGACATCCTTTCTATGAGTTTTGCATGAAATAGTCGAATATTAACTGGTATTGGGTTGACAGGTATGCGTATGCGGATAATATTGCAATTTTGATTTGTCGACTTGATGAACGAAATCGACAAACTCATTCTGCTTTTCTTTTTCTGGTACAATAACCTTTAATTCACTAAGAATTTTCAAATTAATATTCTTCTGAGCAGACTCAGGAGCCTGTGACTCTAATATTGCTTGAAAGAATGAAAACCAATAATGAATGAATATATTATTTGTCTTTTCATTTGCTATAAAACCAACTACACTATCAGGAAAACAAGCATCAAATTCCAATATAGCGGTCTTTGCAATGTTAGCTGCAATCGTAATACATAAAGTTCCTTTGCTCCACATCTTACTTTGTTTTAATCCAAGTTCTGAATATGTACTATTATAAGATGTAATGTATAAGCTAGCGTTTGCTACATCGCCAGTTTGAACCAGCGGATATTCTCCATCTAATAATCTAGGATCATTTCGAGGTCTGTGTTTTGACACTCCTCTCCCAAATTTTCCCAACTCAGGTAAAGTTGCTTCGGGCAGTCCATATGAGTTTGAGACTGGATCTCCAAACATCTCGACAAATCGGGCTCTGATCAACTCTTCAAGTTTTTCAAGCTGCTCCTGTCGAAGGGAAATAATTTCTGAAGCCTTTGAAATGATATTTGCTATTTCAATTTGATCTTTAATTGAAGGAAACGGTATCAATGTATTGTCAAAATCTTTCTTAACAATATGTTTCATAGTTGCACCATGAGTTTTTAGTTCCATCTCTTTCAGTTTATACTGGACCGCAAAAACAAAATATCGTTTATCAACCTTAATTTTATCAAACACAACCTTAAAAATATGTTGATTAAGCAGTGCTTTCCCTTTGTCCCAAATGTACACTCCTAAACTGGCTGACCAGGAAATAAGAATGTCACCATCATTTATCTCTATACGTTCTGGATAATCTCCATCATAAAATCCTACATCATAAGCATTTCCGGTTAAATCTTGTATCCGTATAATTGGCAGGCCTTTTTCTCCCCTATCCTGTGGTTTAAAAGCATAATTTCACATGAATTAAGCTGTGCATTCTATAAATATAAAACAAGTCTCAATCACATCTATTATCTCTCATATCTATTTCATTTCTTATAACTTTATTTGAATATTTTTCTGCCGCTGATATAACATAATAATTCCAAATATATCTAAACACATCCTCAAGCACGTATGGAAATCCTTTTATATCCACTATTTCTTCGGATATAACATGTTCACTTCCGTCTGGAAAGTTTTGAACTTCACGTTCATATTCTATATCATCCTCATCAAATGCGGAAAAATCTTTTTCGATACAATCACACCATATGGCCGATTTTACATACTCTGGGATGCTTTTGGCTAATTCTACAAATATTGTATATGCATAATCTTCATATGGTTCTGAGACATCTCCTTCATAAGCCCGAACACAAACAGCATTCCATACTGTTTCGCATTGTGAATCGTCAAATCTCTCATTGCAAACAACTGAATCCATTTTTCGCAATCTATCAATAATTTTTCTGCTAATTTTCTTGCATTCTAAGTCTGCATATTCCTGAATGATTCGGTCCTTATACGTTGTAGTATCAATATTCACCTGATTGATCCTCCTCAATTCTTCAGTTCTTCCACCCTACAAAAATGCTCTTTCGTTTTCCTGTCATAACTGATCCCAATTGCCAGAATTCTTCCTGTATACTTCTGCTTTTCTCCGAGTTTTCCCATTAAGCGCAGCGCATAGTTCTTCTTTTTAATCTGAGCGATTGCTTCTTCCGGTGATGCGTCTACCTTCAATTCCAGGATCAGGGCATCCGCATTTTTTCTCTCCGGATAAAAGATAAAATCTGCATATCCTTCTCCGGCTTTTTCTTCTCGTTCCACCTGATAGCGATCTCTGGCCGCAAGATATACCAGATTCACAACAGCCGATAATTCAATTTCATTATTATATGAAAAGATCGGCGATTCTGAGTCATGTGCATATTTTAATATCTGCGACATGGTATTTGTATCTCCTGCAATCGTTGCTTTCAGCATTTTTTCTGACTCCCGCGCCAGATTATACACATACCCAAATGATTCCTTTGACATCAGAAGCAGCCTGAACTGGTCCATGATCTCCCGATTCGGAATAAACACTTTTCCATCCTCATATGTCAGCAGACCGTAGATTACCATTGCAGAGTAAATTTCATCCTTTGTATGCAGCTTCATCGCAGTCGCAGCGTAGTTCTGGATCTCAACATCAATGCCCTCTCCTGCGATCATCAATACGATATCATCACGGACTTCCTCCACATTATTGCGGACATAGTAGAAGATTTCGTCATACGGTCCGGAGCTGGTCCAATAGTTTCGTACCTGGTTGTCCGTCAGAGCACATACGATTGAACGTGGATTGTAGATCAGATCTCCACCTGCTGTGTGATATCCGTCATACCAGTTTTTCAAGTCTTCTCTCGCTATTTTCGGATTGCGTGTTATGGTCCGGTATCTCTGGTAGAGGGTATCCACTTCGGAATCGAGGAAACCGAAGAACTCACAGAAACGTACAGAAGTCGCCATATCATATTCCAGGAACATGTTGAGCTCTGATCCGCTCGAATACTTTGCGATCGGAAGAACGCCTGTCATATAGGCAAGTTCTACGTAGACCTCACCTTTTAAGAGTGATTTCAGGAAGAGCAGATACTCCTTCTGATCCTGTTCTGTAATAAAATCCATGTGAAACGGTGCATCCCACTCATCAATGACAAAAATGTATTTTTCATTTTTCTCCTGGCAGATCATATTCAGAATATCCCAGACAGCCTTTTCTGTATCAATCTGAAGATCCGGGTATTCCTGGAAAAGATCTTTCTTCAAGCCATCCAGGATCCTTGTGATATACGCATCGTATGTGGTACATTTCTCCGGTACTTTACTAAAATCTATATAAATGATATTATGCCGGTTCAGATGCCGTTCAAAATTCGGATCTGTCGCGATCTCAAGCTGTGAAAAGATCTGTCTGGAATCTTCCGCCTTTCCGAAAAAAGCGCCCACCATATTTGCCATCACACTTTTTCCAAATCGTCTCGGTCTCGTAATGCATAAAAAGCGCTCTGTCGTGTTCATGGAAAGAAAAAGCTCCGGCAGCAAAGCCGTCTTATCCATAAAATATCTTCCTGCAGCTGCCACCTGATACGCATCATACGGAACTCTGCTGTTTAAAAACATTCCCATCGCATTTCCTCTCTTTCCGGCTGGATCTCTTCTTTTTCATATTATCCTTAGTATAAAGCATCTGCCGTTATAAATCAACAAATCCGGCTTTGCTGAGATGTTCTTTCCACTCTGAAATCTTCACAGCTGCGGACCACCCCGTTCATGTGTTTCCCCCTCCGTGTTCTTTCTATAATAAATACACTTCCCTCTCACTTTCTGTCACATCCCCACGAAACTCCGCAAAAATCCACCAAAACTACGGCTTTCGGCTTCTTGACAATCCCAATTCTACACGCTATAATACAGTGAA